>Ga0335083_10004782_pt1 | contig 17207 bp, 15 predicted proteins | sample Lox_Sample_42_FD_206716 | JGI IMG/M metagenome (GOLD analysis project Ga0335083, IMG submission 206716) | Soil microbial communities from Loxahatchee National Wildlife Refuge, Florida, United States - Lox_Sample_4.2 | ecosystem: Environmental > Terrestrial > Soil > Wetlands | place: USA... | reverse complement strand
GTAGCCTGCCGGAGGGGCGAGGCGGCGCCGTCGGATCGCCTCTACGATGAAGGCCCGTTCGACGCCATGCTCGAGCGCGTCCGCCCAGAGTCGCGCGACGATTGGACCGATCTCCACCATGTAATTGGCCCATCCCATGTCGCGCACGTCGCCCATGATGCTGCGCAGGCGTTCGACGTAGTCGGCGGCGCCGTTCTCTCTTGCGTCGAGTGCTTCCGCGCTCGCCGCCACGATCAGGAGCGCGCGCCGGAAGACGCCCGATACCCGTTGCGCGTTTTCGCGTGCGTACGCCGCCGCCTCCTCGTGACGGCGAAGCGCGATCAGGACCTGCGCCCTTCCCATCCACCCGATCCACAGGTCTCCGGATTGCTCCTGTGCCCTGATCGCAGCCTCGAGCGACGCGTCGGCGGTCGCCAGGGCTTCCTCATAGCGGCCTCGACGCGAGAGAAACGTGCGCTTGTGGTCCAGCATCAGCGCAACCTGGCGGGGGTGCGCGGGGTTGCATTCGGATTCGAGGCGTGCGACGAGCGCATCGTGGAGATCGCGGTCACCCGTTGCGCCCGCGACATTCAGCATCGTGTTGGTCGCCGCGAATTGAAGGCTCCGCAGCTCTTCGCGCCGGGCAATCTCCCACGCTTCCCGTAACGCGTCCTGCGCGGTCGCGTACGGGAATCCGGGCTTCGCATAGGTGAAACGGCGGCCGCTCACCATGCCGAAGGCGATGAGCCAGTGGCATCGTGCCCAGGACGTTACGTTGGGGTCGGCGATCAAGTGCGTCACCGCGGCGACGGCACGGTCGAAGAGCAGTCGGTCGCCCAGCTCGAGCGAGCGCTCCTGCAGGGCATCGGCGGCGATCAGGCGTGCGTTGACGTCGATCTCGCTCGACGGGGTCTCGAGCGCACGTACGGCGCGCTCCAGCTCGCCAGCCGCGAGCGCGTCGTCCCCGGAGGTCCCGTCCATGGAGGCGCCGCGGATCATCGCCGTCGACACGGTAAGCCGCTCGCCTTCGGGCAGCGCGTCCGCGTACGGCAGCAGCTCGAGGAGGCGCCTGATCCAGGCGGCACCGTCGACGCTGCTGTTCCAGCTCATGTGGATAGCCAGCAGCGCTTGCGCCGCCGCAAGGCATGCCGAAGGCTCGTCGCGGGTTGCGAGAAACCGTGCGTGCGCTCGCTCGAAGTGCACGATCGCACGCCGCTCATCGTCGATCATGCTGGCGACGCCCAGCCAATAATCGATCCGAGGCGCGGCATTCCTCGCCTGTTCCGGCAAGCGGTCGACGAACGCGCGAAGCGTTTCGCGCCGCCCCTGGCGCAGCAGCGCGGCGCCGTGCGCCTCGACGAGCTCGACCGCGCGCTCCCAAGCTTGCGCGTCGAGCAGCAGGCCTATCGCGAGCTCGGCGCGATCCTCGCCGAGGGCGGCGCTCGCCGCGCGAACGCGCGCCGCGCGCAGCTCGTCCGGCGCAACTCGCTCGGGAAGGCGACCGAGAAGGAACGCGCGGAAGAGGTCGTGATAGACATATCGCGTGCCGGCGCGCGTGATGAAGAGCTGGCGGCGGAAAAGATCCTCGAGCACGGCGGCCGCGTCTTCTCGCTCGGTCACGGCCGCAGCCGCTTGCGCCGTGAACTCGGGCAGTAGGGCGCTAAGCTCCATGAAGCGGCGGTCGGACTCGTCCAGGCGCTCGTAGACCTCGCGCGCGAAATAGTCGAACAGCGTCTGTCCCGGCGCCGTCGAGGCGGGCGCACCGGTGGTCGTGCTGCCCATCGCTTGCTCCGACAGCAGCACGAGGCCCGCCGCCCACCCTCGCGCCGCCCGCTGCACGTCCCGCTCCAATTGCGAGGCGTCGCCGATGCGGTCACGGACCAGTGCAAGGGCCTCGTCGTCGTCGAACCGAAGCACGGCGTCATCGACGACGGCGATGCGGTCGGTCGCGCGGAAGCCCGCGAACGTGGCCGGTATCTGCTCGCGGCTCAACAGGAACAGGCGAAAGCCCGGGGGCAGCTCCTCGATGGCCACTGCAACGATCGCCGGGAGCAGCGTCGGCGCTGCGACGTGCAGGTCGTCGAACACGATGGTCGCGTCGCCAGGCAGTCGCGTGTAGTAGTCGCGGAAGAAGCGGCGCGCGAAAGCAACCGGCTGGTCGGCGAACTCCGGGCCGAAGATCGGCAGCGCGTTGCGCTTGCCGGCAGCGTTCGCCGTGCGGGCGAGATAGTAGAAGAAGGAGGCGAGGTCGAGGTCGCCGCTGTCGACGCGATACCAGCGCACCGCGCCTTTGCGTGCGACGAGGTACTCGGCGGCCGCCGTGGTCTTGCCCGACCCCGCGGCGGCGCCGATCCAGACTACGGGTGCGCGCAGGCCCCCGTCGAACAGCCGATGCAGCCGCTGCCGGCGCACGGTGCGCGCAAGTCGCGGAGGCGACAGCTTCGCAAGGGGCGCGGGCATTCCCCAGTATAGGGGCGCATCCGTGCCGGCAAATCTAGTGATGCCACGGGGTCGCGGGCCGGCAGACTACGGCAACGCGACGAGCCAGGATTGCGCGTACTCGGCGCCCTCGATGCGTTCGAAGCCCATGAGCGTGAACGCCTGCGGGCTCATCGCCACGAGCATGGGGTCGTAGAGCGCGGGCAGCGCATCCGGGCCCGCCGAGCGTGCGATATCGACGAGGCGCGCAAGGCGCAGGTGGCGCAGCAGATCCTCGTCGAAGAGCTGCTCCACCCGCAAATCGCCGACCGCGGGCTCGCGCGCTTGCCACTCGCACCTCGGCAGCGGGCGGCCGCGGTGTCGAAGGCGCAGGACGCGGAAGCGCATGGCTGTAATACCGTACGTATATACGGTAATGTACCGCGACCGCCGCCTGCGATCAAATGCGCGATCTTCAGCGAAGGGAGCGTCGATGGCCGAGGGCGAGGCGGTCGGGCGCAGCGACTTCGGCGGCATCCCAAGGTCGATTCGTATCGGCGACGCGTCGCTCGCGACCTGGCCCGACGGCCAGCGGCTCGAGGTACTGATCGATCGAACCGTCGTGATCACGCGCTTTGCCGACGTCGACGCGTACCATCCCGCGCTGCTCGAGGCGGTCGTCGCCGCGCGTGCCGATGCGCGCTTCGTCGACGCGAATCCGAATCCATCGCCATGGGCCTGCGGCTTCAAGGTGCGAAACCTCCCGCAGTGGCCGTCGTCGGCGGCCTTGCTCGTGCACGCCCGGGCGCTTGCGCTGGCGCACCAGGTCATGGAGCGCGGGCCGGTCTATGCCGACGATACCTGGGCGAGCATCTACCGCGCCGGCGACTACTGCATGCCGCACAGCCACCTGCGCTGCGACGCCTCGGTCGTCTACATGCTCGACCCGGGCGACACCGACCCTGCAGACGAGGCCGCGGGCAAGCTCATGATCATGGACCCGCGCCTTGCCTGGTGCTGCTCGCACGAGCCCGGCCGCGCGACGCGCCCGCTCATGCCGCTCATGGAACCCGGGCACATGATCGCCTTCGCCGGGGAGTGCGTGCACTCGGTCACGCCGTGTCGCGGCAGCCGGCCTCGGATCACGATGTCGTGGAACATGACGCGCACGCGCCTCCCGGGCGAGCCGCGCCGAAAGCCGCAGCGTTAGGTCTACTGGTCCGGCTTGGCGCCAGAGACCTTGATGACCTTCTCCCACTTCGCGATGTCCGCGGCGACGTAACGCGAGAACTCGTCGGACGTCATCGTCATCGGTGAGGCGCCTTGCCTCGCCCATTCGGCGCGCACCTCGGGGTTATTGACGATCTTGCCGATCTCCGCGTTGAGGCGATTCACGACTGCGGGCGGCGTGCCCTTCGGCGCCACGATGCCGAGCCAGATCACCGACTCGTAGCCGGGGACGCCGGCCTCCGAGAGCGTGGGCAGGTTCGGCGTCACTCCCGACCGCGTCTTGCCGCTCGTCGCGAGCGCACGCACCTTGCCGGCCTTGGCCTGCTCGCTCATCGTCGTGACGGCGTCGAACATCATGTCGACCTGGCCGCCGATGACGCCCGTGCGCGCGGCCGAGCTTTCCTTGTACGGCACGTGCACGATGTCGACACCCGCCATCGACTTGAAGAGCTCGCCCGCCATGTGGTACGGCGTCCCGGGACCCGACGACGCGTAGTTGAGCTTGCCGGGCTGCGCCTTGGCGAGCGCGATGAATTCCTGCAGCGTGTTCGCGGGCACTGCGGGGTTGACCACGATCATGAGATCCGAGTAGTTGACCGGCGCCACCGGCACGAAGTCGCGCATGAGCGCGTACGGCTTGTTCGGAAGCAGCGTCTCGTTGACCGTGTGCGCGTTCGACATGACGAGCAGCGTGTATCCGTCGGGCGCCGCCTTGGCCGCGATGTCGGTACCCGTAACGGCGCCCGCGCCGGGGCGGTTCTCGATCACGAAAGGCTGGCCCGTCGACTCGGACAGGTGCGCTCCGAGATAACGGGCGTACACGTCGGCCGGGCCGCCGACCGCGAACGGCACGATGATCTTGACGGGGCGCGCGGGATAGTCCTGCGCGAAGCTCGACCCGAGCGCGCAGGCGGCCGCCATTGCGGCAACGAATCGCAGCATCGAAGGCTCCTCCGTAGTAATCTTTCGCGTGAATCTAGCTCAATCGCCAAGCGGTGCCAACGCCGGCCGCCCGTGGCAATGTCACATCGTGGAGATGGCCACTCGATGGAAAGGCGAACCCTGATCAAGCTGACCGCGGCAGGCGCCGCGCTGCTCGGCCAGGCCGCAGCCGCCGGCGACGCCGCCGCACAGCCGGCAACGCCGGGCACGGGCTTCGAGCTCGCCGACGCGACCGTATCGTCTCTCGCCGCATCGATGCAGTCGGGGTCGCGCACGTCGGTGTCGATCGTCCAGCTGTATTTCGCACGCATGGACGCCATCGACCGCGCTGGACCCATGATCAACTCGATCATCGAGCGCAATCCGGACGCGCTCGCAGTCGCGGAGGCGCTCGACCGCGAGCGCCGCGACAAGGGTCCGCGCGGTCCGCTGCACGGCATCCCGGTCGTGTTGAAGGACAACATCGACACGGCGGACCGCATGCGCACGAGCGCGGGCTCGCTCGCGCTCGGCGAGCACAGCGCGCAGCGCGACGCGTTCCTGGTCGAGCGGCTGCGCGCCTCGGGCTGCGTGATCCTCGGCAAGACGAACCTCTCCGAATGGGCGAACTTCCGCAGCTCGCGCTCCACGTCGGGCTGGAGCGGGCGCGGTGGGCAGACGCGCAATCCGTACGCGCTCGACCGCAACACGAGCGGGTCGAGCTCGGGCTCGGGCGCCGCGGTTGCCGCCGATCTGTGCGCCATCGCCGTGGGGACGGAAACCGACGGATCGATCGTCAGCCCCGCGTCGATCTGCGGCGTGGTCGGCATCAAGCCGACGGTCGGGCTCGTGAGCCGCTCGGGCATCGTGCCGATCGCCCACAGCCAGGACACGGCGGGTCCGATGACGCGAAGCGTGGCCGACGCCGCCGTGCTGCTGTCCGCGATGACGGGGGTGGATGCGCGCGACCCGGCGACGCGAGGCAGCGCGGGCAAGGCGGCGGCGGATTACACGCGCTTCCTCGATTCCGCGGGGCTCACGGGTGCGCGGATCGGGGTCGTGCGCGATTTCTTCGGCAAGAACGACCGCGCCGACGCCGTCGTGAACGAGGCCATCGCCGCGATGAAGAGCGCGGGCGCGGTGGTGCTCGATCCCGTCAAGATCGCGGGCTTCGACAAGCTCGACGCGACCGAGATCGAAGTCCTGCTCTACGAGTTCAAGGCGGGCCTCGACGCCTACCTGCGCGCGCTTGGACCGGAATCGCCGGTGCATTCGCTCGCCGACGTCATCGCCTGGAACAATGCGCACGCCGCGCAGGAGATGCCGTACTTCGCGCAGGAGCGGCTCGTCGACGCGCTGAAGAAGGGACCGCTCACGGAGCCCGCCTACCAGAAGGCGCTCGCGGTCAACCGCATGATCTCGCGCACGCACGGCATCGACGCCACGCTCGCGAAACATCGGGTCGATGCCCTCGTCGCGCCCACCGGCCCGCTCGCGTGGGTCATCGACTATCCCAACGGCGATCACGCCGACGGAGGCTGCTCGCAAATGCCGGCGATCGCGGGCTATCCGCACGTCACGGTGCCCGCCGGCTTCGCCTTCGGTCTTCCGGTGGGGATCTCGTTCTTCGCGGGCGCCTACAGCGAGCCTGTGCTCATCAAGCTCGCCTATGCTTACGAGCAGGCGACGAAGGCGCGGCGGCCGCCGCAGTTCCTGACCTCCCTGCCGATCAAGCCATGACGGCGATCAGCGGCAGCTGCCACTGCGGCAACATCGCCTTCGACCTCGATTGGCAGGGCGACGCGCGAAATATTCCTGCGCGCGCCTGCGGCTGCACGTTCTGCACCAAGCACGGCGGCGTGTGGACGTCGCACCCGGGCTCGCGCTTGCGCGTGAGGGTGCGCGAGCGCGCGTTGGTGACGCCATACCAGCACGGCACGCGCACCGCGACGTTCCACGTGTGCGCGCGTTGCGGCGTCACGCCGCTCGTGACGTGCGAGATCGACGGCCGCCTGCACGCCGTCGTGAACGTCAACGCCTTCGAGAACGTGGATTCAGCATCGCTTCGCCGCGCGCCTGCGAGCTTCGAGGGCGAGGACGTCGACTCGCGCCTCGCGCGCCGCAAGCGCAACTGGATCGGCGACGTCGCCTTCACCGACGCGCGATAGCGTCAGCTCGGCTGGGTTTGGCGTGTCGTCCCCATCCTGCACGCCAGCGCGAACGCGTTGCGCATCGCGCCCAGGTTCGCGACACCGCGCCCCGCGATGTCGTACGCGGTCCCGTGCGCGGGCGTCGCGATCGGGATGGGAAGCCCCCCGGGCACCGTCACGCCGCGGTCGAAGCCCATGAGCTTCATCGCGATCTGCCCCTGGTCGTGATACATCGTGAGTACGCCGTCGTAACCCGTGCCGTCCTTGCGCGTGGCGCGCACGAAGATCGTGTCGGCGGGGAACGGGCCGTCCGCCGGGTAGCCCTGCGCCCGCGCCAGCTCGACACCGGGCGCGATGACGTCGATCTCCTCGCGTCCGAACGCGCCGTTGTCGCCGTTGTGCGGATTGAGGCCGCACACCGCGATGCGAGGGCTGGCGAGCCCCGACGAGCGCAGGCCGCGGGTCAGCAGGCCGACGCCCTCGGCGATGCCTTCGCGCGTCAGCAGCCCACTGACGTCCTTCAGCGGCACGTGCGACGTAACGCGCGAGGTCCACAGCGATTCGAGCACGTTGAACTCGACCGAAGGGCCGGTGAAGCCCAGCAACTCGCAGAAGTAGTGCAGCTCGTCGGCGTGGCGCATGCCGCCCGCGCGCAGCGCCGCCTTGTTCAGAGGCGCGAAGCACATCGCGTGCGCGGCGCCGCGGCGGCACAGGTCGAGCCCGAGGGCAAGCCCCGCGAGCATGTACTCGCCGTTGGGTCGGGCGACTTCGCCGCGCGCGAATCCCGTGGCGTCGAGGTAGGGCCAATCGACGAGCAGCGGCGCCACGTCGAAGCGCACGTCGGCTGCCCGCATGCCGTCCTCGACCACCGAGCGCGCGCCGATGAGAACGACGTTCGCGTCGCGCGTCGCCTCGCCTTCCGTCAGGAGCTTCGCGACCAGCTCGGGCCCGATGCCGGCGGGGTCGCCAGTGAACAGCGCTACGGTGGGCTTCACGAGTTTGGCCCTACTCCAGCTTGACGTTCGCCGCCTTGATGAGCTTGCCGAAGCGGTCGTAGTCGGACTTCACGAGCGCGGCGAACTCCGCCTGCGAGACGTTGCCCGGCTCGCCGCCGAGGCCGACGAGCTTCTTCTGCACGTCGGGGTCGCTGATCGCCTTCATCGTCTCCGTGTAGATCTTGTCGATCACCGGCTTGGGCGTGCCCGCGGTGACGAAGAGACCGTACCACGTCGTCATCTCGACGCCCGGCAGCCCTGCTTCCGCAAGCGTCGGCACGTCGGGCAGCTCCGGTGTTCGCTTGGGGCTCATCACCGCGAGCGCCTTCACCTTGCCGCTCTTGATGAATCCCATCGCGGAAGACGTCGTGTCGAAGTCCAATTGGATCTGCCCGGCGACGAGATCGGTGAGGGCCTGCGCCGAGCCCTTGTACGGCACGTGCACGGCCTTGGTGCCCGCCGCGAGGTTGAACGCCTCGCCGGCGAGATGCTGCGTGCTGCCGACGCCCGAGGAGCCGTACGAGTATTTGTCGGGGTCGGCCTTTACGAGCGCGATGAGCTCTCGCACGTTGTTGGCGTGCACGTTCGGCCCGACGACGAGCACGTTCGGCACGACGACGATGAGCGCGACCGGGACGAGGTCCTTGTTCGGATCGAACGCGAGCTTGATCAGATGCGGCGCGATCGCCTGGCCCGTGTTGGTAGCGACGAGCAGCGTGTGCCCGTCGGGCTGCGCCTTGGCGGTGAAATCGGCGGCGATGGTGTTGGACGCGCCGGGCCGGTTCTCGACGACGAACGACTGGCCCGTGGACGCGGTGTACTTCTCCGCGAGCATCCTGGCGATGATGTCGGTGCCGCCGCCGGCGTTGGCCCCGACCTCGATCTTGACGGGATGCGACGGGTAGCCCTGCGCTGCCGCAAGTGCAGGAAGGAGCGCGAGCGCGACGGCCATCGCGTACGGTGCGGACTTCTTCATTCGCTGCGTCTCCGGTCGGTCGATCGCGCGATCATAATGCATAATCCGCGCAGCCCACGTCTTGCTCGACCATGCTCGCGCCCTCACGCATCGATCGCACCATCACGCTGGTCGTCCTGGCGGTGCTGGTCGCCGGCGTGTACATGGTGCTCGCCCCGTTCCTCTCCGCGATCGCGTGGGCTGCGGTCCTGGTCGCGGCGACCTGGCCGGTCTTCCACTGGATGGTACGCCGCGAGGGGCGGCCGGCGTTCGCGGCGACCGTGATGACGATCCTCATCCTTACGGTGGTCGTAGCCCCATTCGTGATCGTGGGCTCGACGCTCGCCGAAAATGCGAACCGCCTGGCCGAGTTCGCGCGCGGCGTGATTGCCCGCGGCCCGCCGGAGCCCCCGCAATGGCTGCACGGCATCCCGCTCGTGGGCGAGCGCGTGGTCGCGTACTGGACATCGCTCACCACCGACACGTCCGGCGTGATGGAGGAGCTGAGGCGCTTCGTCGATCCGCTGCGCGCGTTCGCGTTCAAGGCCGGCGCCGTCGTCGGCGAGGGACTGTTCCAGCTCACGCTGTCGGTGTTCATCGCCTTCTTCTTCTATCGCGACGGCCAGGCGATCATCGCGCGCGTGCGCGGCGCGGTGAGCCGCATCGCGCCGTTGCGGGGCCAGCACATGCTCGAGGTGGCGGGCGCCACGACGCGTGCCGTCGTCTACGGGATACTGGGCACCGCGCTCGCGCAAGGCGTGCTCATGGCCATCGGCCTGTACATCGTGGGCTTCAAGGCGGCGCCGCTGCTGGGGCTCGCAACCTTCTTCCTGTCGCCGGTGCCGATCGGACCGCCGCTCGTGTGGATCCCCTGCGGCCTGTATCTGGTCTTCGGGCTCGACCAGACGGCGTGGGGCGTCTTCCTGCTCCTTTGGGGGGCGCTGGTCGTGTCGTCGGTGGACAACTTCATCAAGCCGATGATCATCAGCCGCGGCAGCGATCTGCCGTTCGTGCTCGTGATGCTGGGCGTGTTCGGCGGCGTGGTCGCCTTCGGCTTCATCGGCGTGTTCCTGGGGCCTGTGCTGCTCGCGCTCGGCTTCGCGCTCATCAAGGAGTGGGCCGCGCCGCACGCCGGCGCGAGCGCGGAAGAGGACGACGGCCTCGCGCCTTAGCCTAAGCCTTAGCGCTAAGCCTGCGAGCAGAACGCGATGCCGTTCGGCCCGGCGCCCTCCGGCGCCCACGCTCGGTTGACCATCGCGCGCCGTACGGACAGGTCCACCGAGTAGCGATGGTTCGCGTCGCGGCGGTTGTCGAAGAAGCGATACACGGGCAGCGTGCCGCTCGGGCAGTTGCCGTTGGCGTCGGGCACCTGGATGTAGAACGCGTTCGCCGTCTCGAGGTTCCAGATGCCCGGCCAGTTGAGCAGCACGAACAGGCACTCGTCGAGGTTCGCCGAATACCAGTGCGAGTTGATCTGCACGGCGGCGCTCGCGTAGAAGCGGCACACGGGCTGCGATCCCGGCGGCGCGACGGCGGGATTGAGATAGGCGTAGAAGTACAGCCCCGTGCGCTGGAAGGTGCCCGCGAGGAACGTGTCGATGAAGTTGGCCTCGGCCGGGTCGGCGGTGATGAAGTAGTGGTCGAGGTCGGCACGGTAATACTCGATCACGGGGTACGCATTGGGAGGCGCATGGCCGCCGCCGGGGAGCGTGCTGCCGACGGCGGCGCCCGCGTCCAGCATGCCGGCCCCGCAGACGCCGAGCACCGTACACTGCGCCCCGATCGGGTAATTGCGCGTCGTTCCGGTGATCCGGTCGAGCACCCGTCCGCTCGTGAGCAGCGCATCGCGCGCGATGAGCATCGCCGCGGTGCCGGCGACCATGGGCGTAGCGAAGCTCGTGCCGGCCCCGAACTTGTATGTGGGATCCTGGGCAACCGTTTGCCCGGTGTTCGACAGGCCCACCATGAGACCCGTGAGCGGAAGATCGCCGCCGGGCGCGGTCAGGTCGATCCGGCGTCCCCAGTTCGAATAGCTCGTGAGGTCGCCGAGCGCGCTATGCGCGCCCACGGTGATGACGCCGCTGCAATTCGCCGGCGAGAAGCTCGTGGCGTCCTGGTCCGAGTTGCCTGCCGCGACGACCACGACCGAACCCTGCGCGAGCGCGGTGTCTATCGCCTCCTGGATCGACTGGTCGCACGGGCCGAAGCCGCCCAGGCTCATGTTGATGACCTTCGCCGGCGTGGGATTCGGCGGGACGCCCGCGATCGCGACACCCGAAGCCCACAGCATGCCGGACAGGATATCGTCGAACGTCCCGCCGCATACGCCGAGGGTGCGCACCGGCAGGATGCTCACGTTCGGCGCGAGGCCCGCGATGCCGATGCCGTTGTTCGAGTTGGCGGCGATGAGGCCGCTCACGAAAGTCCCGTGCCACGAGCTCGGCGACGTGTAGCCGCATTCGCCGTCGCTCCAGTCGCCGAGGTCGGTGGCATCGGGTCCGCGTCCGGTACTGTTGCGCGCCCGCCAGGCATCGGAGATGAAGTTGTAGCCGGGCAGGACGCGCCCGACGAGGTCGGGGTGCGGCAGGATGCCGGTGTCGACGACCGCCACGGTGACGCCCGCCGCGCTCGGCTGCAACGTCCAGGCCGTTTCCGCGTTGATGCCCGCGAGCGCGCTGTTGAGCGACCACTGCTGTCCATAGTAGGGATCGTTCGGCGCCGCGAACGTGTACGCCCATCGCACCGGATCGGCGTACTGCACTTCGGGCTCGTCCTGAAGGGAGCTCGCCATGTCGGCCAGCGTTTGAGCGGACTGGTCCGACGACAGGCTCAACACCGACACGTTGCCGATCTGCCGCTCGAACGTGACGGTCGTCCCGAGCTTGTTCGACAACCGCTGCAGGAAGGTCGGCCAAACGGGCGTGACGCCGTTCTTGAGGCGCACCATGACGCGGTGCCCCTGGACGGGGGGAAACGGATCGACGGTCGCGTCCTTGGGCGCAACGGTGGTGACGATCGCTTCGGCCCACAGGACGCTGCGGTCCACGCGCAGCTTCTTCACCATCGCCGCGGCCACGTCCTCGCCGACGGGCGCCGGCAGCGCGAGCTCGAGCGCGCCGGTGCGCGTCGTGCCGGCGAGGGTGAGCGTCGTCCCGGCGAGCGATTCCAGAAGCGCCTGCTCGTCGGCGGGCAGCTGGCCCCAATCCGCGGTGTAGGGATGCAGCATGATGCGCAGGGACGCGACGGTGCCCGCGTGCGCCGCAAACGCGCTGCCGAGCGCAAAGGCGGCCGCAACCAGCCACGATCCTCGAAAACGCAGCTTTGACATACGGTTCACGCTCCTTCTTCGGGTCCGCCGGCCGTTCTTGTGCGGAGCAAATGGGGTGCCAGCGCGTCGGACCGCTTCTATGCCGCGAGCATACGCCGACCCAACGCGAAAAGCTAAGCCCAACCGTGTGAAATGATTAGGAATTCGGATGAGCGGCGGCCTGCCCTTTCGCCATCTCGCTGCGAAAGGGCGCAAGCGCAGTCACCATCTGGGCGAAGACCTTGGGATTGGCGGCGATCACTTGGCCGCCGTGCAGGTAGTTGTCGTCGCCGGCAAGGTCGCCGATGAGCCCCCCCGCCTCGAGGACGAGCAGGCTGCCGGCCGCCACGTCCCAGGGGTTGAGGCCGACTTCCCAGAAACCGTCGTAGAAGCCCGCCGCGACGTAGGCGAGATCGAGCGCGGCGGCGCCCGGCCGGCGCAGGCCCGCGGTGTGGGTGATCATCGTCTTCATCATCGCAAGGTAGGTGTCGAGGTAGCTGCCGTCGCGAAACGGGAACCCGGTGCCGATGAGGCAGTCGCGCAGGTGGGCTCGGCGCGACACGCGGATGCGGCGGTCGTTCAGGAATGCGCCGCGGCCGCGAGTGGCGGTGAACAGGTCGTTGCGTACAGGGTCGTAGATGACGCCCTGCTGCACGACGCCCTTGTGCGAGAGCGCGATCGACACGCAGTACTGCGGGAAGCCGTGCAGGAAGTTCGTCGTGCCGTCGAGCGGGTCGATGATCCAGACGTAGTCGGCCTGCGCGTTCTTGCCTTTGTTCGTGCCTTCCTCGGCGAGGATCGCGTGATCGGGATAGCTCGTCAGCAGCGTCTCGACGATCGCGGCCTCGGCGGCGTGGTCGATCTCGCTCACGAAGTCCTTCGGGCCTTTGGCGGTGACCGTGAGCAGATCGAGGTCGCGCGCGCCGCGGTTGATGATGTTGCCGGCGCGGCGCGCGGCCTTGACGGCCGTCGTGAGCATCGGATGCATGGTGTTATTTTACCCGGATGCGAGCTCCGGAAGCCCCGGTTGGCCGCGCTGCGCTGTCGCGGATCCGCATCGTGCTCGTGCGCACGACGCATCCCGGCAACATCGGCGCGGCGGCGCGAGCGATGCACACGATGGGCCTCGCGCACCTCGTGCTCGTGTCGCCATTGCAGTTTCCCCATCCGGAGGCCGACGCGCGCGCCACCGGGGCGACGGCGCTCCTGACCGCGGCGAAGGTCGTGGCCACGCTGAATGACGCGCTCGAAGGCTGCGCGCTCGCGATCGGGCTGTCGGCGCGGCCGCGGGCGTTCGCCGGGCGCGTGATGGCCGTGCGCGAGGCCGCGCGCGAGGCGGTCGCGCGTACGGGCGACGGCGACGTCGCACTCGTCTTCGGCACCGAGATGTCGGGCCTGTCCAACGACGAGCTCGCGCGGTGCGGCATCGCCTCCACGATTCCGGCGAACCCCGACTATCCGTCGCTCAACCTGGCGGCCGCGGTGCAGGTCGCTGCCTACGAGCTGCGTGTGGCGTGCGGCGAGGGCTGCGTGTGGCGCGCTCCGCACTTCGCGGCCGCTTCGCACGACGACGTGGAAGCGCTGTACGTCCACGCCGAAAAGACGCTTGCGGGCATGCGCTTTCTCAATCCCGCGCATCCCAAGCGGCTGATGGCGCGCCTGCGGCGGCTGTTCGGCCGCGCCGGGCTCGAGCACGAGGAAGTGAACATCCTGCGCGGCATCCTCGCCCGCATCGACCAGCTCGTTTCGCGCAGGCCTCGCTGACGCCGGCTATCCTGTCTTCGTCATGCATGCCTACCGCGCCGAAGTGTGATGGACAGCGTCGCCGACGTCACGCCGCCGCCCGAGACCTGCCGCAACTGCGGCGCGCGCACGAGCGGGCACTACTGCAGCAACTGCGGCCAGGAAACGCGCGTGACGCTGCCGACGTTCGCCGCGTTCATGCGCGACGCGGCCGGGCGCTACATCGCGCTCGACGGCCGGCTGTGGCGCACCCTCGCGACCCTCGTCGCGCGGCCGGGCATGCTGACTCGGGAGTACCTCAACGGGCGCCGCCGCCGCTACATCCGACCCGCGCGCCTCTTCCTCGTGCTCTACCTCCTGCTCTTCGCGGCGATCGGCCTCCTGAAGTCGCCGACCGACCTCGGAAACGACGTGGCCGTCGTCGACTCCGACAAGGCCAAGGCGGAGACCGCGAAGGCGGGCGAGGACCTGCGCAAGGCACGCAACCCGTCGGGGGCCGCGCGGGGAAAGGACGGCAAGGCCGACGGCCCGGCGCTCGCCATCGTGGAGGCCGACGAGGACGACACGCTGTTCGGCCTCGACAAGGATCTGAACCTTACGCTGAAATGGGACGGCAAGGAGCTCGATCTTCCGCCGCAGCTTCAACGACGCTGGGACCACTTCAAGAAGCTGCCGCGCGAAGAGAAGGCCGAGCAGATCTACGCCGGCATGCTGCGCTTCGGCCCGTACGCGATGGCGGCGCTCCTGCCCGCGTTCGCGCTGCTTCTGAAGCTCGCGTACCTCGGGCGCGGCAAGCGCTACCCGGGGCGCCCGCAGCGCTACGCAGAGCACCTCGTGTACAGCGCGCACCTGCACGCGTTCGCGGCGATCATGATCCTCGCCTTCCTGCTCGCGCCGTTCGCTGCGGCGCGCGTCGCGATCGCGGCGTGGATCGCGTTCTACGCGGTGCGCGCGCGGCAGGTCGTCTACCGCGGCCGGTGGTGGGCCGGCCTGCTGCGCGCCGTCGTCATCGCCATTTGCTACCTCGTGCTGCTGTCGCTCGCGATGCTGGGATTGCTCGCGGTGGCGGTGATGCTGCGCTAGGCTCCCTGGCCCTGGCACGCCTCCGCGGCCTCGGCCTCGTAGCGCGCAAGGCGCGACGCGAGACGCGAGGCGCGGCGCTCCCCATCGGCGATCGCGGCGTCGTAACGCGCGCACGCGCTGCGCGAGGCGCACGACTCTCTTGCCTGGCGGTCGTGCGCGATGGTCTCGTTGGCGGCCCCGAGCGTGCGCTGCTCGCGCTCGACCTTCTTGCGCGCGCTCTGGCATGCCTTGCTCGCATCCGCCGCCTGCACAGCCGGTGCGGCGAGTGCGACGAGCACGGCAGCCAGAGCGAGCCTGACCACTACTTCCTCTCGTACTTGGCGATGAGGTCGCGCGCCGACTTCAGGAGCATCGCGCCGTCGTTGCCCTTGGCCGAGACGTCTTTCACCCATTCGTCGGCGAGCCCGGCGGTCGCCTTCTGCCAGTTCTCGAGCTCGGAGGCGGGAATCACGTAGAACGTGTTGCCGTGCTCCACCGCGAGCTTGCGCGCCGGCGGAGCGGACGCATCCCACGCGGCACCCATCTGCTTTGAAAGGGCGAGCCCGGAGTTCGCGTCGATCACTTTCCTCAAGTCGGGCGGCAGGCTGTCGTACTTCGCCTGGTTCATCGCGAAGATGAACACGGCGGTGTACAGCGCGCGCGACTTGGGATCGGTCTCGCTCTCGTATTTGGTGAGCTCCTGCGCCTTGATGCTCGGGATGACTTCCCACGGCAGGAGATAGCCGTCGACCACGCCCTTGCTGATCGCTTCGGCGAGCGCGGGCAGCGGCATCGCCACGGGGGTGGCGCCGAGGGCGGCGAGCATCTTGTTCGTCTGGCGCGTGGGAGCGCGCATGCGCAGACCCTTGAAGTCGGCAAGCACTTTCACCTGGCGCGGATTCGTATGGACGTAGCCGTTGTCGTGCACGTGAATCGCGAGCGCCTTGATTCCCGGGAACTCCTTGTTGCCGTATTGCGTGTAGTAGTCCCAGGCCGCCTGGCTCGTCGCCTCCGCGCTGCTCGACATGAACGGGAGCTCGAAGACTTCCATCATCGGGTAGCGTCCGGCCGTGTACCCCGGCAGCGTCCACACGATGTCGACCACGCCGTCCTTCACCTGGTCGATCAGGTTGGCGGGCGTTCCGCCAAGTTGCATCGCGGGGTAGATCTGGCACTTCATCTTGCCGCCCGATTCCTTCGCGATCTTGTCGCACCAGGGCGCGAGGATCGTGGACGGGCCCATCGCGCCGGGCGGCCAGAAGTGATGCACCTTGAGCACGACGTCCTGGGCGGCGGCGGGGCAGGCAAGAACTGCGGCGAGGGCGGTCGCCGCGAGGGCACGAGTGACGGACATGGTTCCTCCGAGGGGGGCGCCCTTGGCGTCTTGATGCGCCGGTGGGCCGCTCACAGGTTGTAGTTGTAATGTTAGCAAACCGCTCCCACCTAATAGTTGAGTAAAACCATCGGATAATGGGATAATCACGCCATGTTCGATCGCCTGCGCGAAGACATCGGGGTCGTGTTCGACCGTGACCCCGCCGCCCGGAGCCGATGGGAAGTGCTCACTTGCTATCCGGGTCTGCACGCGCTCGTCTGGCACCGCTGTCTGTCGAATCCCCTCTGGAAGGCCGGGTTGCGCTGGCTCGCGCGCTGGCTCGCGCACTGGGGACGCTTCTTCACCGGCATCGAGATCCATCCGGGCGCGACCATCGGGCGCCGGGTTTTCATCGATCACGGCATGGGGATCGTGATCGGCGAAACCGCCGAGATCGGGGACGACTGCACGCTCTATCACGGGGTTACCCTCGGCGGCACGTCATGGAACCAGGGAAAGCGTCACCCCACGCTCGGTCGCGGCGTCGTGATCGGGACGGGTGCCAAGATCCTGGGCCCGATCCTCGTCGGCGACGGCGCCAAGATCGGCTCTAACGCGGTGGTCGTGCGCGACGTGCCTGCCGGCGCGACCGCGGTCGGCATCCCGGCCCGCGTCGTGAGCCACGAAGACCAGCAGCGGCGCGAGGCGCAGGCGTCCAAGATGGGCTTTTCCGCCTATGCGATCGCGGCCGACATGAACGACCCGATGGTCCAGGCCATCCACCAGCTCCTCGACCACGCCAACGCGGTCGACGAGCGCTTCAACCGCCTGGTCGCGCAACTGCAGCGCGATGGCATGGACTGCGGCGATGCCAAGGCGACCGCGGACGCGTTCGACCCGCAGCCCATCAACAAAATGCTTGAGTGAACTCATCGGGCTTTTAGTTGACTAAAACGTTTGGGTATAGGATAATTGCTTTGTCCAGGACAATGCCCGCGAACGAGGTTGGCGCCGTATGCAGCACGGCGGTCATGGACTCACTCGAGAGGAACCCACCATGCGCTTGACCACCAAGGGTCGGTTCGCCGTGACGGCGATGATCGATGTCGCGATGCACGGCGGCACGGGCCCG
>Ga0335083_10004781_pt1 | contig 17209 bp, 15 predicted proteins | sample Lox_Sample_42_FD_206716 | JGI IMG/M metagenome (GOLD analysis project Ga0335083, IMG submission 206716) | Soil microbial communities from Loxahatchee National Wildlife Refuge, Florida, United States - Lox_Sample_4.2 | ecosystem: Environmental > Terrestrial > Soil > Wetlands | place: USA... | reverse complement strand
GGGCCTGGTCGACGGGGTATCGCCATCGGCTCGGGCCCTCAATCGGATCGCGGCCGACTGCGCTGGACGTACCCAGCTTCGGCCGACACGCGCGGGCGGGCTCGCGGCCGTCGTCGTCTGGGACGCCGGGCCGGCCGCGGCGGTCCTGGCCCGGCGCGTCATCGAAGAGCTCGGCGGCATTGAACCCACCCGGTTGCGGCGCTGTGCCCGCCCCGAGTGCGGCCTGTTCTTCTTCGACTCGACGCGCTCGGGCACCCAACGCTGGCACAGCGAGGTTCCCTGCGGGTGGCGAGAGCGACAGCGGCGCCGAAGAGCACAATGATGTGGAACGAGGTTCAGAACGGGAGGCGACCATGCCAGTGACGAACACCAGCGCGCTCGCCCGCGGAAACATGGAAGGCGCGGCGTACGGGGCGAGCGTTTCGTTGATCTTCGACCACAGCGAGCCGGGACAGGGCCCGCGGCTGCACCGCCACCCTTACGACGAGACGTGGGTGGTGATCGCGGGAACCCTCACCTTTCAGCTGGGCGACGAACGCCTCAGCACCGGTCCCGGCGACATCGTGATCGCTCCGGCTGAGGCTCCGCACAAGTTTGTCAACGAGGGACCCGAGGCCGCGAACCTGGTCTGCATCCACGCGAGCCCGACGTTCAGTACCGAGTGGCTCGAATGATCAGCGACCGCGATCACACCAATCCCGCGCCGCCCGGTACGCGGCCATCAGGCCCGGCCCCTCGACGGTGACGTCAGCGAGGTCGGCGATGTGGCTGTCGCCGTTGCCTCGAGCTCGGTCGGCGAGTGGCCCTGCCCGAGCGCGGCCGCGACCAGAACCGTCGCCGACGTGCGCCGCAGCAGCGTGCCGTCCATGTCGAAGACGTGCGCTCTCACCGACCCCGGGAGCCGCTGGAGGAGCGCAGCGGTCGCGGGAAAGAGGTCTTCGCTCGCGCTGCCCGGGTCGATCCATCGAAACGAGCCGAACTTCTCTGGTTCCAGCTCCCGCGGGTCGGCGTCGGCGGCGCGCACGCCGAGCGAGCCCTCAACCCCGGCGACGACCCAAGCGACCTCGCCGACGGGGACCAGCACGCACGCGAACGTGCGGACGCCCTCTGGGTCGAGAACCAACCCGGTCTCCTCGGCCAGCTCCCTGACCGCGCATTGCTCCACGGTCTCTCGGGCTTCGCGCTTTCCGCCCGGCACGGCCAACGGCGCCCCGGCCTCGGCCCTCCGACGCCCGACCAGCACGGGCCCGTCGGCGCTGCGCACCACGGTCCCTACCCCGAACAAGGTGACGGTCGGCGAGTCGGTCACGCGGCCATCGTAGCCACCGCTCACCACGCGCCCGGAGTTGGCTCGCAATAACCGTCGGCGCACGACTCGTCGCCATCGCCGACCGCGACCCAGCCGCGCCGCGCCAGCAGGCCGTAGATCTTGCAGCCCACGCACAGGCCGAGCACCGACTCGAGCCACATCAGCGTCAGGCAGATCAGGCAGATCGTCCTCGGCAGGTAGCCCCGGATGCCGCTGTTCGTGATCACGGTCATCGCGAACGCCATCGCCAGGCCGAGCGTCCAGGCGAACCGCTTGGGAGTTGCGGAAACCCACTGCGGTGCGCGGCTGAGTGTCATGGCACGCGCGACCACCCCGAACGGGCTATAACGGAGCCCGAGGGTGACACGGATCAAAAACTCGACGAAGAACAGGCTCGCGGCAACCTGAAGCGGTATGTACTGCTTGTCGAAGTAGGCGTAACTGAACGCCACCGCGCCGGTGACCATCGTCAGCCCGGCTGCCGCGCGTGCGTCGTTCTCGTTGACGACGCTGGACAGCGTGGTCACAGCCATGGTGTCGCGGTCTCTCGTCCTCGCAACTGCCTGAGTCCCTCTCCGGGCAGTGGGAACCAGCGAATGCGCTCGAACTCAGCGCTTACCACCGGATCGCTGAGCGGCCCGGTCGGCGGGTGCATCTCGACGTCCGCGATGATCTGGCGCGCTTGCAGCAGTTGAGTCGCCAGTACGCTGTCAGGTGCGGTGGCCGGTGGAGACGGCGCCCGACCCGGAGTCAGCACGTCGCGCAGCCGAGGCGGTGGATCTGAGATGCCAGCCCGGTGACGCCACCGACCCGTCTCCGAGTCGAACTCGTAGAGCGGGAGCAGCTTCCACCCGCTCTCGGCGATCAGGTGAACGGCGTCGAGGATGTAGGCGAATGCGGTCTCGCTGATGTAGTAGTTGAAGCTCAGTCGGGTGAACGACAGCAACGCGCCCATCTGGCCCTTGACCGCCTGTGCACTCATGCGATCCGACCACCGGTCGTCGATCCCGTGCAGCCGGTGCAGATACGGGCCGGCGCAGAAGCAGCCACTGCGGGCCTGGATGCCGAACAGGTCGCTGAGGAGCGTCGCGACGAAGTTCGCGTGCAGAAGGCGGCCGCGATGACGCACGCTGAACGAGACGATCGCGAGGCGTTCGCGTTCGGTGCTGCCGAGGATCCCGATCCGCGGGTTCTCGCGCCACGAGGCCAGCGCCCGGCGAGCGAGGTCGTGCTCGCGGCGAGCGATGTCCTCTGCGCCGACCTGCTCCTTCAGCGCGAACACCAGCCCCGCGCGGATCGACTCGACGATGCCCGGGGTGCCGCCCTCTTCGCGGATCGTCGGGTCGGGATGGTAAGCCTGCTCGGAGGGACTGACGAACAGGATCGTTCCCCCGCCGGGCACGGACGGAATCCGGTTTCGGAGCAGCGAGCGCTTGACGACGAGGACGCCGGGCGTCCCCGGGCCGCCGGCGAACTTGTGGGGCGAGACGAACACGGCGTCCTTGTGCGCGAGGTGCCCGTCCGCGACCGCGGGAGCCGCGTTCATGTCGATCGGCAGGTATGGCCCTGCTGCCGCATAGTCCCAGCACGCGAGCGCGCCGTGGCGATGGAGCAAGATCGAGATCCGATCGACGTCACTGACGATGCCGGTTACGTTCGACGCGGCGGAGAAGCTGCCGATCTTGAGTGCGCGGCCCGCGTGGCGCCGCAGCTCGTACTCGAGGTGCTCAGCGTCGATAGCGCCGTCGCGGTCCTGGCGGATCGTCACGAGCTCCGCGGTCGACTCTCGCCACGGGAGTTCGTTGGAGTGGTGCTCGTAGGGTCCGATGAACACCACCGGTCGGTCTCGCGGATCCCATGCCAGCAGTCGGATGAGCTTGTCGATCGCTCCGGTCGCTCCCGTTCCGCAGAAGATCACGACGTCGTCCTTCGTGCCGTTGAGGGACTCGTGAATCATGCGACGGGCCTCGTCACGGAGCGCCGTCGTGTGCCGCCCGGTGGCCGACGCTTCGGTGTGAGTGTTGCCGTACATCGGCAGCACGTGGTCGCGGATGAAGTCCTCGACGAACGACAGCGAGCGCCCCGAGGCGGTGGCGTCTGCGTAGACCATCCGGCGGGGCCCGAACGGGCCGTCGAGCACGGCGTCGTCGCCGATCACGGACTCGCGGATCCGCTCGATCAGCCGGCGCTCACGAGCGCCGACTGGCACCGGAAGTCGGGGCGAGCGGCCGACCTCAGCGCGCGCAGGCCTGGTGGCGAGGTTTGTCCTCACGATGATCACTCCCTTCGAGGTTGTCCGCTAGTGCGACGCGGCCAGCACGCGCCCGCCGGAGTCCCAGACGGACGGGGAGGACTCGGCGAGCGGCACGAACCGTCTGAGTTTCGCCGGCCCCGGGTCGCGTTCCAGCCGGTCCGTCACCGTGACCTCGACGGCAGGGCGCGGCACGCCGAGGCCGCCAAGCGCCTGCGCGATTTCGGCCCGCAGTCGGTCGAGATCCACGGGCGCGCCACAGCGCACAGCAATCCGCGCCCCGCGCGGCGTCTGGCGCACCTGATACTCGATGACGCCGGCGTGACGACCGAGGGTCGAGCGGAACACGTGCGGATGGACCCTCCGGCCGTCGTACACGAACACGTCGTCGAGCCTGCCCTGCACGTCGGCCACACATCTGAAGGCCGACCCGCAGGGGCACGGCTCGGTCAGGATCCGCACCTCATCGGTGATCTCGTAGCGGATCAGCGGAAGCGCGCGGTTGAACAGATTCGTCACGTAGATCTTGGCCGAGCGCTCTCCGGGTGCGACGGGTCGCCCGTCCTCGTCGACCGGCTCGACGATGAGCAGGTCGTCGTTCAGGTGCGAGCGCGCGTGAGCACATGGGACGGCGATGCCGCCGCTCTCCGAAGCGGCCCATAGGTTCCCAACCGGCGTCCCCCACGCGTCCTCGGCCAGCGTGCGGATTTCCGGCAGGAGCGGCTCCGCGCACGTGAGGACCTGCCGCGGAGCGATCCCGAGCCGGCCGGCGCGCGCCTCGAAGCAGAGGACGTGCAGCGCCGACGGATACGCGACCAAGCAATCGGGCTGGGTCTCGTTCAGTCCGGCCACGATGTCCCGGGTTGGGAGCGTGACCGGGAACCGGACGTTGACGAACTCCGAGCTCGCGAACGTCCGCGACAGCCCAGCGCTGGCATGGCTGAAGTGGGCCGCCGTCACCCACGCGGACACCAGCGGGCGTGCCGAGAGCTCGGGATCTGACCATTTCGCTCTGAGCATCTGGCGGAAGCAGCCCATCCAGAAGGTGGCCCATCCATCCCAGTCGTAGACGAACACGCCACGCTCTCCGGTCGACCCGCCCGAGGTGACCGCCGTATGTCCGTCGAGCAGATAGCTGCCCGTCGTCACGGCCTCGAGTTGTTCGTTGACGAGTTCCAGCGACAGGCGCGCGTCGGCGACGATGCGGTCGAAGTTGCCCATCAAGTCGGCCTTGGTCATCGGCGGCAGCAGACGCAGTTCGTCCTCGTCGAGCCCGGCGACGTCGACGCCCGCCAATCGCTCCCGATGCCATGGCGAGCCGTCGATCGCGTGGCCGACGAATTCGCGGAGTCGCTGCGCGCGATAGAGCGCGAGCCGCTCCGCCGGCCAGTCGAGCCGCTCGATGAGCCGCGGCGCGAGCGCCATCGAGTACGCCTGATGTCGCTGCCTGAGTGTCTCGTAGTCACGCATGTGTCGGCCCCCTATTGACTTTGCGGCGCCCGGTGGTTTCGAAGACCGTAGGGCTCAGAGCCGAGTTGGTCTTCGGTAGGGGTACGGATCTCCATACGGATTCGGTTCACGACAGCCCGAGCTCCGTGGCGCGGCGAACCAGCTGCAGCTTGGAATCCACGCCGAGCTTCGCGTACACGCTGGCGAGGTGGGTCTCGACCGTGCGCTTGCCGACGAACAGCGACTCGGCGATCTCCCTGGCGCTCATCCCGGTGGCAGCGAGGCGGGCGACCTCGCGCTCGCGGCGGGTCAACGAGCCGGGACCGAGCGCTGCCGCCGCGGCTCGGCGCCCCGCGGTGCCGAGGCGGCGCAAGGTCTCCAGACACCGGTCCTTTCGCCACGTACTGCCGCACTTCTCGAGAATCGCGGCCCCGTATTCGAGCGACGCCACGGCCTCGGCCCGGCCGTCGGCCGACAGCGACCGACCTAGTGCGTAATGGCACCGCGCCAGGTGCGCCTTCCAGCCGGTGCTCGACATCAACTCGATAGCCTCCCGCGCCGCCGCGGCCGCGCGCTCGGGCTCGCCATCGGCGACCGCAGCCCAGGCCGAAGCCGCCGCGGCCATGCCCCAATACCCCGGCAGCCCGATGAACTCGGCCACCGCTGTCAAGTCTTCCGCGGCCTGCGCGGCCACTGCCCGGTCCCCCGCGTCCGCGGCGGCCTCGGCGAGGTCGAACAGCACGCACGCCGCGTTCGGCCGAGACTCCATGGCCAGCAACTCCTCGCCGGCCGCCCGCAGTGGCGCGAGACACTCAGCGGGACCCTGGGTGTGCCACACGAAGATCGCGTCCGCCCAGTGGACGCCGCTGAGGTAGAACGACCAGGCCCCGCCGCCAAGCATCGCCCGGCCGCGCTCGAGCAGCCGTGCGGCCTCGGACTCGTCGCCGGCTTCGAGAGCCGACATGGCGCCGTAGATCGGCCCGGGCGCACGCCGCCGCGAAGTCGCCGCGGGCAGCCACGCGAGCGCCTCCCTCGCCGCGGCCAGTGATCCGGCGAAGTCGCCGGCGATCCAGCGCACCAGCGCCTCGAGCTCGACCAGAATGCTGTCGCGATAGTCCGGGTTCGCCGCCTTCGCCTCTTCGAAAAGCGCGGCGCCGTCGGCAGGGCGCCCCTGCAGTGTGAGTCCGAGGGCAAGTCCTCCGAGCACGATCGTCAGGCGGTAGGCCTTGTCGTCCTCGCGCGCGATCACCTCCGCGCGCCGCAGTGCCGTCTCGGCCTCCGCCAGCGCGCCCGAGAAGTTGGCGCTGTAGCTGACCGCTGCGAGGCCCTGCATCGCGACGAACCGGTCGCCGGCGGCATCGGCGGCGTCGACGAGCGCCCTGGCATCGTCGCCCATCCCGGCCAGGTCGCCGCGCAGGCCCTTGATCCAGGCCAGCTCACGTACCGCGAGCAGTGTCTGGCGCTCCTCGCCGCAGCGCTGGAACAGCTCGCGTGCCTCCAGGCAGGCCTCCTGTGCAGCCTCGAGGTCGCCGATCCCCCAGGCGAGGAAGTTTGCGAGGCGGAACTTGACGATCGCCCGCCGGGCGTGGTCCGAGGAGCCCTCGAGCAGGCCGTCGATCGCTCGCAGCGCCTTGACCGCGACCGGCGCGTCGGTCTCGGCACGGTGGTCGACCAGCCACTCCGCCCGCGCGTACATCGCCTCGAGCACTTCGAGCCAGCGTTGGTCGTCGGCGGGAAGGAGGTCGACGAGCTCGGCCTGGAGCTGGAGCGCCTCGCGGTAGGCCTCGCGCCGCTCCGCCTGGCGCATTGCGTCGAGCAGGACCTCGACTGCTTCGGAATCGCCGCGCTCGGCCGAACGGGCGAAGTGCAGCGCCGCCTCCGCGAGGTGCCCGGTTTGCAGCAGCGAACGCGCCGCCTGCCGGTGCAGAAGCCGCCGTTGCGCGCCGCTCGTGGCCTGGTACACGACATCCCGGACGAGTGGATGCTGGAGCTCGTAGCTGAGCTCGCCGCTCCGTTCGTCCTCGACCACGATCCGGGCCTTGACCAACTCTGCCAGGATCGGCCCGAGGTCCTCGAACGCCCGGCCGGTGACCGCCGTCAGATCGCCGAACGAGACGGGCCGGCCCACCACCGCCATCAGCTCGAGCAGCTCCTGCGGCGGCGCGTCGAGGCGGCGCAACTCCGAGGTCACGCGCTCGGTCAGCCCGACCGGCAGCCGGCTTAGGTGCGGAGCGGACAGATCCCCGCCCTCCGCGATCAGCGCGCGCAGCAGGCTGATCGCGAACAGGGGGTTGCCCTGCGAGCGCGAGCAGACCCAGTCCACGAGCGCGCGCGGCGCCGGCCGCTCGATCACCGCACCGGTGAGCTCGGTCAGCGCGGGCCGTCCGAGCGAGTCCAGCTCCACGCGGGACAGCAGCGCATCCTGGTCGAGTCCGAACAGGACGGGCGCGGCGATGTCGTTGCGCGCGAGCTCGGCGGGACGACTCGTCGCGAGCACGAGCAACCGGGCATCGTCGAGGTGCCGAGCGAAATAGCGCAGCGCCTCCCATGACGACGCGTCCGCGAAATGCACGTCGTCGAGCAGCACCACGAGCGGGGTCCGCCGCAGGACGTTCCCGAGCAATCCCGCCAGGCCCTGGAGCAGCCGGGGCAGGGGCGGATCTCGCGCGGGCACCGAACCGCGCACTAGGGCAACACGATGAAACAGGCTCGCGAGATCGTCGAGCAGACCCCCGCACAATTCCATCACCACGTCGTCCGAAAGCGGCGCGAGGAACGGGTCGAGCGCCTCGGTCCAGAGGCCGAAGGCGGCGCTCGCCGCGAGCGGATAGGCCTGCGCCACCAGGCCGGTCGCTTCGGGATGGCGCCGCATCAGCTCGCGGGCGAGGCGGCTCTTGCCCACCCCGGCCTCGCCGACCAGCAGGACGACGCGGAAATTACCCTCATCGGCCCGCGCCAGCTCGTCCTCCAGCAGGCCGAGCTGCTCGCGACGCCCCACGAGCTCCGGGACCGATGGCGCGGCCGCCGACCGCGGCCGGGCCGCAGTGCGGACCGCTCCGGTCATAGATCCTCAAGCACGCAGCTACTGCGCTCGGTATATAACCTACCAGACTGCAGACCGCTGCCGCTGATGTTCGCCAAGGCGCCTCGCGCTCCAAACGCATTCGAGTGCGCCGTATGTCCGGCTATGGAGAGGGACGAGCGCGGGGCTCCTTGACCAGGACGGCCCTGGTGTAGAGCAGGTCAAAGCCCTGGTGTTGCACGTTCTGCTGGGACTTGGATCCTGGTTGCGTGGTGACCACCGCGATGTCGCAGTCCGCGGCTGCTGCGTCCGCGAGCCGCGCCGAAAGCAACGCGGCGTGGATGCCGCGCCGGCGGTACGCGGGCGCGGTTGCTGCGCCGGCGAGTTGGGCTACGCCCTCGGCGATTCGAAAGCCGGCTGCGCCCGCGATCACCCCATCGCACAGCGCGGCGTACCGCACGACCCCGGCGGCCGCGAAATCACGCTCCGCGCGCTCGATGACCTCACGCGGGAAGTCCTCGTGCGACGGCACTCCGGCGTCGTCGGGATGCGCGAAACCGTCCGACACCACATCGATCCACGCACCGAACTCGTCATCTCCACTCAGCCGGACCTCGATTCCGGCCGGACGCAGGCGCTCGCGGTCGCCCTCGATGCCTCGGCCGAGAACGTTCTCGAATCCCACCAGGCGATAGCCGAGCTCGGTCAAGACCGTCCCGATCGCCGGGTCGCCGAGGTTCGCGAGTTCGACCTGGATCGGAGCGCCGTGGGCGGCGAAGGCACGCTCCACCGCCTCGAACGCCGCGGCGCTCGGCACGCCGCCGAACCCGAGTCCCGCGACCTTGTTGAACGGAGACCCGTCCTCGGCAAACGTCGCCACCCCGCCGCAGAGCTCGATCGCAAATCCCGGGTTATCGGGCCGGCGACGACAAGCCGCGGCGCCGGCCTTGCGGATGAGGTCGGCTTCGACCCGCTCGATCCGTGCCGCCAGCTCGGTATCGCAGAAGATCGGCGTTCGCCCGGTGTCCATCGTACGAACCTAACTCAACGAGCCCGGGTGAGCGAACTACACGCCGGACCCCATTGCGGCCGAGGGCGAGCGGCGTTTAAGCTGCGACCCGCGATGGGTCACCCGCGGGGTCAGCTTTGGTTGCTTGCGTTGATCGTCGGAGGCGGGCTGGTCGTCGGTGGCGGCGCGGGCGCGCGAGCCGCGATTCCCTCGGGCAACTTGATCGTCAACGGCGGCGCTGAGGTGGGGACTGGGTCCTCCGACTCCTCGTCGACCGCGCCGGTGCCGATTCCGGGGTGGACGACCACGGCGAACTTCACCGAACACACCTACGATCCGGCTGGGTCGCAGAACTTCCCCGATACGAACGCGAGCGCGGCGATCGGTGGCGGGACTCAATTCTTCGCCGGGGGTCCGGACAACGGCAGCGGCAACACCGTCGAAACCGCTACCCAGGCCATCGATGTGTCGACCGACGCGGCTCAGATCGACGCCGGCGGCGTGGGCGCGACCCTGTCCGCGGACCTCGGCGGGTTCTCCAGCCAGGAGGATCAGGCCAAGGTAACCGCCACGTTTCTCTCTGCCGCCGGGCAGCAGCTCGGCGCTGTGACGATCGGTCCCGTCACGGCCGAAGATCGAGGCGACACGACCGAGTTCCTCCTCCGTACGGCCTCGGCCGCCGTGCCACCGGGCACGCGGACGATCAGCGTGACGATGACCGCCACCAAGTTCGCCGGCGGCTACAACGACGCTTACCTGGACAACATCTCGCTGTCGCTGGGTCCGGCTCCGGGGATCGGTGAGCTTCCACCCCCGGCCATTGGCCAGACGGAGAACGTTGCGCGGGTCAGCGGCAAGGTGTTCGTGCGGCTACCGTACGCGGGCGCTGGAGGCAGTGGTGGGGCGTCGGGTCCGGGCTTCGTGCCGCTCGCCGAGGCGCGCCAGCTCCCCGTGGGCTCGCAGATCGATGCTCGGGCCGGAACGATCGAACTCGTCGCCGCGGCGCCGCGTGGTGGCGAGACGCAAACCGGAACTTTCGCCGGGGCGGTGTTCGCGGTTGCTCAGTCGGGCCAGGGCCCGCAGAAGGGAGTCACGACCCTGTCGATTCTCGAGGGGGCTTTCCCGGGGGCACCGTCGTATGCCAAGTGCAAGGCTCGTCCCACGGGTGATCGCGCGCGACAGCCGACGACGGCGACGGCCGCCAAGGCCAGCACCCGGGTCTTGCAGCTGCTTCATGCGTCGGCTAAGGGCCGATTTCGCACTCGCGGCCACTACAGCGCCGCGACCGTGCTCGGCACGAAGTGGGACACGATCGACCGTTGCGACGGAACGCTGACCCGCGTGTTGCGCGGCACCGTGAAGGTAAACGACTTCGTCCGGCACAAGACGGTCGCCGTGCACGCCGGACACAGCTACCTGGCCAAGGCGCCGCAGCACTAAGCCACCGTCAACTCGGGTCGCCGGCGCCGCACCCCAGTCCCGGTTAACGGCGTTAACGGCTCACTCGCGCGCCCTCATGCGCCGAACGCGGAGTTGGCCACACGGGGGGTGGCTGAACCCACATTCACACCGGGTGGGGGCGCGAGTGTGCCGTTATCCGGGAGAGGCAAGGACGGATCGTCCACGTAGTCCGGCAGCATCGCGGCGGGATTAACCGTCGAGCGGCTATTCCACGACGATCGGGCTGCTGCCGACCGGCCGGGTGATCGGACGGCGCCAGCCCGATAGGGCCATTCCCACGGCGGGGATCAAGGCGATCAGGATCAGCACGAGCGCCCACACGAACGTCGACGCGAAAGCGTCCGCCAGCGGCCCGGCGACGGCGGCATGCGCGCCGGCGGGCAGGTGTTGAAGGGTGGCGAGCCCGCCCGAGTGCGAGCCCGAGCGGCTGCCGAGGATTCCGCTGAGATTGCTCGTGATCGCCGACGCCAGGATCACCGACAGGACCGCGGTGCCGATCGAGGCTCCGGCCTGGCGGATGATGTTCATCGCGGTGCTGGTTCGTGCGATCGCGGCAGGCGGGACAGCCTGCATCGCCGCGGTCATGTTCGGCATCATCGCCAGTCCCATTCCGAGGCCCTGGACGAAGTTGCCGGCGCACAGGATCACATAGGAGGTGTGGGCGTCGACGAACACGAACGGGATCAGCCCGATGGCGACAAGCGGCAGGCCGGTGGCGGGGAGCCAGGTGGGCCCATAGCGGTCGGTCAGCTTTCCCGACAGGGGCATCATCAACATCGCTCCGAAGCCGCCCGGCGCGAGCAGGAGGCCGGCCTGGAGCGCGGTGGCGCCGCGGACAGCCTGGAAATAGAGCGGAACGAGCAGCATCGTCCCGAACACCGAGATCGCGAACAGGAGGAACGTGCCGGCTGCCGCGCCCGCGCGCGTGTGCGCGAACGTTCGTAGGTCGATCAGCGGGTTCGGACTTCGCCACGTGTGGACGAACCAGGCGGCGATCAGAATGACGCCCGCCAGCGTCGGGCCCCAAGAGCGCGCCGAGCCGAACCCGTAGGTCGAGGACTCGGCGAGGCCGAAGATGAAAATCGCGAGCCCGGGGGAGAGCAGCAGCATCCCGATCCAGTCGAGCCGGTGCGCGGGCTGCGGCTGATCGGGCTCGAGCACGATCAGCGCGAGGATGAACGCCACGATTCCGATCGGCACGTTGATGAAGAAGATCCAACGCCACGAGGCGTTGTCGACGAGCCAGCCACCGAGGATCGGGCCCAAAATCGGCGCGATCAGCATCGGTACGCCGAGCACCCCCATGACGCGTCCCATCCGGTGAGGACCGGCCTTCCTGGTCAGGATCGTCATGACCGCCGGCATGATCATGCCGCCGCCGAAGCCCTGCAGAACGCGGAAGAAGATCAGCGACCCGGCGCTCCACGCGAGGCCCGAGAGCACCGATCCGAGCGTGAACAGCACGAGCGACGACATGTAGATGCGCTTGGTGCCGAATCGGTCCGCGGCCCAGCCGCTCACCGGGATCACAGTCGCGAGCGCGAGCGTGTAGCCGGTGATGACCCACTGGATCGTGGTCAGCGATGAGTGAAAAGCGACCGCGAGGTGATCGATGGCGACGTTGACGACGGTCGTGTCGAGGATCGACATGACCGCCCCCAGCATCACGACGCCGGCGACGATCCAGGTTTCGCGGTCGAGCCCCTCGGGCTCCGCCGCTCGGGCGGACAACTCGGCCATGGCTGTCATCGTAGCGGACCGACGAGTCCGCTTATCTCGCGGATGCCAGCCGGTGAAGACCGGTGAGCACTGCGACGGTGACGAGCTGCGTGAGGACGCCGACGACGACCGGCGGCTCGATAGACGTGTGGTTGGCGTGATGCAGCGGCAGCGTGACCCGCAGCCCGGTGCGGAGCTCGGCCACCATCGCGAGGTCGGGGAGGACGCCGCCGAAGGCTCCCGCCGCGGCCAGCCGGTGACGGCGAGCCAATCCCGCGGTCACGAGGGTCGCGACCGCTACGTCGGCGAACAGCGCCTTGCGGCTGCCCAGGTCGTAGTCAGTGTGTGGGATCCGGTCGAGCGCGAGATGACTGACCACGCCCACGGCCAGCGCCCCGCGAGGAGTGCGGGCGAAGCGAGAGGCGAAGGCGCCGGCCAGTGCGTGCGGGGTCGCGATCATCAGAGATCGAAGTTACTCATCCAATAGATCGTCGTTCTGGCCACGAAAGTTGAGCGCGAGCCGCTCGCTCGCTCACGACCCGCGAGCGAGAAATCCTCGGATTGATCGCGAACGGCCTCTCCAATCCGGAGATCGGGCAACGGCTCCACATCGGCGAGACGACCGTCAAGACACATGTGACGCACATCCTTCAGAAGCTGGGTCTCCGCGACCGCGTACAAGCCGTCGTGCTCGCGTATCAGGCGGGTCTGTTCGAGAAGCACGCTGCGGCGTAGTGACGGTCTCGCGGCACTAGAGGTCGATCACGCGGCTGCGTCGCAGCCGCCGGCCGGAGCGGTCGAGCGCGGTGACCGCCGCGTACCTATGCTCGGCGTGGAGCGGGATGACGGTCTCGAACCCGCGGCTCTTGGCGATCCCGAGTGGGCGCACCTGGTCGCGTCGCGAAGCCGCCGCGACCTGCCAGGCGGCGACTTCGGTGGCGCCGTTCCAACTCGCATACATGTTCGTGGTGCCGCTCTGGCGATCCCGCTCCGCGGCGACGGCTGGCCGATGATGCGGCGTGCCCCGCCACGGGAGCCACAGCCCTCGATACGAGTACATGCCCGCGGGAAGCGCGATGTCGGTCACCAGGGTGCCGTCCGTGGCGTATTCGATCGTGTGCGACTGGACGCCGAAGCCGACGAGGACCCGGTCCGGCGAGAGGATCTGGACGGAGCCCATGGCTCCCGCCGACAGCTTCTGCGGGCTCTTGTACTCGTTGCGCAGGGTGACCGTCCGGCGCGACTCATCGACTTCGAGCGCGATCCCTCGCGATTGCGATTCGGTCTTGATCGGACCGTTTGTGCCGTTGTCGAAGACGGTCAGCAGGGTGTCCGAGAGCTGGCGTGCGTCGTGCTGCCAGGCGAACTGGGTGCCGTGGCCCATGTGAAGCTGGCTCTGCTTGCCACCCAGCGTCCAGATGACATGGCCGGTTCGGCGATCGAGCTTGTAGAGCGCCCACGTGTGGCGCGCCGAGATCAACAGGTTTCCGTCCGGTAGTTGCTGAATCGAGTTGACGTGCAGGTAGTCGTAAGGCTCACCGTGCGGCTCCTGGGACGCGCTCACCGGGATGTGATCGAGACTTCGCCACTCGAACAGCAGCCGTCCGCTCGCGATGTCCACCTCCTGGATGATCGACTCGACGACCTGGCTGTTCCTGGGAGCGCCGATCGAGGAGAGATCCATCGGCACCATCTGCGGATAGCACGTGAACAGGGCCGTCCCCTCGGGGGTCAGCGTGAGCGCGTGGAGGTCCATCGACCGGCCATTCTGGGCCCGAACCCGCGCGATCTCGCGATAGTCCTGGTCGAGCACGACCGCCTCGCCCTGTCCGTACCCGGTCTGCAGGACTTTGCCCTCCCACCAGGACACCACCGGTTTGCCTCGATACAGCGACGAGGCAAAGTTGGACGGCTGTAGCCCCTTCGCCAGTGGCCGGAACCACACGGGCGTGCCGGCGCTATCGACGATCAGCGGCCCGTATTGCTCGGACCCGCTCAGGGCTACAGGCCCGGGGCCGAGGAACAGATAGCCCGCCTCGACGTCGCTGAGCTCCTCGGTGCCCCCGGCCGGGGTTGTCGTGATGGTCGGCGGGCGCAGATCCGGTCTGGAGCGGAACGCGCGAGTACGGCCGCCGTCCTTGCCCTCGGACGAGCCGTATCGTGCCAGAGGCTTGGGCTTGCTCAGGATGTGTGTGGCGCCGCAGCCTACGACCGCCACGGCGGCCAGGCTCCCCGCTCCCTGCAGCAGTTGACGTCTGGTCCGCGCGTCGCGGCTGGCCTGGTCAGGCACGGCCACGGTCAAGCATTCGCGCGGTCACAACGCCACCCATTCCTACCGGCGCGGACGTAAATCCCGCGTCAACCCTCAACCGGTTCATCCCACCTTCAACGATCATCATTCCGCGGGCCTGTGTCTGCACGCATTTGAGGATCGATATCGAATCATGGTCCGAGGCAGGCCGGGTGTTGCTCCCGTGCGTCGATCCGTCACGTCTGTGGGCGGGGCGGTCAACGCGATGACGCAGGAAAGCAGGGCGTGACAAGGAGGAATGACGACGACCCGCCCGACCTTCCCGGTTCCCCGGTGACGAAGATCGTGCTCACCCGCGCGGTATACCCCGAGCGCGCGGGCCTCACGAGTGTGGCGGACCTCAGTTCCCTGAGGGAGTGGGCGGAAGAGGATGCCCGTGTGCGTAGAGGCGGACGGGAACTGCTCCCGCCGGGCGCTGTTCGGGCTGCTCGCGATCGGCGTAGCGGTCGTAGATCGCCAGGACCTCGGTCATGGCCTCGGCGAGCTCTTCGGCCGTCAGATACCTGAGGTTGTCGGTCATGAACGCGGCGCGCCGCCACTTGACTGGATACGTCAGGCGGCGCGACCACCACTCGCGGAGCTGGTCGAACGCGCGCTCTACGAACGTCCGCTCGAGTGCCTCGGTGGCAGCGGCCGTCTCCAGGTCGGTCAGCCCGGTTTCGAACCTTCGAGAATCGCCGGCAGCACGCCACGGACGACTTCGCCCCCGACCTTCGCCGGTCTCCTCCAGGAACCCGTACTTGGCGAGGGTCTGGAGATGCCACGACATGTTCCCCGGGCTCTCATCGAGCAACTCCGCGGCCCGGGTGGCGGTGATCTCCCCGTCACGGCGGACCGCGTCCAGAAGCGCGACTCGCAGCGGGTGCGCGAGCGCGCGCATCGCGCGCGGGTCCGTGATCATCTGGCCGCGCCTCGGCGAGCTGCCTGGCGACTCGGCCGCTGACTCGTGGGGGGGCGTGGTCGCCGCGTCTGATCCGGACGGCGTCTGCGACCGGCGAGGTCGCTTCGGGTTCGGGCGTTGTGGGGAACTCACGCGGATCAGCTCATCGCCGTGCGCGCGCCACCGGATGGTTCAGCGCACCGCGAGAGACGGCCAGCCGAAGACCCATGTCGACGAGCAGCCAGCCGGCTCCGTGCCTGGCGGCATCGAAGATGCGAGGCCGGCCCTTGCGCGGCCGCGCGCGCACGCCCGCGCCGGCGCTTTGCCGAAGCTCGGCGGCCCGGCTGCGGACGAGGGCTTGCAGCAGAGCGGGATTCTGGTACACCACGTCCTCCTTACACAAGAACTCTTGTCACAAGACTAGTTGTCACAAGAACTCTTGTCAAGGCCGGGTCGGCCTTCGCGATCCGTCAGGAGCGGGCGTCCAGCGAACCGGAGGCGTCGTGCAACGCGATCGTCAACGCACCCGCATCGTCCGCCGCGTAGCAGGGGCCGGCCCGATCGGACAGGAGGATCTTCAGGTGCGCGATACCGCGGGCGTCGAGCGGCTCCGCGGAGCGCAGGCGAGCCGCGGTCGCGTGGAGCAAGCCCTTCGCGTTCCGGATCTGCGCGCGACTCGGGACCGCTGTGATCTGGATTCTGGACGCTGGGAGCTCCGACCGCTCGATCAGACGGTCGAGGCTGTTCGCCACCGCGCGCCGCATGCGCCTCGACGTGAGCTGTCCCGTGCGGGCCGCGTGCGCCCGGGAGAGGCCAACCGACACGCCGGCGGCGAGCTCACGATCAAGCGAGCGGCCGAGTATCCGCGCGATCAGGCGATCCTCGAGCGTCGGCTTCCGGCGCCGGGCGCCGGGAGAAGAGCTCAAGGCAAACGCGCTCACGGTCGCAAGCCGGTGCGGTCGGGAGCGCTGTCGCGTCGTTTGGGCACGATCTCATCATCGACCTGCACGTGTGCAGAGCCCGTGCAGGAATGCCGACCCGGCATACAGGTTTCATGAAGACGACGCTGACCATCCCAGCGCGCTTGGTCAGTCCGCGGTTCGCGTGCGGTACAGCCAGGTGGCGAGCGGCGCGAACACCGCCAGCAGCGCCACCGTCCATATCACGGTCGCCACCACGGGGTGCTGCATCGGCCAGGCGTGAACCGCGGTCGCGGGATTTGGGTTGCCGAACAGGTTGCGGCTGGCGGCGGTGACGGCGCTGACCGGATTCCAGTCCGCGATCGTCTGTATGGCTGCCGGCATGTGCTGGGTCGGGACAAGGGCGTCCGAGACGATCGCCAGCGGGAACAGGATCACCAGCCCGATGCCCTGCGAGGACTCCGCGTCACGGCTGAAGAGGCCGATGCACGCGCAGCCCCACGACAGCGCGTAGCTGAACAGGAGGAAGGTCACCAGGTTCATCGCCAGGAGCCCGGGTATCGCGAACTGCCTGTAGCTGCCGTGGTCGGGGAGGACCAACCCGGCGCCCAGGACATAGATGAACAGCAGCGTGAACAGGACCGGTTGGATCGTCACGTCGGAGAGTCGCAGCGGTTCACGGGCGATGTGGATCAGGTTGCGGCCGGTCATTACGACGACGTCCCGGACCGCTCCTCACACGCGGGTCATCGCTCGCCTCCTGTCAGCGCGAGGAACACATCGTCCAGCGACGGCGGGCGGACCTGCACGTCCTCGACGGTGATCGCCGCCGCGTCAAGCGCCCGCGCGACTGTGGTCGCGAGGCCGGTGTGGCCGTC
>Ga0335083_10004780_pt1 | contig 17210 bp, 12 predicted proteins | sample Lox_Sample_42_FD_206716 | JGI IMG/M metagenome (GOLD analysis project Ga0335083, IMG submission 206716) | Soil microbial communities from Loxahatchee National Wildlife Refuge, Florida, United States - Lox_Sample_4.2 | ecosystem: Environmental > Terrestrial > Soil > Wetlands | place: USA... | reverse complement strand
CGATCCGTTCGCGCGCGCCGAGGCGGCCAGCTTCTCGTTTGTGGCCGGCCCGCGACCACCGCGCTTCCGGTTCGGGATCCCGGGCGGCGCCGGGCTGGACTTCCGGGGAGACGCGGCGGCCGCGGCGGCGTTCGCGCGGACGGTCCAGCGGATGACCGCGCTGGGCGGCGAGGCGGTCGAGCTCGACTTCGCGCCGTTCCGCGAAGCCGGCGAGCTGGTCTACGGGGGCGCCTACGTCGCCGAGCGGCTGATCGCCGGCGGCGCCCTGCTGGCCGAACGACCCGAGGCGCTGCTGCCGCCGATCCGGACCATCCTGAGCGGCGCGCGCGCCCTGGACGCCCGCGCCGCGTTCGAGACCGCCCGCCAGGTGGCCCGGCTTCGGCGGACCACGGGCGCGGTCCTGGGGCGGCTCGACTTCCTGCTGGTGCCGACCGCGCCGACGATCCCCCGGATCGCCGACGTCGAGGCCGATCCGATCCGGCTGAATTCGGCCCTGGGCGCGTTCACGACCTTCGTGAACGTGCTGGACCTGGCCGCCGTGTCGGTTCCCGGCGGCTTCCGGGACGACGCGTTGCCCAGCGGCGTGACGCTGGTCGGCCCGTGGGGCAGCGACGCCCGTCTGGCCGCGTTCGCGTCGGCGGTCCACCGCGCCACCTCCGACCGCCTGGGCGCGCTGGCCCGCAATCTGCCCGCCGAGCCGGCGGCGACCGCCAGCGTGCCCGAAGGCTGGATCCCGATCGCCGTCGTCGGGGCTCACCTGGCGGGCGAGCCGCTGAACCACCAGCTCACCGAGCCGGGCGGCCGCTTCGTCCGGGCGGCGCGCACGGCGCCCATCTATCGACTGTACGCCCTCCCCAACACCACCCCGCCCAAGCCGGGGCTCGTCCGCGGAGAGAGCGGCGGCCCCATCGAGCTGGAGGTCTGGGCGTTGCCGCCCGCCGCCTTCGGCGCGTTCGTGGCGAAGATCCCCGCTCCTCTCGCGATCGGGCGCATCACCCTGGAGGATGGGACCGCGGTCAGCGGCTTCCTCTGCGAGTCGTATGCCGTCGCCGGTGCGACCGACATCACGGCCTCGGGCGGGTGGCGCCGCCACCTCGGCCGAACTTAGGCCGGCCTCAGGCCGCTGCCTGCCGCTCCGCGTCGGTCGCTCGGATGAGCCTGACCGGCGGGGCGAGCAGCTCAGGCTCGCCCACGTGGCGCAAGAACCGTCCGAACGCCGCGGCGGCGGCCAGCAAGAGCACCACCACCGAGACCAGCGACGCGAGACCCACCAGGACCCCCAGCGAAACAGCGACGATCATGCTGTCTTATATAACAGACACATCACTCGCGCGCCAGACGAAAATCGACGGTGCCGGTGCCCGGGCGCCCCGCCACTGATGGCAAGACAACCATCGCAGGGCGGGTAGCATGCGCAGAAATGGCGCGCCCCCTCCGCGCTTCGGTCGGCATCATGGCGGCGGCCCTGGCAGCCTGTCAGGGCGTGCCGCAGCGGTTCGTCTCCGACGCCGGCCGAGCCCTGTCCGCCCCCGACGCGCGCGGCACGCAGGCCGACGCGCACGGCGACCGCGCGCGCGACGCCTCCGCGGCGGACAAGCACGACGCGGGCCCCGACGCGCCCGACCGCGACGCGGCCAGCCTGCAGCTGCTGGGCGCGCCGGTGATCATCGCGCCCACGGCCCACAGCTTCGGCGTCAGCGTGGTCCTGCGCAGCGGCGACCCGCGCGCGCTCGACCTGCAGGTCCGCCCGGCCGGGACGTCGGAGTGGCTGACCGCGCCGGCGCCGCTGGTGCCGGCCGGCGACCTGGCCCAGTGGACCGTGACCGGGCTGCCGCCCGGCGCGCGCCACGCCTATCGCGTGCGCAGCGGCGGCGCCGTGCTCTATCAGGGGAGCGCGGTCACGACCCGACCGCCCGGCACGTCCTTCACGTTCGCGCTGATCACCGACACGCACCTGGATCCGCGCGATCCCGTGCCCGACGGGACGACGGTCATCGACGACTTCTACGGCGAGATGGAGCAGACGATGCTGGACATCATGCCCCAGGTGTCCGCCGTCGCCCCGGACTTCGTCATCAACCTGGGCGACATGCTCGACTACCACATCTTCGGGTTCAACGCGCCGCCACCCGACACCCATTGGGCCCGCCTCGCGTACCTCAACTACCGCCGCCTGCTGGGCGACGTCGGCGCTCAGGCCGCGCACTTCCCGGTCATCGGCAACTGGGACGGCGAGAGCGGCTGCAACACCCCGGATGAGATTGCCCGGTCGATGAGCCAGCGTTTGCTGTACCTGCCGGGCCCCTCGCCGACAAATTATCCAGAGGGGGGAAGCGGCAACGAGGACTACTACGCGTTCACTTGGGGGGACGCTCTGTTCATCATCCTGAACGTGATGACCTATACGCCGACCTGTCATTTGCTGGACCAGGACCCGGGTGTCCCGGACGACTGGACCCTGGGCGCGACGCAGCTCGCCTGGCTGCAGCGCACCCTGGCGGGCGCCCGGTCCAAATGGCGGTTCCTGTTCATCCATCACACCGTGGGAGGCGCGGCCGGCGACTCCAGTGACAGCGCGTACGGTCGGGGCGGCGGCCAGGCCGCGCACGTGGGCGAGCAGGCCCAGATCCACGCGCTCATGTTGCAGTACGGCGCCCAGATCTTCTTCTACGCGCACGACCACGTCTTCACGGACATGGTCGTGGATGGCATCCATTACGCGCTGCCCGGGAGCGCCGGCGCCCCGTGGAAATTCGACGAATCCGAGACCGGCTACACACAATATTGGACGGACTCGGGGTTTGCGCGTGTTGCGGTATCCTCCGAAGACGTCCAGGTCGACTTCATGTCGGTGACCGGTCAGAGGCTCGACGGCTTCTCACTTCCGGCTACCACGCGAATTGACGCAGGTTTTTGACCCCTTTCAGTCCCCCCCTATCACTGCATTTTGGGCCAATCCACACGGAGAGGATCTATGCGCCGAAATCTGCCCCCCTTGCTTTATTGCTGTAGTCTCGCCTTCGCTCTCGTTGCTTCCGGTTGCGTCACCAGCCAGAGCATCGAGGGGACGGGAGGCTCGACAGGCTCGGGCGGGACGTCGTCCGGAACGGGGGGCAGCGGAACGGGGGGCAACGGAACGGGGGGCAACGGAACGGGGACCGGCGGCAGCAGCACGGGGGGCAACACCGGCACCGGCGGGAGCGTGACCGGCACCGGGGGCAGCAGCCACACCGGTGGACAGGCCGGCGGCGGCAGCTCCACCGGCGGCTCGACCGGCACCGGCGGGAGCGGATCGGGGAACTGCACGGTCACGCTGATGTCGGGCGTCCCCAGCACGAAGATCGGGACGGTCGGCGTCGTGACGTTCTCGACCTCGCTGTCCAAGCCGACCGAAGGGCACATCGACTTCGGCCTGGCCACCACCTACGGCATGACGGCGCCGGTCGACTTCACGCAGACCAACAACCAGACGCTCCTGCTCGGCATGAAGCCGAACAAGATGTACCACTACAACATCTCGGTCACCGACGGCAGCAACACCTGCACCAGCGGCGATCAGACGATCATGACCAAGCCGCAGCCCAACGCCGGCCTCCCGACCTTGACGCCCACCACCAACAACAAGGCGGCTCTTTGGGGCGGATTCCTGGTGATCGGCTCGTACCAGGGCTCGACGTACCAGTCGTACATCCTCGACGCCGACCTCGACTTCGTCTGGTGGTACTCGACCGGCACCGACGGCTGCGGCACCCGGATGAGCTACGACGGCAAGTACATGTGGATGAACAACGGCGACGTGGGGGATCCCAAGGGAGCCAGCGTCCATCGCGTCACGATGGACGGCCTCAACGACACCGACCTGTCGACGCCGTTCAAGGGTGAGAGCCACCAGCTCACGCCCATGCCCGACGGCAGTGTCGCGTTCTACGCGACCGGCTCGAACGGCTGCGACGACGTCAAGATCTTCCCGGCCAACGGCACCGCCACCTCCACCGCGACGACGGTGGTCAATGCCAAGACGGCGCACGGCGGAAGCGGGATGTGCCACCTCAACAACATCGAGTACGACGGGTCGGACGACACGCTGGTCTTCTCCGACCTGGACAACGTCTGCCTGACCAAGGTCAAGAAGACGGGCGAGACCGTGTGGGTCTGGGGCGGCACGAACGGCGTCACCAGCACGATCACCGGCGATCTGTGGACCGGCGGCGAGCACGGCTTCCACATCATCACCCCCACCGACTACCTCATCTTCAACAACAACAGCCCCAACAACTCGCAGGCGCTGGAGCTGACCCTGGACGCCACCGCCAAGAAGTCGACCAAGACGTGGTCCTTCACCCCGAGCCCGGGGCTCAAGGTCATGGTGCTCGGTGACGTGCAGCGCATGACGGTCGCCGGCCCCACCGGCGCCGGAAAGGGCAACACCATCATCGACTTCGGCACCGGCAACTACATCTACGAGGTCGACTCGAGCGGCACCGTTCTGCAAACGATCAAGAGCCAGTACCCGTTCGGCTTCATGGAGAAGCGCGCGACGCTTTACGGCACACCGACGAGATGGTAGGCAAAGTGGCGGGCCATTCTTCCGCCTTTCGAGGTCATACGAGATGAAACGAACCCGAGTCCTGTCCGCCGCAGCGCTGCTGCTTCCCCTCACCACCCTGAGCTGTGGGAGCAGCACGGGCTCCGGCACGCCGAGCGTGACCTGCACGAACGGCACGATGGTCGCCGCCGAAGCCAACAACTACACGTTCTCGAGCTCGATCATGCTCCACCCGGTCAAGGTCAAGCCGAAGTCGGACCTGACCGTCGACTGGGGCGGCGTGACCATCGACTTCCTGACCCACCCGGTCAACCCCAAGACGGACCTGAACGCGATCTTCCTGTTGTCGGTGAATCTCAAGTCGTCGGACTTCGAGATGCAGCTGAACGACGACACGTTCTCGACGAGCTCGATCAACATCCCGGGGCCGCCGCCCAGCTATCTGCCCACGAACGGCGAGACCTCGAAGTCGATGATCGGCAACTTCGTGACCGCCGCCGGGTACGTCACCCAGTCCGACCTGGACACCTATCTCGACGGCACGACGTACACGCCGGCCAACACCACGTTCGCGTTCGCGGCGCAGTCGGGGACCAGCGTTGGGACCGGGCAGATCCACATGTTGCAGTCGTTCGAGCTCGACTCCACGTCGTCGAACACCAACGTCACGTTGACCAACTCGTCGACCACGCTGACCTACAAGGCCGACCTGCAGGATCTGCACCCCACCGGCGTCCCCTCGGGGAACGCGAACCTCTCGCTGGACTGGAGCATGATCCAGAAGAACGCGCTCGGCGGGACGTTCACGCCGACCAACATCGCCCACGCGATCGTCGGCCGCTACACCCAGACGCCGGCGCAGCTCGAGAACCAGTTCCTGGACCTGCAGACCATCGCGTCGGAGCTCTACCAGGCCGACATCCCGTACGGCACGACCCTGGACTTCACGACGCTGATGGACTCTTCGGGCCACAGCTTCACGGGCATCGACTCGAACGGGACCTGGCTGGTCGCCCTGATCTGCACGACCTGCCGAAACCCGGCCCCCTGGTACCTGACGATCCTCGAGCCAGCCACGCAGCCCTGCAAGTGAGCAGGCGCAAGAGCGCCTGAGGCCTCGGCCCTCGGGACCTCCGGGCCCTGGGCGCCGCGCACCCGTAAGATCCGCGCAATCAAGTGGGGCGCGGCCGCGGAGCGGCGGCCGGGTGTTCTTCCGCCCGCGAGGGCCCGCCGGCGCGCAGCCAGCCGATGCGCGCCATCCAGGTGGACGGCGGGACCGTGGCCGGCGGGACGTCCGTGGCCGCCGGCTCTCGCTACCACCCCGAAAAGTGCGGCCCCGAGCTGCGAGGGTCGATGCACGGCGGCAGCGCCAGCCGGATGGCCAGCCCGTGCACGCCGCGGCCCGGCGCGGCTCGTCCCCCTCGACGATGAAGTGGCCGTGGTCCTGCTGGATCGAGAAGTGGATCACCCGGAAGCGATCGACCGACGCCCTGGCGATGGCCTGCCGGAGCGCCCCGAACACCCGGGGCGAGCGCAGCGACGGCAGCCCCGGCATCGCCCGAATGGTGACCTGGACTTCCTGCGCGTGGACGTCCGCGGGCCGGCCACGCATCATCCCCCAATCAAGCGGGCGTCTACCGGACCGTCGAAGCGACCGTCGGCCTGAGGCCGACCGCCCGCGCCGAAGAGTCGGGCAGCCCCACCGATCGCCCGGCGGGCCCGTTTTTGTTCTCAGGGCCGGCGGATGCGCAGGAACTTCGGGTTGACCAGCAGCAGGACTGACGGCAGGAAGGCCACCGTCGCGGCGCTGCTGGTCACCATCGTCAGCGCGACGAGCACGCCCAGAAGGACGTGCACCTTGAAGAGCGAGAGCGCCAGGCAGAGGTAGCCGCCTGCGACGGCGCTGGCGACGTAGGCGATCGCCTTGCCCGACGTGGTCATGGCGGTCGCCGTCGCCCGGCGCAGATCGCCGGTGCGCTGGAACTCCTCGCGCACCCGGAAGATGAAGTAGACCGCGTAGTCCGCGCCGATGCCGACGGCCATCGCCGAGATGGCCGCCGTCCCCATCGACAGCAGGATCCCGGTCCAGCCCATCAACCCCAGGTTGATCAACGCCGACGTGGCCAGCGGCAGCAACACCAGGACGCCGCCCGTCAGCGAGCGCAAGAGGATCGCCGTGATGACGACGACGAAGATCGAGATCTGGATCAGGTTGATGGTCTTGCCGCGGACCATGGTCTCGTTCAGCGCGATCGCGTTGGTGACGCCGCCGCCGACGTTGGCCGTGACGTTGGTGCCTGCGAAGATTCGGTCCGCGGCGGCCTGGGTCGCCTCCGTCATGGCCTTCATGGCCCGGAAGTCGTCGGTCCTGACGTAGGCGGTGATGACGGCGCGCTGGAAGGGGCGGTCGACCAGGCGGGCCAGATCCTCTTCGTCACCGCCCATCCCGTAGAGGAGCAGATATTGCGCCACCCCCTGCTCGGTGTCGGGCAGCTTGCCGCCGGCGGACGGGTCGATCACCAGGCTCATCTGCCTGAGCAGGTCGGCGATCGAGACGACCTTGCCGATCGGCAGGGGCTGGTGCGTGATGAACGTCGCCAGCTCGTCGATCCGCCGGAGCACGTCCGGCTTCTTGATCGCGTCGGGCGATTGCCCCTCGACCAGCACCTGGATGACGCGCGTCCCGGCCAGACGGGCGTCGGCCAGACGGAACCCGCGCACGGGGGCGTTGGCCTCGAAGAACTGCGCGTTCAGGCTGTTGCCGGCCTCGAGACGGGTGACCCCGATCAGCGCGACGATCAGGATGCCGCCGAACACCCAGAGGATGGGACGCTCGCGTCCGGTTCGGATGACCAGCGCCAGCTTCTCCAGGATCGGGTCGAAGAACTCCTCTTTCTTCTCGCTCTCGGTCTGCTTCTGGTCCGGCGGCGACATCAGCACGCGGATGGCGGGGATGAACGTCATCTCGACGGTCAGCGCCGCGACGATGCCGAACGCCGTGCAGAGGCCGAAGTTCTTGATGGTGGGCAGCCCGAAGGTGGCCAGCGACGCGAAGCTGAGCGCCGCGATCGTTCCGGCGGCCAGCATGACCAGGCCGACCTTGGTGGTCGCCTCGATGACGGCCAGACGGTTCTGCTCGACGCCGGGCAGCTCGGGCCATTCGGCCTGCGCCCGCGCGTACTCCTCGTAAAAGCGCTTGAGGATCTGGACGGAGTGCCCCGCGCCGATCGCCAGAAGCAAGATCGGCGTCATGATGTTCCAGGGGTCCATCGGCGCGCCGACCAAACCCATCAGGCCCAGCGCCCAGAGGACCCCCATGACCGCCGTGACCAGGGGGACGATCATCCCCTGGAGTGTCCGGAACGCCCGGTAGTGCAGGTAGCCGATCATCGCCAGCGCCAGCACGAACAGCAGCCCGACCCGCCGGGTGTAGACCAGCAGCCAGTGCATGATGGTCGGCGCGCCGGCCGCGCGGATCTCCAGCTCAGGCGATCGCTCGGGCGCGACGATCGCCTCCAGCTTGTCGTACAGGTGCTTGGCGCCTCCCGCCTTCTCGAAGTCGTCGAAGTCGACCATCAGCGCGGTGGCCCGCCCGTCGTCGCTGACCAGCAGGCTGGTCAAGAAAGCGTTGGCCTTCACCCGCTCGCGGAAAGCCGCCATCTCGGCGTCGTTCTCGGGCACCTTCGGCGCCAGGGGCGTGATCTCCAGGGCGTCATCGGAGCTGTGGACGTCCTTCACGCGCGGTGACATGAGCGACAGCACGCTGCCCGGCTTGACGCCCGGCAGCTTCTCCAGCTCGTCGGTCATCCGCTTGACCTTGGCCATGATGGACGGCGTGTAGACGGTCCCCTCGCTCGGGTAGACGCCGATGACCGTCATGTACTTGCCGCCGAACAGCTTCTCGATCCGCTGGCCGACGATGACCAGCTTGTTGGCCGAGGGGAGCTGGGCGTCCACGTCCAGCAGGACGTGCAGCCGCGTGGTGAAGAAGCCCAGCACCACCGTCACCAGGGCGACCAGCCCGATGACCAGCTTGGGGTGTCGGACGACCGCGGTCACATAACGACGCAACATGGAACGACCTCGTTTGGTACGGCTATTTGGAGGAGACCAGGGAACGGAGCAGCGGCTCCCGCGTGTCACTCTTGGGCGCGAAGTAGCTGGCCAGGACCACCCGGCGCGCCCCCTCCTCGTGCTCCGTCATATCCAGTAGCACCTGGCCGCCTTCAGAGACCACCACGGTGCGCAGCGCCTGGGGGCTGACCGAGTAGAGCACGCGATCGCCCTTCAGGTAGCCCCGATCCTTGAGCGGGGCGAACCAGTTCGGCAGCGCGTCACCGACGCGGCGCTCGACGTCCCGCGTGATGAGCCCCGCCTCGCGCGCCTGCTCCAGGTTGTCGCGCACCACGCCAATCCAGCGGTTCAGCGGCACGTCGCGCACGAACTGCATCTGCACCACCGCGTGCGGCGCGGCGATGGCGATGGGCGCCAGCTGGTAATCCAGGGCCTCCGAGTAGGCCTGGCCGGCGGCGGTCTGGGCCAGCTTGGCCTGCGTCGGCTTGTCCACCCGGACGTCGATGTCGGCCACGTTGATCTTCAGCAGCGTCTTCTGCAGCCGCATGTGCATCAGCGAGTACGGCCCCTGCCCCAGGTCCGGCGCGTTCAGCGACGGCGGCGGACCGTCGGCGCGGGCGGCCGAGGCAGCCAGACAGGAGACGAGGGCGACGGCCAGGAACGAGCGGTGGTGTTTCATGGTTGGCTCTCGGATTCGGATTGCTTGAACGGCGCCGGAGCTGGCGCGGCCCCCCAGCGGTAGATCAACGCCACTGAAACCAGGTGCGACATGGCGTTGTACGTGCCGGCATTGATGACCGGCCCCGGCAGTCCCGGCGGAAGGTGGCTGCTGCAGTTGTACGGATCGGTGTAGGGGGCCACGCAGGGGCTGGCCGGGACCTGCTGAGGAACGCGCGCGTCGGCCTCGGAGACCGTCTGGGTCAGCATGTACCGCAGCTGGTACGTCAGCGCCACTTCCAGGGCGCCGTCCAGCAACGAGCCGCCCACCGCCCCACCGACCTGGGGGCCACCCGCGAAGTCGACGTTGGCGTAGGCCGGCGCTGCCAAGGCAGACTCATAATACGCGCCGGCCCGCAGCTTCCAGCGATCCGGCACCAGCGCGAAGTCGCCCCCCAGCTTCACGCTGAGCACGTTCTTCCATTGCTTGGGCACCACGATCGTCCCGATGTTGATGTTCGTGGTCGCGGCGTGGGCGACCAGGCCATTCGTGTCGACGGTGAACTGGTTGACCCGCGACCAGGTCTCGTACTCGACGTCCACCTCCAGGTCCCAGCGCTCCACCCCTTGATCGAGGCTGATGTAGCGCAGGCCCGCCCGCGCCATCATCGGCAGCGGCAGGCGGATCGTGACGTCGTTCGCGTTGGGTCCGGTCGCGCCGCGCCTCAGCTGGACGGGGTTCAGGTTCTGGTCCTGCGGGCTGACGGCCAGGGTGCTGTGTGTGACGATGTCCGTCGGGATGACCTGACCGGACGCGGCCACCTCCAGCCAGGGCTCGGGCCGGAACCAGGCCCCGACCCGCGCGTTCATCGTGAACCAGTCGGACCCTTTCGTCTGCGCGAGCAGATCATAGGGACTGGACACCGGATTGATCCCACCCTGAAATGGGTTGCCGTTGATCATCAGCGAGTACTCGAGGCGCGGCACGCTGACCACGTCGGCGGTCACGCCCAGCCCGAAGAGCTCGCGGTACTTCCAGGCCGCCGAGGCCGCGTAGTCCAGGATGATCGCCTGCCGCTGGGTCATCATGTAGTTCTGCCCGCCGGTCACGGGGAACTGCTCCTGCGCGATGCCGGAGGGCGCGTAGACCGCCAGACCGAACCCCCAGTCCTGCAGGCCGAAGTCGGTCGTCACCCCGATGAATGGATCGGCGGCCTGAGCCGGCGCGCCGTTGGTCACGCGCGCAAACGCGACCGTGGGCGCCGTCCCGTTCATCTCCTGCCCCCAATCCAGCGTCGGCGCGCGCGTGTACGCGTAGCTGTTGTACGAGAACTGGTTGCCGACCTCCAGGCGCCAGCCGCGCAGATCGGCCAGGCCGGCCGGGTTGATGCTGATCGCCGTGGGATCGTCGGCCCGGGCCACGAACGCGCCGCCCCGACCGGCGGCGCGCGCGCCCAGCGCACCTCCATAGTAGCCGCCGTCGGCCAGCACGGGTGTACTCGACAGGACGGTCGCCAGGGCGGCGCCCAGCATCCACTTCTTCACGTTCGGGGGCTCCAGGGTGAACGGGGAAACGACAGGCTACTGCGGATTCAGGATCGTGAACGCGAGCGGCGCCGGGACCGAGCAAGTGCTGCAGCGGAGCGCCATGGCGTACGTTCCCGCGTCGCCGAAGCCCGAGAACACCGTCCCGTCCGTCAGCTTGGCGCCGGTCAGATCGAAGGACGTCGTGCCGGCCGAGAACGTCGCCTGGTACAGCTTGTCGGCGTTGACCTCGACGTCCAGAAAGTGCGTTTGCAGATCGGAGGCCGACATCGACTGGTAGTAGCCGACCTCGATGCCGTCGATGTTCCCGAACTGGATCGGCTGGCCGAAGCCGTCCTTGGTGAGCTTGCCCCAATCGACCGGGTACGACGGTCCCGCCTTGGGGATGTTCATCGGCGTGCCCAGCGTGGCCGAGAAGTTCAGCGGGCCGCAGCCGTCGGGGGCGCTGACCGTGGTGGCGCTGTTCGACGCCATCGGCTGCAGGATCGCCATCGACTCGGCGCCCTGGCCGAGCTTGGTGGTGTTGCTGAACAGCAGCAGGTACAGCGTGCTGGATGACTCGACATAGTCGGTCATCGGGCTCAGCTTCGGGCTCGGGCCCAGCGAAGAGAGCATCGTCGTCGTCGGATAGGGCATGGTCACGAAGTCCTGAACGAAGTATTTGTAGACCTCGTTCGCGTTGAAGACCCCGACGGCCAGATCGGCCTCCAGCGCGGCCTGCGTCTTGTTGCGGAACGCCGCGAGCGTCACGCTCTGGATTCCCGTGGCTGGGTGACAGAGCAGGTCCTTCTGGATGGTGGACCAGTCGAGGGTCACGTCCATCCCGCTGGCGGTCGGAATGACGGGAATGTTCAGCTGGCTCGTCGCCGTGTAGTTGTTGGCGTCGACCATGGCCGTGCCGGTCGTCGTTGGGTTGCTGCTGCTGCCACAGGCAACCAGCGAAGCGGCCAGAACGGGCGCCGCCAAACGCCGCGCGAACCGAAGACAGGAGAGAAAGGGGGAGGTGGAGGTCATTCCCCGACCTTACAACCGAATGTCGTCGGAACTCCTCCAGAATCGCACGCCATTTCGTGCGTGCCGTTCAGATCCGCGAGGTTGAAAAACCGGCTCACGAAATCGTGCCTGACGCGTCGTTTTTTTCCTGTATTTTCGGGCTGTATCGCTGGTTTCGAACGGATTGGGGTGTGCTAGTTTGGAGTCCACCCCCCCGAGGCTGTTCTTGAGCTTGCCCGAACTGTATCTCTCCCGCCCGGGCGTTGCGTTTCCCGAGCACCGGGTCGACAACGCCGAAACCATTCGTCGCGTCCGCGCGCGCTTCAAAGGCAACTCCGACGAGTTCGCCCCGGTCGCCGCTGCCATCGAGCACGTGCTCGGCCTGTGCAAGACGCAGGTGCGGTACATCGAGCCCAACGTGCGCCCCGGCAGCGTCGCCGACCTGGGCCTCAAGGCGGTCAACGCGTGCCTGGAAGAGAACGCGGTGTCGCTGGACGAGGTCGACCTGGTCATCTGCGGCAGCATCGCCCGCCAGTACTTCGAGCCCGCGACGTCGATGGAGGTCGCCGCCAAGCTGGGCCTGAAGAAGACGCACGCGTTCGACGTCACCGCCGCCTGCGTCGGCCACCTGGAAGCGATCCAGACGGCAGCCGCCTACCTGAGCCTGCACCCGAATTACCGGACGGCGCTGGTGTTCACGTCCGAGCTGTCGGACCACTTCCTCAGCTACGACATCCAGACCGTCCGCGACCTGCAAATGAAGACGGCGGGCCTGACCATTGGCAACGCCGCCGCCTGCGTGTTGCTGCGGCGAACGCCGTTCGAGCGCGGCGGGATCAAGCTGCAGGCGATCCACACGTTCACCGCGCCGGATCACTGGCACCTCTGTCAGGTGCCCATCGACGGGACACTGGTCTCCTCTTCCGTCGAGCTCATGCGTCTGGGAAAGTACATTCCGCCGTTCGTGGCCGAGCGGCTGGCGGCGTTGGGAATGACCCCGAACGACATCGACCATTACGTCTTTCACCAACCGAGCGAGATCATGGTCCGGAAGATCCTCGAGGACATCGGCGTCGACCCCGCCCGGGGCGTCTACACCCACGCGCTGTACGGCAACACCGCCAGCGCCAGCGTCGGGGTGACGTACCGGCAGCTCTTGCAAGACCGCCCGGTCAAGCTCGGCGACAAGCTGGTGCTGGGCAGCGCGGCGGCCGGGTACTCGATGGTGATGATCACCGGCACCTGGACCAGCTCGCAGAGCTGAGCGCAGAGAGACATGTCCAGACAGGCCGTCGTTACTCCGTTCCTGCACCCTCGCCCCCTCCGACATCCAACCACCATGACCGCGCTTTGCGCCGGTCTGACCACCGCGTTGCTGGTGGCCCTTGGCGGCGGTCGCGCCAGCGCTCAGCCGGCAGGCGGCGTGCCGAGCGGTGACAACCCGCCCGGCACGCCGCCTGCCGGCGCGCCGAGCACCGAGACCCCGTCATCCGACGCGGTTGGGAGCGAGCCGTCAGAGGGGAGCCCCGGGCTCTTCGAAGACGCCACCAAGGCCGTCCCCACGCCGGCGGCCAGCTCGGGTGCGCCGCTGGCCGGCCCGTCCGGCTTCCAGCTTCACGGCTACGTGCGCGGCGACATGTTCGCCGGCAAGGTGTCGGACGTGCAGGCGGCCGAGCTGAAGTCGGGCTACGGCGAGCTGGCGATCATCGCGCGCACGCCGAAAGAGTCGTTCGGGGACGCGTTCGCCGAGGCGCGCATCCGGTACGGCCTGCAGGGCGACGGAACCCAGGCGACGGTCGTCGACCTGCGCGAGGCCTACGCCAACGTGTACGCCGGGCCGTTCTCGCTGCGGCTCGGCCAGCAGATCATCGTCTGGGGCCGCGCCGACGCCCTGAACCCGACCAGCAACCTGACCCCCGTCGATTTCCGGGTCAAGTCGCCGCTGGAGGACGACATCCGCCTGGGCAACCCCGGGGCGCGCGCTTTCCTGAAGTTCGCCCCGTTCCGGCTGGAGGGGGTCTGGATGCCGATCTACCTGCCGACGGAGCTGCCGGCCGTCGCGCTGCCCCAGGACGTCTACTTCACGACGCCGGTCTACCCGTCGCTGGATCTCCGCAACGCCACCGAGGGGGCGCGCCTGCACCTGGAGCTGCCCGCCATCGAGATGTCGGTCTCCTACGTCTACGGCTGGGCGCTGTTGCCGGGGCTGACGCGGACCGGGCTCACCTTGACGGCCAACCCGGACATGACGCCCGGCACGGAGCCGCCGTCGGTGCTGATCTCACGGACGGCGTATCACCAGCAGGTCTTCGGCTTCGACTTCTCGACGGCCCTGGGTGAAGTGGCGACCCTGCGCGGTGAGGCCGCCTACCGCCTGCCCGAGGGCTACAACATCCCGAACAGCTTCTCCAACATCAACGACCACCACGTCGCCTACCCCGATCTGCAGTACGTGCTCGGCGCCGATCACAACTTCGGATCGCTGAGCATCATCGTGCAGTACATGGGGCGGTACGTGACCGCCAGCGACTATCAGAAGCAGACCGGCCCCGAGATGCCGCTGGACGCCGCCAAGCTGGCCACCCAGCCGCCGGGCGACGAGAAGCCCGTCGCGCAGATCGTCGACTCGCAGCTGGCCAAGACCAACCAGATCCTGTTCTCGCAGACGGCCAAGCTCCAGCACCTGGGGACCCTGCGGTTCGAGTGGCTGGGGGCCCACGACACCCTGTCGATCTCGTCGCTCTGCATGTACAACTTCACGACGCACGAGTGGGTGGTCACACCCCGGATCGGCTATCACTTCTCGGACGCGGTGATGGCCTACGTCGGCGCCCAGGTCTTTCATGGTCCCCCCGACACCCTGTTCGGCCTCATCGACGCCGAGCTGAGCGCCGGCTACGTCGAGCTTCGCTACACGTTCTGAACGGAGGATTTCCCAATGCGTCGCACCCAGCATGCACTCCTGGCCCTCACGACCCTTCTGGCCGCGGGATCGACCGCGGCGGCCGCCCCGTCGCCCCGCGAGATCATGGACAAGGTGACCGTCACGCGAAAGCTCGACGGCTCCGAGGCGCAGGTCAAGATGACCACCATCGACGACAAGGGGCAGTCGCGCGAGCGCGAGCTCAGCATGGCGACCAAGCTGTACGACGGCGGCAAGACCGAGAAGCGCGTCTACCGCTTCCTGTCGCCCGCCGACGTGCAGGGGACCAGCATCCTGGTCTACGACTACGAGGCCAAGCCCGACGACGTCTGGATCTACCTCCCGGCGCTGCGCAAGACCCGCCGGGTGGTGAGCTCGCAGAAGGCCCAGAGCTTCATGGGGAGCGAGTTCTCCTACGGCGACCTCAACATCCCGGCCCTCGACGACTTCGACTACAAGCTGGTCAAGGAAGAGGCGGTCAAGGGCGAGCCCTGCTGGGTCATCGACCTGACCCCCAAGAGCAAGGACGTGGCCGACAGCGAGGGCTACTCGAAGAAGACCTACTGGGTCAGCAAGGACAAGTACGCCGTGATGCGCGGCCTGTACTACGACAAGGACGGCAAGCTGCTGAAAGAGCTGGTGGCCGAGAACATCAAGCTGCTCGATCCGAAGAACAAGCGCTACCGGGCCATGCACATGGAGATGGTCAACAAGCAGAACGGGCGCAAGTCGGTGTTCGAGTCGACGAAGATCGCGTTCGCGCCGAACACCAAGGACGAGTACTTCACGACCGCGTATCTGGAGCGCTAGGCAGCGGAGGCGGACCCCTCCCTAACCCTCCCCTCCGCTTCGCGGAGGAGAGGGGAACGGAATGGAGGCGGACCCCTCCCTGACCCTTCCCTCCGCTTCGCGGAGGAGAGGGAACGGGGCGGAGGCGGACCCCTCCCTAACCTTCCCCTCCGCTTCGCGGAGGAGAGGGAACGGGGCGGAGGCGGACCCCTCCCTGACCCTCCCCTCCGCTTCGCGGAGGAGAGGGGAACGGAATGGAGGCGGACCCCTCCCTGACCTTCCCCTCTGCTTCGCGGAGGGGAACGGAATGGAGGAGTCACGCTCGCTCGTCTGGGGGAGAGGGCCGGTCAGGCTTGCTTGGCGCCGGCGGCCGCGCGCAGCTCCATGGGGGGCAGGAACGTGTCGTAGAAGAAGGCGCAGTCCTTGCGGATCTGCGCCTCGGTCAGGCCGAACTTCTCCAGGTCGTACTTGTGCTCGGACTCGTACTTGCGCTGCTTCTCGCCGCGCTTGGCGATGGTGGCGCGCAGGGCCGGCGTCATCGGGTGGTTCAGGAACGCGCACATCTCGTCCATCATCCCTTCGAAGTCGGCCATCATCCGGTCGTAGCGGACGATGAAGACCCGCTTGCGGTCGATGATGCCGCTGGTCCAGTCCTCGTGGAACTTCTGCAGAAGCAGGATCCACGCCTGATACATCCGGTCCAGCCAGCGCTTGCGCGTCGCCTCGGGCAGCGACCAGAAGCCGAACGCCTTCTCCAGGACGCCGATCACCAGGCTCATCGAGCTGGGGATGACCGACAGCGGATCGCGCGCCATGTACAGGATCTGCGCCTCGGGGAAGCGCTCGAGGAACTGCGGCAGCCGCACCGCCACCGAGAACAGCTTGGCGATGTTCCGATCGGAGTCATGCAGCACCAGGCTGCGCCGCCACAGCTTGTCCAGCCAGTCGAAGTCGCGCTTGGACGTGTCGCGCAGCCGGGGATCGAAGGCCGGCAGCATGTCCTGGTCCTCCCACGACAGGAAGAAGCCGTACAGGAAGAAGCCGTCCAAGTAGCGAAAAAGCACGGCCACGTCGTCGGTCTCGACCGAGCTGAGGCTGGTCTGGTGCGCGTCGGTGGTGTGGAACTTGGCGGGGCTGATCTTCTCGAGCAGCGGCAGCACCGGCCGCAGCAGCCGCTGCAGGAGCAGCGACGGGTAGAGCATCAGGAACAGCTCCATCCCCTTGCCGAACCCCTCGTCCGACAGGAACCGCTGCAGGAAGGTCGTCCCCGTCCGCGGGTTGCCGACCAGCACGATGGGACGCGTGGCGCGCGTCTTGCGCAGCCGCGCCGACAGCAGGCCGTCCAGCATCATGAAGAAGCCGACCACCGTGCGGACGATGGCGAACAGCAGCCCCAGGAACAGGGGGACCACCTTGACCCCGAACGTCCGGCGAAGGACGCGGTACACATGCTTCATTCGGCCCAAGATGCTGTTCATGGCGAGATCTCCCGGAACTCTGATTCGAACGCCGCGCGAAAGTCGTCCAGGGCCTCCGCGGGAAGGTGGTTGATGCCGGCCGCCGTCTTGCGCCCCCCGCCCGTCGGGAAGCGCCGGCAGAACGACTCGGCAGAGACGCGCGCGTCGCGCGGGACGCGCAGCGAGACGACGTAGCCGCCGCCCGTCTCGCGTGACTTGGGGGACA
>Ga0335083_10004778_pt1 | contig 17214 bp, 17 predicted proteins | sample Lox_Sample_42_FD_206716 | JGI IMG/M metagenome (GOLD analysis project Ga0335083, IMG submission 206716) | Soil microbial communities from Loxahatchee National Wildlife Refuge, Florida, United States - Lox_Sample_4.2 | ecosystem: Environmental > Terrestrial > Soil > Wetlands | place: USA... | reverse complement strand
TTACACGCAGAAACTGATTGGCAAGGAAACCCAGGGCCAGATCCGCCACGTCAGCGGCCAGGAGCTGCTCAACGGCATCCGCCAGTTTGCGCTCCAGCAATTCGGGCCCATGGTCATGACCGTGTTTGAGGAATGGGGCGTGCGCCACAGCCGTGATTTTGGCGAGATTGTCTTCAATATGGTGGAAATCGGCCTGCTCGCCAAGACCGACAAGGACACGCGGGACGATTTTCAAAACGGTTACGACTTCACGGAAATTTTTCGCAAACCATTCCAGCCGCAGAGCAAATCGGATTCGGAAACGAAGCCGGTAGCCAATTGACGAGAGAGCCCCCCTTCCTGCACGTCCGCAATTCCGGATCGTGCCGGACCAAAGCGCGGACGTGTCCTCACACTTTCACCTTGCAGGAGACGACGCGAGGAGTCTCTGCATGAAATTTAATTTGAGTCGCGTTGCCTCGACTCCTGCAAAAACAGCGGCGCGCACGGAGTGAAGCGCCCTGTCTCCCGGCTCGTGGTCACTTTTACTCCCACCAAATTGGTTTGCCCCGCACGCATTTCTGAATATCCTGCCCGTCCAACTTGTGTATGAGTGACACGGCTTTTTCGGCTAGAATTCTGGCAATGCAAACCCCATCGCCGCCCGCCGGCGTTACCCTGACCACCCTCGACAATGGCCTGACCATCATCGTGCGCGAAGACCGCAGCGCCCCGGTGGTATCGGCGCAGGCATGGTGCATGGCCGGCAGTATTCATGAAGACCGCTGGCTGGGGGCCGGCCTGTCGCACATGCTCGAGCACATGCTGTTCAAGGGCACAACCACCCGTCCGGGTAGCCGCATTGACCAGGAGGTCCAGGAGGCCGGCGGTTACATGAATGCCTACACGAGTTTCGACCGCACAGTCTATCACATCGACGTGCCGAACACCGGCGCGAGGATTGCCATCGACATCCTGTGCGACATCATGCAGAACGCGACGCTGCCGGCCGACGAACTCGCCAAGGAACAGGACGTTATCCGCCGCGAGATGGACATGAACGTGGACGATCCGGGCCGCCGCGCCGGCCGGCGCCTGTTCGAGACCGCCTACACCCGCAGCCCATATCGTTTCACGGTCATCGGTTATCCCGACATTTTCAACGAACTGAAACCGGAGGATATCCGCGCCTATTATCGCGAAAAATACGCGCCCAACAACGTCTTCTACGTGGTGGTGGGCGACGTGAAAAATGACGACGTGATCGCGCAAATCCGCGCCGCCTACGAAAAATCCAAGGCGCGCCCGTCGCCGCCCATGGTGCTGCCCGAGGAGCCGTTGCAGACCGCGCCGCGTGAAATCGTGGAGGAGGCGCCGATCGAACTTGGCCACTTTCATTTTGCCTGGCACATCCCGGAAATCCGCCATCCGGACGTGCCGGTGCTGGAGGTGCTGGCCGTGTTGCTCGGCCATGGACGCAGTTCACGGCTTTATCAGGAAGTGCGTGAACGGCAGGGCGTGGTGCACCACGTGGATGCATGGACGTACAGCCCCGGCAATACCGGCTTGTTCGGCATGAGCGCCGTGGCCGACGCGGATAAATTCGCCGACGCCCGCGGTGCGATGCTGGCGGAAATCGAGAAATTGCGGGGCGGGCTGGTTCCCCCCGGCGAGCTGGAAAAGGCGGTCAAGCAGTTCATTTCCGCCACGCTCGCCACGCATAAAACCATGGAGGGCCAGGCCGGCGACCTCGGCAGCAACTGGATCGTGGCCAGTGACCTTGGTTTTTCGGAACGCCAACTGGCCGCGGTGAAACTCGTCACCCCGGCAGACATTCAGCGGGTGGCCCGCGAATATCTCACGCCACAAAACCGCACCTTGTATGCCTTGCTGCCCGATGGCAACGCGCCGAAATCCAGAATCGAAGCTGAGGCACGGAACGAGCGGCCGATACAAAAATTTGAACTGTCCAACGGCCTGCGCCTGCTCGTGAAAGAGGATCATCGCCTGCCCTTTGTCGAATTTCGGGCGGCGTTGAAAGGAGGCGTGCTCGCCGAAAACACCCGGAACAATGGCATCACCCTCCTGCTCGCCAAAACCCTGCTCAAAGGCACCAAACGCCGCACGGCCACGCAAATCGCCACGGAGATTGAATCCGTGGGCGGTGGCATCGACAGTTATGGCGGCAACAACAGCTTTGGCGTCAATGCGGAGGTCATGAGCAGCGATTTCAAAACGGGCCTCGACCTGATCTCCGACGTCCTGCTGAACCCCGTCTTCCCTCCGGGCGAATTGGAACGCGAACGGGACGTGCAAATCGCCGGCATCTATGCGCAAAAGGATGATTTGCTCAAGAGCGCCAGCCTGGCAATGCGCCGTGCACTATTCGGGAACGAAGGTTACGGCCTCGACGCGCTTGGTGTGGAAACCGTGGTGCAGAACCTTCAGGCGGATGATCTCAAATCGTTTCACCAGAGCCTCGTCACGCCGAATAATTGCGTCCTCGCCATCTATGGCGATGTCAAGACCGACGAAGTCAAAGCCGCGGTCGAGATGGTGTTGGGCAGTTGGAAACCACCCGGGCCTGCTGGCCCCGGCGGGCTGCCCGGCGATGCTTCACAGACGACGCGCCCTGCCCTGACAGCGTTGAAACGCGTCACCGAAACCCGGGACAAAAAGCAGGCGGTATTGGTCATCGGCTTTCCGGGCACCACCATGTTCAACGATGACCATTATGCACTCGAGTTAATCCAGGAATCGTGCAGCGACCTCGGGTCGCGGCTTTTCCTGCGGATTCGCGAGCAACTGGGTCTGGCCTATTACGTTGGGGCGCAGAATCTGGCCGGGCTCGCGCCCGGTTACTTCGCGTTTTACACCGGCACCGAACCGTCCAAGGTTGAACTGGTCGAAAAAGAATTGCTCAGGGAAGCCGAATTGCTGCGCAACGAGGGTCTGACCGCCGAGGAACTCAAGCGCGCCAAGGCCAAGATCATCGGCCAAAAGAAGATCGCGCGGCAGGAACTGGGCCACCTTGCTTCCACCACCGCCCTCGATGAAGTTTACGGGCTCGGTTACCAGCGCACGGAACTCGATGACGCCAAATATGAAGCCGTCACCCTGGAACAAATCAAGGGGGTTGCCCAAAAATATCTCAAATCAGATGCCCTGGTGGTCGCCGTGGTGAAGCCGGGCAAAGCTGCCTGAAATCAGGCCTGGCCCGGGGCGTACGTCCATCCAATGCTCTCAAAAACCTCGAAAATGACCGAGGCGAACTCCGCGTCGTAATCCGTCTCATCCGGCATAGTGGCCGTCAAGGGATGGCCGGAGGCGTTTACCGTAAAAATCAGGCCGGACTTGCGGCCCTCGAAAACAATCCGCACCTCGTCCTCATGGCGCTCGCTCCGGCAGGGCAAACCCGCTGCCACGAATCGGTCACATATCTCGGCCACGGTGACGCTCGAAGGCGGCGGCGGCGATTCAGGAAAAAAATTGTCCTCCAGTATCATTACGTCATTTCCATTGATATCAAATGTTTGGAAGCAGAAGTAATGCCGCCCGACCCGGCGCCAGGACACCAAGCACTACTGATTATTTGCCCGGATAATTCCAAGCCGACAGCCGGCCGTAATAAACGAGGGTGTCATATTCAAAGACAACGTTCCCATCCGTTTGATACCCGGAAAAGAGCGAGTTTAACGCCTCCAACATCGGAGCATATCGGGGATGCCCGGGCTCCGGCGCGTACGACGACGAAAGGAGCCGCCCTTTCAATCCTTCCCGATCGAAAACCTGCCGGTTTGGAAAATCAGCCTGCATATAATCGGTCGCACCAAAGAACGGGCCAATCGCCTTCGCATCGGTGTGCTGATGGTTCACCTCCTCGTAATCGGTTCCGTATGTCCTGAGCAAACACTCATAGGCTTTGGCAAATGGACCGTTCAAGTTCCGTTCATTCCAAATCAACACCGTCCAGCCACCGGGTCTGAGAATGCGAAGAAATTCCTGGCGCGATCGCTCGCGATCAAACCAGTGAAACGCCTGGCTGGCAGTGACAAAATCCACGCTGCGGTCCTTCAGAGTGGTGGCTTCCGCCGTGCCGGAAACGCTGGTGAATTTCGAATATTGGCCCAGCAGCCGTTCCGCGGCCTCCCGCATGGCGCGGTTCGGTTCCACGCCAAAAACCGGGTTGCCGTACCGCAAGAATAATTCCGTCAGAATCCCAGTGCCTGAACCGATGTCGGCTATGATGGAACCGCGGGTCAGTCCACATTTTTCCTTTAGCAAATCCAGGATGGCCGGGGGATAGCCGGGCCGGTATTTGATGTAGTTTTCCACCCGGCTGGAAAAGCGTTGGGTCGAATCAATCATGACTTGAGACCCCCGAAGCCACCCCAACGGACCGTGGCCGCGTCCCGGCAGAGCGCCGCCGGCTTTGTAAAAACCGAAGGGCGCGGCTTTCTGCTGAAAGCCGCCACGCCGGTATGGCAGAAGTCTCGACTTCTCATCCTGAACCAATCAGGGGCGCTGGGGGCGGGTTGTTTCGATTTATCCCAGATGATTCGCCACGTCGGCGAAGCCGGCAACGATTTCTTCGCGCGACTTTTGATTCCGGATGCGCACGTAGTCGTCGCTTTCCACGCGGGCGGTGAAGCCCGCCTTCAATTCCTGGGCCCGCTTGAATTGCTTGTCCGGCTTGGCAGGCGTCAGCGGATAATCCACCGCAAAGCCGGCCGCGCGCAAGTCCTGGACGAGCTTGAGCGATTGCGGACGCAGCTTTTCGTCCTCGATCAAAACGAAGACAGCGGTGACGGCGTCGAATCGAGGCAGCCGGCCACGCGCCTTGAGCAGTTCCAGCAGCACCACGTCGCCCATGCCGAAGCCGAGCGCGGACAAATCCACCTTGCCGCCGCTGACAAGTTTTACGAGGTTGTCGTAGCGCCCGCCGCCGGCAATGGCGCGGAATTCGCCCCTGGCGTCGAATGCCTCGAAAACGACCCCGGTGTAATAAGCCAGCCCGCGGATGACATGGTAATCCACTTTCACAAAGCCCTGCAATCCCCGTGCGGCGAGATTGTCCAGAATACTCTGCAACTCGGCTGTCGGCTTGCCGGACTCAATGAACCGGTTCACGCCGGCCAGGGAAAAACCGAGCACAGCCAGCTTCTGTTCGCTCTCTTCGGGCGGCGTGCGCTCCAGTTTGTCAATGGCCTGAAAAAAATCGTATTCAGCGGACGGGACGCCGGGCATCGTCTCGGCGGCCTTCTCACCGTTTCCGGCCCGGGCCGAGGTGGTGCTCGCTCCTGCCGCAGAAGGTTTTTGGCTTTGGTAAAACTCATGCCACGCGTTGCGGCTGCTGAGGCGAATGACAAAATCCTGTTCGGTCAGGCCAAACGCGCGCAGCGTGTCGATGAGCAACGCGATGAGTTCCGCGTCCGCCGCCGGGTTGGTCTCGCCGATCAGATCGGCATTGAACTGGAAATGCTCGCGCAACCGGCCTTTTTGCTGGCGTTCGTAGCGGAACAATTGCGGTATGGCAAACCACTTGATCGGTTTCCTGTAATTGCGCTCGTGCGCGGCCGCCATGCGCGCCAGCGTCGGCGTCATTTCCGGCCTCAGCGCCACCGCGCGATCGCCCTTGTCGGTGAAATTGTAAAGCTGGCCGACGATTTCGTCGCCGCTTTTGGTGGTGAACAATTCGAGCGATTCGAGCGGCGGGCCGTCGTATTCGCGGAAACCGTAGCGCCGGGCGGTTTCGCGCCATTTATCGAAGATGTATTGGCGGGCGTCGAAGCTCCATCCCGCGTCGCGGGATGGCAAGGGTTCGGGATAAAAATCGCGGAAACCGGGGAGTCGTTCCATAAATCAGCCGCGAAAATTACAAAATCCGCAAAAATTAAACAAATCTTTTGCGGATTTTTGAACAGTCCGGTCTTCAAATCCGATGGCGCGCCCGCGCCCGTCCCTGTGACACCCTCAAATCGCGGCGGCCGACGCCTGAGATTTCGGCGACAGCTTGAAGACATCGGCGCGCATCTCCTTGCCGGCCTTGAATTTCACGGTGGCGCGGGCAGGAATGGGCACGTCGGTTTCCGGTTTGTTCGGATTGCGGCCGACTCGCGCCTTTCGAACCTTTACTTCGAAAACGCCGAAGTTACGCAGTTCCACTTTGTCGCCTTTGGCAAGCGCCTCGGCGATATAGTCCAGTGTTTTCTGGACCACGTCGAATACTTGCTGTTGGACGAGTCCAGTCTCGTTGCTGATGCGGATAACGAGGTCGCGTTTGGTCAGAGTCATAGTTTTTGTTGGGTTTAGTTAAATTATCATTGAACGACGCGGATTGTCCAGAAGTCACTCGCTAAATTTTCATCGGTTAAATAAGCATAAGGTAATGTAAAATAGCCCTTCATTCCCCATCGTTTGCCCCAGGAATTTCGGACGATAAACCATTGATGCACATCCTGATAGCCCACGCCGACAACGGCGTGGCCGCCGATGGCGCGCTCGGCGGGACCCGGCAGTGAGGCATGGCCGGTCCGGGCCACTCCAGGGCTTTCGAAGCTCTCATAGACGGTAAAACCAAACACAAACGGATAGCCCGACACCAGGCAACCTTTCAACTGGCTGAGCACCGGCACCAGGCGCTGGTACGACACCACACGATATCGGAGCGCATCCGAATAACAGCGCGCCGGTGGCTTGGTTTCAAACTTGGCAATCACGTACGGCCATTCGGTTTCGGGACAGTCACCTTGTTTGGCGACACTTTTGATCCCGTCACGGATTTGCGCGCCACTGTCCGAATCCACCGTGTGCTCGATCACGCGTTCGTTGTAATAAATGAACAGCCGCGAGGGCGTAAACTCGGCCACTTGTTGTTTCAGCCGGTCAAATTCAATCGCCCCAGCGATGGCATTGGCGGTGCAACTGCCGAGCTGGCCCTGGTCATATACCGGCGGACACTGGGCCCGCAAATCCGTGCTGACAGGCAACACCGCCGCTTTCTCGACCGGCGCGGCATAATAATGGTCGCGATGATCGGGTAAATCGGGGAGCCACCCGTAGCGGGAAATTCTGTAACTCATAGGCTCATTCCATCGGGAATCAACCGCTATTTATCAACTAGGAGAATTTTGCAAGTTTGTCCAACACAAAAATTTAACTTTCTTATGCCCTTTCCGGCATACAAAAAGTTCACGAAGGGATTCGCTGGCACTGCCATAACCGCGCATTTTTTGGGAACCGACCCGGCCGGCCACGTCCTCCAGATTCGTTATAAATGCCGGTGAGTTAAAATCTTTACAGGCGCGGCTAATCCCCGCACAGTACGGGCGTGTTGACTGATAGCGAATCCAGTGTTCAGACGACGCAGTCGCCTCGGTCGGCCCGGTTTCAAACGGATTTTGAGAGAGAGATCGAGACGGCGATTCTGCGGTCGCAGGAGCATCTCTTGAGCCTGCAAAAGCCCGAAGGCTACTGGGTCGGCGAATTGATGGTGGATTCCACACTCGTGTCCGACACGGTGGCCTACCATCATTGGCACGGGAAGATCGACCCCGAATGGCAGCGCAAGGCCGTCAATCACCTGTTTTCCATGCAACTGCCGGATGGCGGCTGGAACATCTATTATGGCGGCCCTTCGGACATCAACGCCACCATCAAAGCCTATCTCGCCCTCAAACTGGCCGGCGTGCCGGAGACCGACCCGCGGATGCTGCGCGCGAGAGAAATGGCCTTGCACCTCGGCGGCGTGCCGCGCATGAACACATTCTCCAAACTGTACCTCGCGTTGCTGGGGCTGCATTCCTGGGAGTACGTGCCCACCATCCCCTGCGAGGTGGTCCTCATCGGCAAATGGTTCGGCGTGGAATTCTGGGACATGAGCAACTGGTCGCGCGCCATGCTCGTCCCGCTCGCCATCATCAATCACTTCAAACCCACCCGACCGGTCGAGGTGGACCTGGACGAGCTGTATCCCGAAGGGTTGCACGAGCGTGACCTCGCCCTGGCACCCGACCCGGAAAAGTTGTCCTGGCGTAATTTCTTCCTCTGGCTCGACCGCCTGCACAAGTTCGCCGAGTGGTTCGCCGAGCACAAAATCCACCCGTTCCGCAATCGCGCGCTGCGCAAGTGCGAACAATGGATGCTCGAACGCTTCGAACATTCCGACGGCCTGGCGGCAATTTTCCCGGCGATGCTCAATTCCCTCATCGCGCTCCATGCGCTGGGCTACCCCGATGACCACCCGGAAGTGGTCCGCGCCACGCATGAACTCAAGAAACTGGAACACGAAACCGCCGACAGCGTGCGCATCGAACCGTGTTTCTCGCCGGTCTGGGACACGGCCATCGTCGCCGTCTGCCTCCATGAATCCGGCATTTCGGAGAATCATCCGGCCCTTAAGAGAGCCGTCACCTGGTTGATGGACCGGGAAATCCGCATTCGCGGCGACTGGTATCATAAAAACCCCACGCGGGTCGAACCAAGCGGCTGGGTCTTTGAATTCAACAACCAATGGAACCCGGACGTGGATGACACCGCCATGGTGCTGTTGGCGCTCCGTAAAATCCCCACCGACCATCCAGGCCGGCGCGACGAGTGTTTCCGTCGCGGCCTGAACTGGATGCTGACGTTCCAGTGCAAGGACGGTGGCTGGGCCTCCTTCGACAAGGATTGCACCAAAAATATTCTGGAAAAGGTCCCCTTCGCCGACCACAACGCCATGCTGGACCCTGAATGCGCCGATATCACAGCGCGGATACTGGAACTCCTCGGTTACGAGCATTTCCGGGTGGGCCATGCGCGGGTGAAACGGGCGTTGACTTACATCCGCGAGCACCAGGAGGCCGACGGCTCGTGGTATGGCCGCTGGGGCGTGAATTATATCTATGGCACCTGGCAGGTGTTGCGCGGATTGCGCGCACTGAACCTGGACATGAACCAACCCTGGCTGCTCAAGGCGCGCGCATGGCTGGAAAGCGTCCAGCACGAGGACGGCGGCTGGGGCGAACGATGCAACACCTACGACGACCCGGTATTCAAGGGACGCGGGCCGAGCACCGCGTCACAAACCGCGTGGGCGGTCATGGGTTTGTGCGCGTTTGACGACCCGGACAATCCACACCTCAAGCGCGGCATCGAATACCTGGCTCGAACCCAAAATCCGGACGGCTCTTGGACGGAACATGAAACCACCGGCACCGGTTTTCCCAAGGTGTTTTATTTGAAATACGACATGTACCGCAACGCCTGGCCGCTGCTCGCGCTGGCGACCTACCGCAAAATTGTCGAACGCGCCAAATCCTCACCGCCGGATGAAGTGGACGGCCATCCGCATCCCCGCATGGAAACCACGCCTGATGTCCTCCCGTCGGCGAATGGCGAATAACGGCGGCGACCAGCCGAACCTCTTCGTTTCATCGTTTGCGAAAGCGAAAATGAGTGACGGTATCGGCTCCCTTCTCGCCCCAAGTGATGGCGGTATCCTGATTAAGCTGGAGTGCGGATTGTCCCCCAATCCTCAGCATCTGGATTGGCCGAACCGGCTGCGCGTTGAGACAACGCGCGTTCCGTTACGACAAATTGGATTTCAAACCAGGACGCCGCCACGGGTCATTTGCCGCTTGTCACTCGCCCGACACCGGCGCACACTCGCCACCACCATGCCGTCCGAGTTTTATTACTTGGAAAACTGGGCGCCGCGGTTCGCCATTTGACCAATCGGAGATGCACTGACGGTATTTATGCGCCATAAAGCTTCGCCATGAACCCAATGCGCTCCAGGCTGGAACAGAACATCGGCTGGATTGTCCTGTTGATCCTGCTGGCCGGTTGCCTGCTCGTGTTGCGCCCGTTCGTGTCCGCGCTGCTCTGGGCGGTGGTGCTTTGTTTTTCCAGCTGGCCTCTCTATCGCCGGTTGCTCGGACTGGTCCGAAACCGGCGCACCCTGGCCGCTTCCCTGATGACGCTGGCCATGATCCTCGTGGTCCTTCTGCCCTTCATCATCATCGGCACCACCTTGGCCGATAACATCAATCAACTGACGGGTGCCGCCAAAACCTGGGCGCAAAACGGCCCGCCCGGCCCGCCCGATTGGCTGGCCCGGGTGCCGGTCGTCGGAACCCGGGCGACGGCCTACTGGCAGGGATTCACGGAGGACACGGCGACGCTGTGGGCCCAGGCGCAACAGTTCATCAAACCCGTGAGCGCCTGGCTGCTCCGGAGCGGCCTGGCCCTGGGAAGCGGCCTCCTGCAACTGGCATTAAGCATCTTTATCGCGTTCTTCCTGTTCCGTGACGGCGTGGCAGCCGCCAACCGATTGACCACGGCCGTGGAACGCATCAGCGGCGAGCAAGGCAGACACCTGTTGACGGTGGCGGGTCAAACGATCCGTGGCGTGGTCTATGGCATCCTCGGCACCTCGCTGATACAGGCGGTGGCGACGGGCATCGGCCTGCTCATCGCCGGTGTGCCCGGCGCCGCGTTGCTGGCACTCCTCGCCTTCTTCGCGTCCATTCTGCCGGTCGTGGGGACCGGGTTGGTCTGGATTCCCGCAGCGCTCTGGTTGTTTCATCAAGGAGCCAACGGTTGGGGCATCTTTATGCTCATCTGGGGCGTGGGAGTATCCAGCCTCGACAACTTCGTCAAACCCTGGCTCATCAGCCAGGGGAGTGACATGCCGTTTATCCTGATTTTCTTCGGAGTCATCGGCGGTGCGCTGGCCTTCGGGTTCATCGGCGTCTTCCTGGGACCGACGCTGTTGGCGGTGGGTTACCGGCTGACCCAGGAATGGATTTCCAGTCGTCGTTCCGCTTCACCGGAGCCTTCCTCCCCGGCGCCGCCGGATTAAACGTGCGGCCTCGGCGACAGCCGCCACTGAATTCCGATCAGCCTAAAAACCGAGGCAACAAGTGAAAGACGTTCCCTATCTTAGATGGTCCGGCTGGTTGAGTCTGATGATTGTAGCGGGTTATTTCGTCGTGGGGTTGTGGCCGTTTGACTTCCACCCCACTAATCGGGTCAGTTGGCTGACGGGTCGGCCTGGCCTGCAGTTTGCACCCTACGGAATGGCTTATGCCACCGGGTTGTTGTCGGCACTTCACGAATCGGGCGGCAGCACACCAGCGGCCGCAAAATTTACCGTTGAACTGTGGCTCGAGGCGCAACCGGAACCCGCCAGTGATGTATTCGATATCATGAGCATTCACAATCCCCAACTGCCGTTCGATTTTGTCCTTGGTCAATGGAAACAGGACTTTTTACTGCGGGCGACGACCCGGCACCCGGGGCAAACGGGCAAAATTCCCGAGGTGGGCGTGGACAACGCGTTGGTGGCGGGAATGGCACAATGCTTTACCGTTTGCGGTGACGGAACAGGTACGGATTTTTATCTGGACGGAACAGTGGCCGGACATTTCCCCCAATTCGTCTTGAACGGGGAGGCGTTGGACGGACAACTCATCCTGGGCAACAATGCTTCCGGAAAAAATTCCTGGACGGGGCGATTGTTGGGACTGGCAGTTTACCACCGGGCACTGAATCCGGCGGAAATCGCCCGGCATTGCATGCTTTGGAAACAGGGTCACGCCCGACAGCTCACGACGACACCCGGCCTGACAGCCTTCTATCTTTTCGACGAGGCCGCCGGGCAGTTGGCGCGAGATTCGTCTGGTAACCATCGGGACGTCATCATTCCCGCGGGATTCAGGCCGATTCAGCGGGATTTTTTGATTCCGCCCTGGAAGGACCTTTCCTATTACCGGCCGGATTATGCGGACATCGCCGTCAACATCCTCGGTTTCGCTCCGTTCGGATTCTGTTTTTTTCTCCATCGCTGCCGGCTCCAGCCGGGTACGTGGGTTGCCAACACTTTGGTGGTGGTTCTGACCGGGGCCACCGTCAGCCTGACCATTGAAATCATTCAGGCCTGGCTGCCCAACCGGACTTCATCCACGACCGACGTGTTAACGAATACAGCCGGAACACTACTCGGTGTGGTTCTGGCCCTGGCCGCCCGAACCAGGATTCGCGGGTAGAAAACTCAGCGCGGCGTTCAATCACTGGGACGGGCCATCTCTCCGTTGACAGTTTCGCTGTTGCCGACCATGCTGGTGGTCGCCAATGCTTAACCAAACCGTCCAGATTGTGTCCCCCGAGCGCGATGACGGTCCTTATTTCCGCCCCGTCTGGCGCGCCGCCGCCGGTGATGCCGGTTCCCTGGCCGGAGCCAGCCGTAAAGACCGCAACCGCAGTCAAACGGAAAGGAATGAATCATGAGTGTTCCGCTTAATGAGGCGAAAATACGGGCGATTATTGAGGAATTAAAAAAGACCGAGCCGAACATTTCCATCGAGGATGTCATAAAGAAGATTCGCGCCAGCCGGGAATCGCAAGGGCTTCAATGGAACGAGGATTTGGAAAGGAAAATCCGGTATTGCATTCAAATAAATCCCAACTAGGGCGCCGCCACCCCACACCCAAAGTTGACAGGTTTGCCGTTGCCGACCATGCTGACCGCGCTGATGCTTGAGCAAACCGTCCAGATTATTTCCAATGAGCGCGACACCGATTCCTATTTCCGTCTGATCCTGCGTGCGCCGGAGATCGCGCCGCGCATCCAGCCCGGACAGTTCGCCCACGTCCGCGTTCTGTCGCTCAAGGACGCCCTGCTCCGGCGGCCCTTCAGCATCTTCCAGGTTTCCGGCGACACGTTTTCCATCCTGTACAAAACCGTCGGCCAGGGCACCAACGCGCTCGCCCGGATGAGTGCCGGCGAGGAATTGAGCGTGATGGCGCCGCTCGGCCACGGATTTTCCATCCCTGAACGCGGCGGCGAGATCCCCCTGCTCGTCGCCGGCGGTTACGGCATGGCGGCGATGTATCTGCTGGCGCAACGCTCAGCGCAACGCGGTATCGTCTTTGTCGGCGGGCGCAAGCGGATTGATATTTTGTGCGAAAAGGAATTTCAGGCCCTGGGCTGGGACGTGCGCGTGACGACCGAGGACGGCAGCCACGGTGAAAAGGCATTGGTGACCAAACCGTTGCTTGCCGAACTAAAACGAAACAAGTCCGGGCGAAAGCTGTTCGCATGCGGACCGACCGGAATGCTGAGGGCCGTCGGCACAATGGCCGAAGAATTCAACGTGCCGGCGGAACTTTCCATGGATGAACATATGTGCTGCGGTATCGGTGTCTGCCTGACCTGCGTGATTCCGGTCAAGGCCAACGGCGGCTGGGAATACCAGCGCACCTGTACCGAAGGGCCGGTGTTTGATGCGCGCGACGTCGTGTGGGAAATTTCGTAGCGGCGTCTCGGCAGAGCGCCGCCACTGTGTCTCAAGTCAGCGGCTTTCTGCCGAAAGCCGCTACATAGGCTGGAAATCAATTTAATATGAATCTCGCCGTCCGAATCGGCAAGTTGAAGCTGAAAAACCCGGTGATGGTCGCGTCGGGCACGTTCGGCTACGGCGTCGAATATGCGCAGCTCCTCGACCTCAATCAGCTCGGCGCGGTGGTCGTCAAAGGCATCCGGCTTGACCCGGTCCGCGGCAATGCCACGCCGCGCACGGTCGAAGTTGCCAGCGGGCTCATCAATGCCATCGGTTTACAGGGGCCGGGCGTGGACGGATTCATCAGGAAATACTGGCCGTTTCTCAAAACGCTGAATGTACCCACCATCATCAACATCTGGGGCACGACGGTTGAGGAATATGCCGAAGTGGCCGCACGGTTCGACGCGCTCGGTGGCGTGGGCGCGTTGGAACTCAATGTATCCTGCCCGAACATCAAGAAAGGCGGCGCGCAATTCGGGACCGACTTGAAATTGCTGGCACAAGTCGTCGCCGCCTGCCGCAAGGTGACGAAGCTGCCGCTGATTACCAAGATGAGCCCGAATGTGGTGAGCATCGCGCCTTTCGCTCAGGCGGCGGAAGACGCCGGCAGCGACGCGTTATCCATCATGAACAGCTATCCGGCCATGGCGATAGACATCGAAACGCGCCAGCCGAAGCTGGCGAATGTCACCGGCGGTTTGACCGGACCGTGCATCAAGCCGATTGCCATCAAGCTGGTCTGGGACGCGGCCAAGGCTGTGAAGATTCCCATCATCGGCATGGGCGGCATCCAGAGCGCGGCAGACGCGATTGAATTCATGGTGGCCGGCGCGACGGCCGTAGCGGTCGGCACCGCCAATTTCTACGAACCGCAGACGGCCTTGCAGGTGATTGCCGGCCTCCGCGAGTTCATGCAGAGAAAAAAACTCAACGACGTGAAGAGAATCACCGGCAGCGTGCAAATTGTGAAATGACATTGCACCGCCTCCTGGTCAGCTCGCCTTGGCGGTCGCAGGTTTTAGCCTGTTCACCGCAAACAACATAGCGACAAACAGCAACATGCCCAGAATGCAGATGGCGGCTTCCGTGTTTAACATGCCAGCGGCGCCTCGGCGGGTGTAAGCCCAGCCGTCAATGAGTGTCATGTAATAAATCGGCGTGTTGGATAGCGAGGCGAAGATGTTGTACTTGGTGGCGGCGGCACCCGTGCCCATAGCTTCGAGCACAAAGGCTGTGAAACCCGCGTAGGTGAGGCCGGTGATCACAGCATATAAACAGGTCCAGAAGATGTACATCGCCTGGGTGCGCGGAGCGAATGCCATACCGACCGCACAAGCGGCCTGCAATACCCCGTAAAGCACGTACCCGACCTTGCGGTCCATGCGGTCGCAAATCCAGCCGCCGATCAGGCAGCCGGCTCCGGACAAAATTCCGCCGAGCACTCCGGTCACAAGCGCCACCGTGTCGGCCGTCGCGTGCCAGTCGCCAGCCACCGCGGACCAGAGGTTGGACGCGGCGCCTGAACCAATCGGCAGAAAGCACAGGAAAAGCGCCAGGAAGCCCCGGCGCGATTTCGCCACATGCCACAAGTCCCGGAACAGGTTGGCAAACGTCCGGTGCAGGGTCGTCTCGCGAATTGTCGACCCCGGCTCGCACAGGAAGCAAAGGCCAAGGCAACACAGGAGGCACGCGCCCGCCAGGATGGCGCATGCCATCCATTGCTCCGGCAGGCGTTGCGCGAGCCACAGACCAATGCCTCCCCCGATGCCCGCACCGCCAAGATTGCCCGCCTGGAACCAGCCGCCCGCTCGCCCCTTTAACTCCACCGGCGTACCGTAGGCCATCAAACTTTCAGTCGCCATGCCGAGGAATGTCACGGCAATATTTGAAACCAAAATGACGACCGTGAGCAGCGGCAGACTGGTCGCCTTCACCGACACGATGCCCGTGGCCAAAATGCCGGCAGCGCTCACCACGCTCGCCATCGCATACCACTTTTTGCGCGAGAGTGTTGTGTCCACCAGCGGCGCCCACGCGAATTTCCAGGTGTGCGGAACGATGCTGACGGCAACCAGCGCGGCAACCTGCGCGACCGGGATACCGGCCTTTGAAAGCAGGTAGGCGAGCGCGACTGTGACGTAGCCCGCCATCACTCCAAACGGCAGTATAAGAAACATGAAAACAGCCGGATGGACATGGTGACAGGGTCCGGCGGAGCGCATGAACACAAGCTAACAGGCGGCAGCCGGGGATGTCATTGTGAATTCACGTGAAAGCGCGGCCCCCAAAAATGTGCGGGAAATCACCTGGAGCGTGTAAAAACGTGCATTAACAATTTGGTGGCGGCCTACGACCGCACGTTTCTTAAATTGGCGACGTTACACGCGCTGGACATGGAAAACCCATTTTGAAAACATGTCCTGAATCTTTTATGTTCGAGCATCGCTCAAAACCGCTGCTGCCGCGCAAGGAGTATTACCGGCGCATTGCGCGCCACGCGGCGCTTGGATTTTCGATCATCGTTGTTGCCCTTGGCATCGGCATGACTGGCTATCACGTTTTCGAAAAACTGCCGTGGATTGACGCATTCGTGAATGCCGCCATGATTCTTTCCGGCATGGGTCCGGTTGCCGCGCTGCAAACCAACGGCGGTAAGATCTTTGCGGGTTGCTATGCGCTCTTCAGTGGCCTCGCCTTGATTGCCATCCTGGGCATCATCTTCGCACCCGTCGTCCACCGCTCGCTGCACAAATTCCATCTGGAAGATGAAGGCCGCCTTAAAAAGGACAAATAATCCTGAAACTGTTTTGCGCATCGCGCCCGGCGCGCTATGCTGGATTCATGCTGTGGGCATTTACGAAATATCACGGACTGGGCAACGACTACATCGTCATTGACCCGAAGAATCTGCCGGCGCCGTTGACGGCCGTCCAGATCAAGACGATTTGCCATCGCAATTACGGCATCGGGTCGGATGGCATTCTGCTCGGTCCCCTGCCCGCCAAACAGGCGAAGTTCGCGGTGCGCATCTTCAATCCCGACGGCAGCGAGGCGGAAAAGAGCGGCAATGGTCTGCGAATCTTTTCGCGGTACCTGTGGGACAAGAAACTGGTCGGCAAGGACGAGTTCGCCATCGAAACCGCCGGCGGTCTGGTGAAGGCGACGGTAACGGAACGCGGCAAAGTAGTCCGTGTGGAAATGGGCAAGGTCAGCTTTTGGAGCGACGAGATTCCCGTGGCCGGCCCGCGACGCGAAGTCATCAACGAACCGATTCATCTGCGTGGTGAACGATTCAACTTCTGCGCCGCCACCGTGGGCAATCCACATTGCGTGCTGCCGATGTCAAAAATCAGCCCGGAAATTGCGAAGCAGATGGGGCCGTTGCTGGAAACGCACCTGCGTTTTCCGAACCGTACTAATGTTCAGTTCATGAAGGTGATTGACCGAAACAACATCCAGATTGAAATCTGGGAACGCGGCGCCGGCTACACCCTGGCGAGCGGCAGCAGCAGCAGCGCGGCGGCGGCGGTGGCGCACCGGCTCGGCCTGTGCGACCGCGAGATTTCGGTGCACATGCCCGGTGGCATCATCGAAATCGAGATTGGCAACGATTATGCAATTCGGATGACCGGCGCGGTCGCTAAAGTAGCTGACGGCGTGATCGCGAAGGAAATGTTCAGCTCTCCTATCGCAGGCTAAAAAGTAAATGGCAGCGGCCGTCAGGTGGCCATAAGGCCAGCAATAAGCGGCAGTCGAGGCAGAGATGGCGGGCTGGGTTGAAGAAATAAAAAATCCGACGGGAGCGCACCGGCTGGCCAGGCAGGAGAAGTGCATGGATGAACGTCTTTCATCATCTCTTGGGAAAGGAATATCTCTTGCCCCCGGACACCAACGGGAGACGGAACTC
>Ga0335083_10004777_pt1 | contig 17215 bp, 14 predicted proteins | sample Lox_Sample_42_FD_206716 | JGI IMG/M metagenome (GOLD analysis project Ga0335083, IMG submission 206716) | Soil microbial communities from Loxahatchee National Wildlife Refuge, Florida, United States - Lox_Sample_4.2 | ecosystem: Environmental > Terrestrial > Soil > Wetlands | place: USA... | reverse complement strand
ATGAGGGCGCGATCGGCTCCGGCACCATCGCCGTGCTCGCGGGCGGGGCAGATAACATCTATCCGCCGGAGAACGCGAAGCTGCATGCGCGCATCCGCGAGGACGGTGCGATCGTGTCGGAGATGCCGCTCGGCCATGTGCCGCAGGCGCGCCACTTCCCGCGGCGCAATCGGATCATCTCCGGGCTCTCGCGCGGCGTGCTCGTCGTCGAGGCGGCGGAGGGTTCGGGCTCGCTGATCACCGCGAACGACGCGCTCGAGCAGAACCGCGAGATCTTCGCGGTGCCCGGCTCGCCGCTCGATCCGCGCGCCCGCGGCACCAACCGCCTCATCCGCCAGGGCGCGGTGCTGACCGAGAGCGCGGAAGACATTCTCGCCGTGCTGAAACCGATCCTCGGTAAAGGTTTCGGTGAACCGGATCGCGACCGTTATGCGCCCAGCGGCGAGATAGGCGACGCCGAGAGCACGCGCGTCCGCAAGGCTTTAGAGGAAGCGCTCGGCCCTTCCGGTGTCACGATCGACGAACTGATCCGGCTGGTCGGCGCGCCCGCCCAGGAGGTCCTGACCGTGCTCCTGGAACTCGAACTGGCCGGCCGAATCACCCGCGAGCCAGGAAATCGTGTTGCGTGGGCTTGAGTAATTTATGCAATCTAAGATTGCACAAGTGGCTGCGAGCAACCACAACTGACAGGTGTCGCTCGAAATTTGCGCAATTTTCCTACAATCCCAAGCAGGGGCTGGACTTACGGCCCCTTGGAGCGCTCCCAGAGCGTACTAGATATAGATGTGTCACCGATCCGGCGTTGACAGGACTCTCGCGCTTCTACTAAGTCCCGCCCCGCTCAGAGCGACCCAGATCTTGGCGCGTTTTTAAGGCTCTCTGCGTTACGCCGCCGCGTCCGGCTGATTGTGAGTACTCCCACGCAATGAACGTTCTCGTCGTCGAATCGCCCGCCAAGGCCAAGACCATCAATAAGTACCTGGGCTCCGGCTATAAGGTGCTGGCGAGCTTCGGCCACATCCGCGACCTCCCTTCCAAAGACGGTTCCGTCCGCCCGGACGAGGACTTCGCCATGAGCTGGGAAGTCGATGTGAAGGCGCAGAAGCGGCTCAAGGACATCGCCGACGCGGTCAAGAACGCCGACAAGCTTATCCTGGCGACCGACCCCGATCGCGAGGGCGAGGCCATCTCCTGGCACGTGCTCGAGGTCTTGAGGCAGCGCAAGGCGCTCGCCAAATCGACGCCGGTCGAGCGGGTCGTGTTCAACGCGGTTACCAAATCGGCCGTCCTCGACGCCATCCGCAATCCGCGCGAGATCAACGAGGAACTCGTCGACGCCTACCTGGCGCGCCGCGCGCTCGATTATCTCGTCGGCTTCACGCTGTCCCCGGTTCTCTGGCGCAAGCTCCCCGGCGCGCGCTCCGCGGGCCGCGTGCAGTCGGTCGCGCTCAGGCTCGTCGTCGAGCGCGAGATCGAGATCGAAGCCTTCGTCGCCCAGGAATACTGGAGCATCGACGCCGACGTGAAGGCGCCGGCCGGCGCCTTCTCGGCACGCCTGACGCATCTCGACGGCGAGAAGCTCGACAAGCTTTCGCTCAAGAGCGAGGCGGACGCGAAGCGCGCGCTGGATGCGATCAACTCGCGGCGCTTCGCGATCGAGAGCGTCGAGTCCAAGCCGGTCAAGCGCCACCCTGCCCCGCCCTTCATTACCTCCACCCTGCAACAGGAAGCCTCGCGCAAGCTCGGCTTTGCCGCCAAGCGCACGATGCAGATCGCGCAGCATCTTTATGAAGGCGCCGATATCGGCGGCGACACGGTCGGCCTCATCACCTATATGCGGACCGACGGCCTCGACATGGCGCGCGAAGCGATCGTCGAGGCGCGCGACGTGATCGGCGGCAAGTACGGCAAGGAATACGTGCCGGATGCGCCCCGCGCCTACACGAGCCGGGCCAAGAACGCGCAGGAAGCGCATGAAGCGATCCGGCCGACGAGCTTCTCGCGCACGCCCGAAAGCGTGTCGCGTTACCTCGACGGCGATGCCGCCCGTCTCTACGAGCTGATCTGGAAGCGCGCCATCGCCAGCCAGATGGAGAGTGCGGAGCTCGAACGCACCACCGTCGACGTCACCTCGCAGGACAAGAAGGTGACCTTGCGTGCGACCGGCACGGTGACCTTGTTCGACGGCTTCCTGACGCTCTACCAGGAAGGCCGCGACGACGAGGCCGACGAGGACGGTGCGCGCCTGCCGAAGGTGAAGGAAGGCGATCCCGCGACCGTCGAGCAGGTTACGCCGGCCCAGCATTTCACCGAGCCCCCGCCGCGCTATTCCGAAGCGAGCCTGGTGCGCAAGCTCGAGGAGCTGGGCATCGGCCGTCCTTCGACCTATGCGACCATCCTCTCGGTGCTGCGTGACCGCGCCTATGTGCGCATGGACCGCAACCGCTTCATCCCGGAGGACAAGGGCCGCATCGTCACCGCGTTCCTGACTAGCTTCTTCGGCCACTATGTCGAATACGGCTTCACCGCCGATCTCGAGGAGAAGCTCGACGAGATCTCCGCCGGCTCGCTCAACTGGAAGCAGCTCCTGCGCGATTTCTGGCGCGATTTCTCCGCCGCCATTGGCGAGACGAAGAACCTCAAGATCTCCGACGTCATCAACACGCTCGACGACATCCTGGGCCCCCACATCTTCCCGGCCAATCCGGAGAAACCGGGTGCGGATCCGCGCGCCTGTCCCACCTGCGGCAACGGCCGGCTCGGATTGAAGCTCGGCCGCTTCGGCGCCTTTGTCGGCTGCTCGAACTATCCGAACTGCAAGTTCACGCGCCAGCTGGGCGCGAAGCCGGGCGATGTCATCGGCGAACCGAAGGAGCTCGGCCTTTTCCCCGGCACCGAGGACAAGATCACGCTGCGTTCGGGACGCTTCGGGCCTTACGTGCAGCTCGGCGAAGGCGAGAAGCCCAAGCGCGCGAGCATCCCAAAGGGCACCGATCTCAACAACGTCGACCTCGAGCTCGGCATCAAGCTGCTCTCGCTGCCGCGTGAAGTCGGAAAGCATCCCGAGAGCGGCAACCCGATCATGGCGAATTTCGGCCGCTATGGGCCCTACGTCTCCCATGACGGCCAGTACGCCTCGCTCGATTCCCAGGAAGAAGTGTTCACGGTCGGGCTGAACCGCGCCGTGACGCTGCTTGCCGAAAAGAAGGCGAAGGGCCATTCGCGCCGCGGGCCGGAAGCGCTGAAAGAACTCGGCACCGATCCCTCGAGCGGCGCCACCATCAAGCTCATGAAGGGCCGCTACGGGCCCTACGTCACGGACGGTTCGACGAATGCGACCGTGCGCGAGGGCAATGATCCCAATTCCGTTACGCTCGAACAGGCGATCACCCTGATCGCCGAACGGGCAGCCAAAGGCGGGCCGAAAAAGAAGAACGGCGCCGCCAGGAAGAAAGCGACAAAAGAAAAGACCACGAAAGAAAAAACTGCATCCGCGGCGACTGACTCCGTCGCGGCTTCGAAAAAATCATCTGCCAAAAAGAAGCCGGCCAAACGCAAAGCCGAGCCGGCGACAAGTGAATAAGAGACAAAGAATTGAAGCCTACGAATAAGACCAAGACCAAAAACACGCCAGCGATCGACAAGACTCGAATCCTCCAGTATCTCTCCGAAAAACCGAATGCGACCAAGCGCGATCTCGCGCGCGCCTTCGCAATCAAGGGCTCCGACCGGATCGCGTTGAAACGCATCCTCAAGGAGCTCGACGAAGAAGGCGCCATCGCCGGCAACCGCAAGCGCGGCTACCAGCGCCCCGGCGATCTGCCCGAGGTGGGAGTCCTCGAAATCACCGGACAGGATCCAGACGGCGAGCTGCTCGCGCGGCCGCAGCGCTGGGAATCCAGCGAGGAGCCACCGCGCATCACCGTGGTTCCCGCGAAAGGCGGCGAGGCCGCCCTCGGCATCGGCGAGCGCGTGCTGGCGCGCCTTTCCAGGGCCCATGACGGCTACGACGCCCGCGTGATCAAGCGCCTCGGCGCCAGCGCCCATCATGTCCTGGGCGTCGTGCGCGTGACTTCGCAGGGCGCGCGCATCGTGCCGATCGACAGGAAGACACGCTCGGAGTTCGCGCTCGACCCGCGCGAGAAGCCGCCGAACAACGAACTCGTGCTCGTGGCCCCGCTGGCGGGCCGCGCGTCGGGCTACCCGCGCGCGCGCATCGTCGAGCATCTGGGCAGCATGGACGCGCCCCGCGCGGTCAGCCTGATCGCCATCCACGCGCACGGCATCCCGACGGAGTTTCCCAAGGAGGTGCTCGACGAGGCGGCGGCCGCGCCATCAGCCGATCCGCGCGGACGCACGGATCTGCGCAATCTTCCGCTGCTGACCATCGATCCGGAGGACGCGCGCGATCATGACGACGCGGTGTGGGCGGGACCGGATTCGGACTCGCGCAATCCCGGCGGCCACATCGCAGTCGTCGCCATCGCGGACGTCGCGCACTACGTGCGCCCGGGCGCGCCGCTCGACCGTGAAGCGCTGAAGCGCGGCAACTCGGCGTATTTCCCCGATCGCGTCGTGCCAATGCTGCCGGAACGGCTGTCGGCCGATCTCTGCTCGCTGATGGAAGAGGTCGACCGTCCCTGTCTCGCGGTGCGCATGGTGTTCGACCGCCACGGCAACAAGAAACACCACGAATTCGTGCGCGGGATCATGCGCTCGGCTGCGAGCCTCACCTACACGCAGGCGCAGCGCGCCTTCGACGGCAAGCCCGACGCGCATCTGCCGGCGGTCGTGAAATCGGCGCTTGCCGATCTCTGGGAATGCTATCGCTCGCTCACGGTCGCACGCGGCAAGCGCGATCCGCTCGACCTCGACCTGCCCGAGCGGCGCATCGTCATCGGCGACGACGGCAAGGTGAGATCCATCGCCTTCCGCGAGCGGCTCGAATCCATGCGCCTCATCGAGGAATTCATGGTGCTCGCCAATGTCTGCGCCGCCGAGACGCTCGAGAAGGCGAAGACGCCGCTCATCTACCGCGTGCACGAACATCCCTCGAAGGAGAAATTGTTCGCCTTCTCGGACTTCCTGCGCACGATCGGGATGAACTTCGCCAAGGGCCAGGTCGTGAAGCCGGGCGTCTTCAACCGCATCCTCTCTCAGGCCAAGGGCGGCCTGCACGAGAAGGTCATGAACGACGTCGTGCTGCGCACGCAGGCGCAGGCGATCTACGCGCCGGAGAATGTCGGCCATTTCGGCCTCAACCTTGCGAAATACGCGCATTTCACCTCGCCGATCCGGCGCTACGCGGATTTGATCGTGCATCGCGCGCTGATCCGCGCAGGCCGTCTCGGCAAGGACGGGCTCTCGGACAAGGAGATCGCGCGTCTCGGTGAAATCGCCGAACACATCTCCACCACGGAGCGGCGCGCGATGGCGGCGGAGCGGGACTCCACGGATCGTTACGTCGCCGCCTATATGGAGGACCGCGTCGGCGCCAGCTTCGATGCGCGCATCACCGGCGTGACGCGCTTCGGACTGTTCGTGCGGCTGCCGGAGACGGGCGCGGAAGGACTGCTCCCGGCGCGCGCCCTTGGCACGGAATATTTCCGCCACGACGAGAAGCGCCATGCTTTGGTCGGCGACCGCACGCGCACGGTTTATAAGCTCGGCGACACGATCGGCGTGCGGCTCGTCGAAGCGGCGCCGCTCACGGGCGGGTTGCGCTTCGATCTCGCGGAAGCCAACGCGCCGCAGCGGAAACCCCATCACTCCGGCCACAAGCCGCGCGTCGGCTTCCGGCGCCGCAGGCACTGAGCCGGATTGCCAGAAGAGGAATCGCCTCTACACTTCCCTCATGGTCAACAACGACAGCGACAACGAAGTCATCGTCAAGAATTCGCTTCGGCCGAAGGACGCGGCGACGCTCGTCCTCGTCCGGCGCGAAACAGGCGCGCCGCGCATCCTGATGGGCCAGCGTCACGGCAACATGGCCTTCATGGCGAACAAATATGTGTTCCCCGGCGGCCGGCTCGATCCCGCCGACCTTCGCGTTCCGGTGGAAAGCGAACTCATGCCGCATGTGGCGACACGTGCGAGCCATGGCTGCACGCTTGCGCGCGCCCGGGGCCTCGCACTCGCCGCCATTCGCGAGACCTTCGAGGAGACCGGCATCCTGCTCGGGACGCGCGCGGAGAAGCTGCCACGCACGCGCGCGCCGGCGTGGAAGAAATTCTTCTCGCATGGGATCATGCCGCGGCTGGACACGCTTGAGATGATCGCGCGCGCCGTCACGCCGCCCAACCGCACGCGGCGCTTCGACGCGCGCTTCTTCATGGCCGATGCGAGCCTGATCGCGCATGCCCTCGACGGCGCGGAGAACGAAGAGCTTCTGACACCCGCCTGGCTGACGCTCGAGGAAGCGCGCGTGCTCGACCTGCCCAGCGTCACGCGCCGCGTGCTCGACGAGGTGGAAGCGCGGCTCAACGGCGACACGGCGCGCCCCGTGCCCTTCTTCCGCTTCTCGCGCGGCAAGCCGGGATTGGTGGAGTTGTAGGCGCTACGGCGTGGCGCGCGGCGGGTGCATCTGCTTGTAGAGGCTGATCGAAGCCGACGCGATGTCGTCGCCCGTGTGCTCCTGGCAGTAATCGTGCAGGAATTGCTGCTCATCTTCGGTCGAGATCGACGCGAGGTCGCGGCCGTGCCCGCCATAGCGCATCTCGGACGCATTGAGCCCGCTCATGTAGCCCTGTGCCCAGGACAGGAAGACGAGCGCGTCGGTGGTCGAGCCGCTCTGGTAGAATTTGAGGTAGTCGGAGCACTTTGCCGTGCCCGCGCCTTCCAGCGGCACGGCCTCGGCCGGCATGGCCACCATCGCCAGAAGTGCGACAAACGCGAACGACGCCACTTTCATCGGGACCCCCGCTGTGTGCTCATGATTCTGCCACGGCGTCGTGCCCCGCAAAAAGCGCCCGGCTCCGGGATTTCAACCATTTAATCGCGGGGCCTGGGGGGATTTCCTCAAGGCCATCAGGCCGCTAGTCGCCTCGCCTTGACTTGGGCGGCTTCCCGGCTAGTTTACGCGCCCTTCAGACAGGACTTTCAGGAGCAGCCCCATGGCGAAGCCCACCACGGCCAAAATCAAGCTCAACAGCGAGGGCGGCACCGGATTCTATTACGTCACGAAGAAGAACACGCGCACGATGACGGAGAAGTTCTCCGTCAAGAAGTACGATCCCGTGCTGCGCAAGCATGTCGAGTTCAAGGAAGGCAAGATCAAATAGGTCGGCCTCTCAGGCGGCTGCGATCGCGTAGCCGTCCTTTCGCGATGCTTCCACCCTCCGCACGAATGGCAGGATGAACCCGTGTACCAGCGGGATCACCTCGAGCGGCATGTCGTGCCCCCATCCGTCGATCTCGTGATACTCCGCACCCGGAATGCACTGCGCCGTGTGCCGGCCGCATTCCGGCCGGAGCAGCGTGTCCGCCGAACCGTGCAGCACGAGCGAGGGGATCTGGAGCGATTTCAGCCGCTCGGTCCTGGGTGGCGCAGCCATGATGGCCGCGTATTGGCGCGCCGAGCCTTCCGGGTAGTAGCTCCGGTCGTACCCGTTTCCGATCAGCGCCGAGATCCGCGCCTCGTTGAACGGGAACTTGGTCGAGGCATAGGTGCGCCGGCCCTTCAGCCCGTGCGCAATGACCGTTGCGCGATCGGTCGATTCCGGTTTGGAGGTAAGGGCCGCCATCGCCTCGGGCGAAGATGGCGGCAAGGACGGATCGCCGGTCGTCGAGAAGATCGAAATGAGCGAGCGGGTCTTCTCCGGATGGTTGAGCGCAACAAGCTGCGCGAGCATGCCGCCCATCGAGGCCCCCGAAATATGGGCGCTCTCTATGCCGAGTGCGTCGAGCAAAGAGGCCGCATCCGCGGCCATGTCGTCGAGCGTGTAAGGAACGTCCGGCTTCTTCCCCTCGCGCACCGCCTGGATGACCGCGCGTGGGTCCGGGATGCCGGACCATTTGCGTGCCAGGCCCACATCGCGATTGTCGAAGCGGATAAAACGCAGGCCCGCCGCGGCGAGGCCTTCGCGGTACTCGTCGGGCCACGACGTCATCTGGCTGCCGAAACCGTTGATCATGAGGATCGGGGCGCCGTTCTTCGGCCCGATCTCGTCGTACTCCACGTCGTTTCCGTTGGCGCGGATCTTCACCATAGGCCACCCCCCCACGTGAATTTCGTCCAAGTCTAACAGGCTTTTCCACTTTCTTGACAAGCGCGGGTGCGGAACCGAGCCTTAACCGCGAACCGTCATTCTCTGTGGGCCAATGCGCCGAGCGCTCCGCCGCCTTTCCGACGAAAATTTCGACCTGCTGATCATCGGCGGCGGCGTCACCGGCGCATCCGTTGCACGCGACGCCGCTCTCCGGGGCCTGAAAGTCGCACTGGTCGAGAAGAACGATTTCGCCAACGCGACCAGCGCTCACAACTCCAAGCTGGTGCATGGCGGCTTGCGCTACCTTCGCAACTTCGAGCTTGGTCTCGTTCGCGAGTCGCTGAAGGAGCGGCGCATCCTGCAGCGCATCGCGCCGCATCTTGTCCATCCCCTGCCCTTTCTTGTGCCGCTTTATGGCGGCGGCATGAAGGAGCGCGCGACGCTTGCGGCAGGTCTTACGCTCTACGACCTTCTGTCCTTCGACAAAGGCCGGCTCGACGATCCGGATCAGCGGCTCGGAAATCACCGATGGCTCGCGAAGCGCGACGCGATCGCGCGCGAGCCGATGCTGGATGCGGAGAACTTCGAGGGCGCGTTCCTCTATTTCGATGCGCAGATGTATTCGCCCGAGCGTCTTGCGCTCGAATTCCTGATCGACGCCGACGAGCACGGTGCCGCGCTCGCCAACTATGTCGAGGCCGAGCGCCTGCTCGTCCGCAACGGGCACGTCGAGGGCTCAACCGTGCGCGACAGCCTGACGGGCGAGCGTTTCGAGATCCGCGCGAAGCTCACGCTGGTCGCAACGGGACCGTGGGCGGATATCTTCCTGGCCCAGGCACTCGGCAAGCCCGCGACGCACAAGCTGATGCGGTCCAAGGGCATCCATCTCCTCGTACCGGCGATGACGAAAGGCGACGCGCTGACCGTTGCGACGCGGCAGGGGCACTTCTTCGTGCTGCCCTGGCGCGGCCATACGCTGCTCGGAACAACCGACACGGCGTTCAAGGACGATCCCGATGCGGTCTCCGTGAGCGAGAACGACATCCTGGATTTTCTGGCCTTCATCAACGCGCATCTTCCCCAGGCAAAGCTCAAGCGCGGCGATGTCAGACATTTCTATGCTGGCCTGCGCCCCCTGGTGGATGACGGATCCGGCAACACCTATGGCGCAAGCCGCAAGTCGGAACTCATCGATCACGCCCGGGAGGACAAGGTCGAGGGGCTCCTCTCCGCGATCGGCGGCAAGTGGACGACGTCACGCCACTTGGCCGAGCTCATCACCTCGGCGGTCCTCGAGAAACTGTCGCTGCACGGGCGCCCCTGCACCACCGCGACAACGCCCCTTCCTGGCGCGCGCTTCGCGCGGTTCGGCGCGTTCCTCGCGGCCGAGAAGGCCGTGCACAAGCTGCCCTCGATCGAGCACCTCGCGCATATGTATGGGGCCCGGCTGCCTGAGCTCCTCAAGCAGATGGATAACCGCCCCGATCTGGCGGCGTCACTCGGGACCAATGGGGATATTGCCGCCCAGATCGTGCTCGCGGCGCGCGAGGAAATGGCCGTCTCCCTGTGCGACGCCGTCATGCGGCGGACGGGCATAGGCCAGTTCGGGCCGCCGCCCAGAGCCGTCCTCGATGCCGCATCGAAAGTCATGGCGCAGGAGCTCGGCTGGAACGAAGATAGGCGCATCCGAGAGATCGACGCACTCCTGCCCTGGTTCGAGACGCGTGAGGCGGCATGACGGCGTTTGTTGTGGTCAATCCCCGCTCGGCCAACGGCCGCACCGGCCGGGAGTGGCGCGCGATCGAACGCGCGCTCGGCGCCGCGTTCCCGCATATGTCGGTCGCCTTCACCGAAAAGCGCGGACAGGCGACGCAGCTCGTCCGCCTCGCGCTCAACGAGGGCCATCACGAGATCATCGCGGTCGGCGGCGACGGCACGATCAACGAAGCGGTCAACGGATTCTTCGATGTGAACGGCCCCGTCTCGCCCGACGCCGTGTTCGGCTTCGTCACGAGCGGAACCGGCGGCGATTTCCGCAAAACCTTTCGCGTCGATCCCGGGCCCGGAGCGGCGATCGAGCGGCTCAAGGCGGCAACGGTCAGGCCGATCGATATCGGCCGCCTCACCTGTCTCGACTCGACGGGAAGTCCCATTGTCCGGCATTTCGCCAACATTGCGTCGTTCGGGATGTCGGGTGCGATCGTGCACAGCGTCAATCGTGCGCGCTTCGCCAAGCTGTTCGGCGGGACCTTTGCCTTCGCCTTCCACTCGGCGCTCGGCATGCTCTCCTACGGCCATCGCGCGGTGCGCATCATCCTCGACAACGGGTTCGACGAAATAGCGGCCATCTCGACCGTTGCAGTCGCCAACGGGCAGTATTTCGGCGGCGGCATGCGCGTGGCGCCGGGCGCGCAACCCGACAACGGCCAGTTCGACGTGGTGATCATCGAGGCCTCCGACAGGGCGCAGATGCTTGCGGACATGAAGCAGATCTACACCGGCGAGCACATCACCAATCCCGCCGTGCGCGTGTTGCGCGCGCGCAAGGTGACCGTCGCACCGCTCGCCGAGAACAAGGGGCGGCCGGTCCTCATCGAGACCGACGGCGAAAGCGCCGGACGGCTGCCCGCGATGTTCGAGATCATGCCGCGCGCCCTCAATCTCAGATGCTGACGGCATGACGATCGATCGCACGAAATTGCGCTGGAACGGCTGGGGCTGGGCGGCGCACGAGGACGAAGTCGGCGCGCGCGAAGCGGTGTGGACCTGGCTCGCGGCCGAGCTTGGCATGCCTGCCCTGCTCGCTACTCCACCGCAGCCGCTCGCCGAGAACGCATTGCCGCTCACGCGGCTCAGCAACGAAGTCTGGCGCGAGCTCGCCGACATCGTCGGCGCCGATCGCGTTCATGACGGCGCCTATGAGCGCGCCTTTCACGCGCGCGGCCGCTCCTATCACGATCTGTTGCGCCTGCGCGCGGGCGATTTCACGGCAATCCCTGACGCCGTCGTCTATCCACGGGCGACGGAAGAGGTGCTGCGGCTCCTGAAGCTCGCCGAGGCGCGCGGCGTCGCGATCGTGCCGTATGGCGGCGGCACGAGCGTCGTTGGCGGCGTGACTGCGGAAAAAGGCGCGCATGCTTCCGTGATCACGCTCGATCTCTCGGGCATGAACCGGCTGATCGATGTCGACATGACCGCGCATACCGCAACAGCGGAAGCAGGCATCTACGGGCCTGCACTCGAGAAGGCGCTGGAGGCGAAGGGCGCAACGCTCGGCCATCATCCGCAATCCTTCGAGTTCTCGACGCTCGGAGGCTGGATCGCACACCGTGGCGCCGGCCAGGGCTCGAGCGGCTATGGCCGTGCCGAAGACTGGCTCGTTTCCGTCAAGCTCGCGACGCCGCGCGGCCTCCTCTGCACCCGCGACACGCCATCCTCTTCCGCCGGTCCGCAACTCAAGGACATCGTCCTTGGCTCCGAAGGTGCGTTCGGGATCGTTACTGAGGCCACAGTGCGCCTGCGGCCTTTGCCGCGCGAACACGATTATCGCGGCTATCTCTTCCGCGACTTCGAGAGCGGCACGAAAGCAATCCGCAGAGCGGTGCAACAGGGCGTGCCCGCGACGATGCTGAGGCTTTCGGACGCCGAGGAGACGCGCTTCTTCCGCGCCTATGGCTCGGCGGGCAAACGCCCCGGTCTCTCGAGCCGGGCCGCGGAGATGTATCTCAACGCGCGCAGCTTCGACGGCAGCAAGGCCAGCGCCCTGATCGCAGGCTTCGAAGGCGATCCCGGGATGGTCGCATCGGGACGGCGCGCCTTCGACTGGATTGCCAAGTCGCATGGCGCGCTGGCGCTCGGCACAGGCCAGGGAAAGCGCTGGCGCGAGGGACGCTTTCACGGACCGTATCTGCGCGATCCGATGATGGACCGCGGGCTGGGCGTCGACACGCTCGAGACGGCGGCCAGCTGGTCCAGACTCGACGCGCTCTATCAGGCGGTAAGCACCACCCTCGCGGAATCGATGCGCGAGACGGCGCCAAGGCCGGGCGCGCACGGCATCGTGCTCTGCCACATCAGCCATTCCTATCCGGATGGCGCCAGCCTGTATTTCACCTACATCTTCCCGCGTGCGCTGGGGAGCGAAGTGGCGCAATGGAGCCGGATCAAGAACGCGGCAACCGATGCGATCGTGAAGAATGGCGGCACCATCAGCCACCATCACGGCGTGGGCGAGGACCACCTGCCCTGGATGAAGGACGAGAAGGGCGAACTCGGCCTCGACGTGCTGCGCGCCATCAAGACGACGCTCGATCCCAAGGGCGTGCTCAATCCCGGCAAGCTCATTCCTGGGTGAGTGCGGCGCGCAGCGCGGCGGCCGCTGCGGCGACGGCCTCGCGCGCTTTCGGGATGAAGCTGCGCATGCTGAAGAAGCCGTGCACCATGCCGGGGTAATTGACGTAGGTGACCGGCACGCCCGCGGCATCGAGCTTGTCGGCGTAATCCTTGCCTTCGTCGCGCAACGGATCGAATCCCGCGGTCGCGACATAAGCCGGCGGAAGGCCCGACAAATCCTTCGCCAGCAGAGGCGACAGACGCGGATCGTTGCGGTGCGCCGCGTCCGGGCAATAGAGCCGCGTGAACCAGTCCATCGAAGCCTTTTCGAGGAAGTAGCCCTTCGCGTTCTCGCGCATCGAGGCCGTGTCCGGTCCTCCCAGCTGCGTCACCGGATAGATGAGGAGCTGGAAGCTCAGCTTGGGCGAGCCCTTCTGCTTCGCAAGCAGCGCGCACACCGCTGCCAGGTTTCCACCGGCCGAGTCCCCGCCGACCGCGAGGCGAGCGGCATCGATGCCGAGTTCGGCCGCTTGCTCGGCGACCCAATCGACCGCCGCGATGCAGTCTTCGACCGCGGCCGGAAACGGATGCTCCGGCGCAAGGCGATAATCGATGGAGGCAACGCGGCAGCCGCTCTCGTTGGCGAGAATTCGGCAGAGCCCGTCATGGGTCTCGAGATCGCCCAGCACGAAGCCGCCGCCATGGAAGAAGATGAGCCCGGGCAGGAGCGGCGCGCTTGCCACGACGGGTGTGTAGAGACGAAATCCGACGTCGCCTCGCGGCCCCGGGAACTTCCGGTCTTCCGTTGCGCCGATCGGATCGTCGCTGGTGCGGAAGATGCTCATCTTCATCGCGGCGCGTGCGGCCTGCGGCGCCATCTCCCAGAGCTTGGGCGCACCAAGTGCCGACATCTGGTCGAGCAACGCCTTCACATTCTTGTCGAGCGACATCGATGATCCTTAGTATTCCACGAATGCTTTCTTGAGCGCGGCCGACGCTTTCTTCACCGCTTCGAGCGCCTGCGGCAGCACGGTCTGCAGATAGAAGAAGCAGTGCACCATGTCGGGATAGTCGGCCACCGTGACCGGCACGCCTGCGGCGCGCAGCTTGTCGGCATATTGCTGGCCTTCGTCATGCAGCGGGTCGTAGCCGCCGAGCATGATATAGGCGGCCGGAAGACCGGAGAGATCCTTCGCGCGCAACGGCGAGAGCTTCGGATCGTTCTTGTCGACGCCGGTCGGCACGTAATTCGCGTAGAACCATTCGAGCCCCTTGCGCTCGAGGAAATAGCCGACCGCAAATTCGTTGAGCGACGAGGTCTCGCCGCCGATCTGGGTGACCGGGAAGAGCAGCAGCTGCAGGTCGAGCTTGGGCCCGCCCTTTTCCTTCGCGGTCTGGGCCGTGACGGCAGCAAGATTGCCGCCCGCGGAGTCGCCGCCGACCGCAATGCTGTTGGCATCGATGCCAAGCCGCGTCGCATTCGCTTCGACATAAGCGAGCACCGCATAGGCGTCGTCAGCGGCTGCGGGAAATTTGTGTTCCGGCGCCTTGCGGTAATTCACCGCGACGACGCGGCAACCGGCCTCGTTCGCGAACATGCGGCACAGGCCGTCATGCGTGTCGAGGTCGCCGATCACGAAACCGCCGCCATGGTAGTAGATGAGAACCGGCAGCGGCTCGCTTCCTGCCGCGACCGGCGAATAAATACGCACCGGTATGGGCCCGCCCGGCCCGGGAACGTTCAGATTCTCCGTCTTGCCGATCGGCACGTCCTTGGGGCCCACGAGCTGCATGAGCCCGACGAAGGTCGCGCGTGCCTCCGCCGCCGACAATTCCCACATCTTCGGCCCGGGCACGGCGCCCATCTGGTCGAGAAATCCCTTGAGGAGCGGATCGAGCGCCATTTCTGCCTTGCCCACCTTTGTGACGCTTGAGTGTGAGCGCAGGAGAGAAGCAAGCGCAAGCGGGCGCGGGCCAATCGGCGCTGACGCTCAGGCAACGGCTAGAGACAGGTTCAGTGGATGGTGATCGGGCGGTCCGGATCGATCCGGCAGGTCATGATTTCGTCGAGCAGTGCGGAAAGCATGCGCCAAAAATAGGCGCGGTCGACCTCGCCCTCGGCTTCGTACGACACGATGGCGCGGCGCGCATAAGCCAGCGCCTCGGTGCCGTGCTCGGAAGCGAGTTCGGCGGCGAGGCGGCAGAGATCCGATGCGTTGATCGGGGTCATGCGCGGGCTCAGGCTCATCACGGAAGAGCCTGCGCCCGGCACCGTAAGCGTCGCGTTAATGGAAGCCGTACCCGCGAAAAGCTCCTGTTTTTCGATGTTTTTCGGTGCCTTAGCCGAGGAGCCGAACCGTGTCGCCACGTGCAATACTGCCGCCTTCGATCACCTTGCAACAGACGCCGCCGCGCCATGCCGGTACCATCGCCAGGCGCAGACCCGAATGCGCGCGTTCCATCAGATGGCAGGGTTTCGTCTCCTCCGTCACCTCGAGAACGGCTTCGCCGATCTGCATCCGCCAGCCTGCCGCGTGTGGAAAGTCGAGTCCCTCGACGCAGAGATTGGCCCGTCGCGTGGTCCACGGAAGATCCACGCCGACCGCGCGGCAGGCGTCGCCCCAGCCTTCGCGAAACAGGACGGAGACCTGACGGCCCGGCTTTTGGCCGCGCACGTCGCCGTCGATGCCGTTCGCCACGGAAATCGTCGTGGTCTCGAGTTCCTCGAGCGGCGCACGCAATTCGTGCACCCGCGCGATACCGATAAGGCGTGCCGTCATCCGATCTCGATCGCCTCTGGTGGCGCCGCCTTCTCGTAGAGCTTGTCCACCAGCTCTTTGCGCCGCTCCATCGTGGCGCGCTGGTTGACGTAGCCCTTGTCCGTGATTTCGTGCCCATCGACCGAAGGCGGCTCTGCCATCAGCAGCACGCGCTTGATCCGCGTCGAGGAGCCGGGATTGGCCTTGTTGTGGGCGGCGAACTTTTCCCGGATCGCCGCGATCATGGCGGGATGTCTCACAACCTCTTCCGGATTTGCCGTGCCGCAAATCTCCTTGGCCGCGACGAGGCTCGGCCAGAGCAGCATCGCCACATAACCCTTGTCCTGGCCGCAGACGATGCCGTCGAGGACGAGCGGCGAAGCCGCCGCGACGGCCTGCGCGCGCAATGTTCCGACGGAGACCCACGTGCCGGAATCGAGCTTGAAGTCCTCGGTCACGCGGCCATCGAAGACGAGACCCTTCTCGGGATCGTTTTCGTCGATGAACTTCGCCGCGTCGCCGAGGCTGTAATAGCCCTCTTCGTCGAACGCCTTTTTCGTGAGGTCATCGCGCTTGTGATAGCCCGGCGTCACGGTCGGCCCCTTCACGCGCACTTCGAGCTTGGTGCCGTTCGGCACGAGCTTGAGCGTAATGCCAGGCAACGGCAGGCCGACCAGACCGACACGCTCGGTGATCCAGTGCACGACCGTAATGCCCTGCGTCTCCGTCGCGCCGTACATCGTCGTCAGCGGCACGCGATGGCCGGTGGCGGCAATCGCGAGCGCCTGGAAGCGCTCATAGATGTCCTGGCTCAGCGTGGCGCCGCCATAGCCCGCATATTTGAGCTTCGAGAAGAAATGGTTGCGCAGAGCCGGATCGCGCTCCATCGCGTCGGCGAGCCAGCCAAAGGCGATCGGCGCGGAGCCGAAGGTCAGCGGCGCCACGTCGCGCAAATTGCGGATCGTTTCGTCGAACAATCCCGGCACCGGCTTTCCCATGTCGAGCCGGACGGTGCCGCCTGCATGCAGATTGCGGTTGAAACCGATATTGCCGGCTGAAATGTGGTTCCAGGGCATCCATTCGAGGCTTTCGGGAATCTCGTCCGGATCCGGCTTGTCGGTGCGCAGCGCCTCCTGCGCGGCGATCACCGCGCACATCATGCCGTGCGTCTGGATCACGCCCTTGGGCATGCCCGTCGAACCCGAGGTGAAGAGATATTTCGCGACCGTCGCGTGATCGATCCCCGCCATCGCTGCAGGAACCTTGGGTCCTGAATTGGTGCGCAGCAGATCGTCGTAAGGCGTGCTTCTTACCTCGGGCGAAGCAACAGCGGTCACGACCTCCACGCCATCAAGCGGGAGTGCCTGCAGCGCCTTCGTGAAGACGGGACCCTGCTCCGCAAAGATCATCTTCGGCATCGTCGTCTCGAAGACGTGGCGCAGCTTGCCGTGGTCGCCCGACATGATCGAGTAGGCGACCGAAACCGGTGCGACCGGAACGCCCGCCTTCATCGCGCCCAGCATCATCACCGCGTGACGGATGGAATTGCCGGACAGGATCATCAGCGGCGCATCGGGACCAAAGCCGCGATCGATCAGCGCCTGCGCGATCGCATTGGCATGCGCGTTCGCTTCGCCATAGGTGATGTAGCGCCAGTCGCCGGTCTTTCCGTCGGGCAGCGGGGCGCGCTCGGCGATCAGGTTGCGCTCGGGATGCTTCGTTGCGCGGTCCTCGAAGAGATGCGCGATCGAGCGATGCATCTCACCCAGCGGATAGCGCGACGAGATGTAGACCGTGCCGTCCGGTTTCCGCACAACCTCGATGGAAGGCGGCTTCATCGCCAGCGGTTTGAACGGCGGCAACTCGGCCGGTTTTACCTGTAAATTCATGATGTTGCTCCAAGGCCCCGTGCGGCCG
>Ga0335083_10004776_pt1 | contig 17216 bp, 13 predicted proteins | sample Lox_Sample_42_FD_206716 | JGI IMG/M metagenome (GOLD analysis project Ga0335083, IMG submission 206716) | Soil microbial communities from Loxahatchee National Wildlife Refuge, Florida, United States - Lox_Sample_4.2 | ecosystem: Environmental > Terrestrial > Soil > Wetlands | place: USA... | reverse complement strand
CATTAGCGACAACTGCCGCTCCGTCGCCGGCGACCGCGATTGGACCGATTACACCCTCACCTTGCAAGCCCGTAAAAACTCCGGCCGCGAAGGCTTCCTCATCCTGGTCCACGCGACCGACGGCAATAATTACGTCTGGTGGAATATCGGCGGCTGGAACAATAAGTCGACCGCACTGGAAGCCATCGAAGACGGCGTCAGTACCGACATCAGCCCGCATGCTCCCGTCACCGTTGATCAAGACCGCTGGTACGATATCCGCATGGAAGTCAAAGGCCGCAACATCAAGTGCTACTTGGACGACAAGCTGGTTTCCGAAGGCACACAAACGCCCGCAACGCCTCCGCCCGCGCTGTTCGCCACCGCCAGCCGCGATGACGCCAGCGGCGAGGTCATTTTGAAAATGGTGAATGTCTCCGCCGAGCCGTGTTCGGCAAAACTGAACTTTCAGGGAGCCAAAAATGTGGCCCCGCAAGCGCAGCTCATCACGCTTTCTGGAGAGCCCGGTGATGTCAACTCCGTCGAGAACCCCACTAAGGTGGCCCCGCAAAAATCCACCCTCGACAATGCCGCGGCCAGCTTCACGCACGATTTTCCCGCGCATTCGGTCAGCGTCCTGCGACTGAAGACGCAGTGATGGGCTTGAGCTCGACCGCGGGACTGGAATCCATCGATGGCCATTGCTCCGTGCAGCGGTTTTGTTCCGCCTGCTGATTTTTTTCCGCTTCAATTTCCACTTCAGTCCGGGTCAGTTCCGCCTGCAATTGCTGCAATTGCAGCTTCAACGCGGCCAACGATTCGTCGACGCGCGCGGTTTCGCCCGACCGGCCCAGGTCTTCCAGCTCCAAGGCCGCCTTGGCGCACCCGCCGGCCGAAATGTTCAACAACGCGCCTTTCAGCGAATGCGCGGCCCGGGTAATCGTCGGGCAATCGCGCTGCGCCACGGCGCTTTCGATCTCCGCCAACAGGGACGGCGAGCTGCTCAAAAACAACTCGATCATCTCCTCCAGTAAATCCAAGTCTTGTTCCACACGCGCGCGCAACGATGCCAGATCGAGAATTTCGCTGCGATCGATCATCTGCGGCGGAGCGGCGTGTTCCTCACCAGCCGCGTTCGAGATTGCTGGACCCGCTTCACCCGACGCAAACTTCCCCGTTGCAGGCCGTTCCGCGCCGCCCACTCCGTCCGCGGCGCTGATTAACCAACGCTTCAGGGTGGCGAAAAAATGTTTGGGTTCAATCGGTTTGGAAACGTAATCGTCCATGCCCGCCGACAGGCAACGCTCTCGATCGCCGACCATGGCGTGTGCGGTCATGGCCACGATCGGCAGATGTTCTCCCGTGGTCTTTTCCAGCTGGCGAATGGCTCCCGTAGCCTGCAAGCCGTCCATTTCGGGCATTTGCAAATCCATTAACACCAAGTCGAATTGCTGACAGGCCAAAGCCCGCAGAGCCTGCTGGCCGTTTTCCACCGTATCGACCAGGTACCCACGCTTTTTGAGCAAGCCGGCCGCCACGCAACGATTCACCGGATTATCTTCCGCAACCAGGATATGCCGCGGATAGTCTGCAACTTTAGGCACGGCGCCTGGAGCATCGGCCGTGGCCATGTCCGATGCCGGCACGCCAGGCTCGCCGGGCTTGCTCAATGCGCCCAAAATGGCCCCCGCCAACTCCGGCGTGGCAATCGGCTTGCGAAGATACCGCGTAATGCCTAGCGCGCGGCAGCGGGCTGCGTCGCCGCTGTTGTCATCGGCCGAAAGCAGCATGATCACGTTGCGTGCAAGTTTCGAGTCGGCCCGTATTTGCTCGGCCACGGTAAAGCCGTCGGAACCAGGCATGGCCGCATCCAGCAAAACCAAATCGTAAGGATCGGCCTCGAGCAGCCCTTTTTTGAGCTCGGCACTAGCCGCCGCGGCGTTATCGGCCGTCGAGGGGCGCAAATGCCAACCCCAGGCAAGCTCTTCCAAAATGTTTCGGCTGGTCGCGTTGTCGTCGACAATTAATACTCGCGCGCCATGAAAATCCAACTGCCTCGGCGGCAATTCCCCAGGTCGACGCTGGGGCAATCCCAATCGCAACGTGAAATGGAAGGCGCTCCCCTGGCCCACGTTGCTTTCCACCCAAATCCGTCCCTGCATCAACTCGACAATCTGCTTGGAGATCGACAACCCCAAGCCGGTCCCGCCATATTTACGAGTGGAGGAACTGTCGGCCTGTGTGAACGCCTCGAATACCCTGGCTTGCATCCTTGGCGAAATTCCAATGCCGGTATCGCGCACAGAAAAATGCAAAATCGCTTGGCGTTTATCGGTGCTCTCCAAATTCACGTCCAGCACCACTTCGCCGCGCTCCGTAAATTTAATGGCATTGCCGATCAAATTCACGAGAATTTGCCGCATCCGCAACGAATCGCCAACCAGGTCGTCCGGAACCTCGGCGGCCACTCGATACAACAACTCCAACCCCTTTTCATGGGCCCGCAATCCCAACGACTTTAACGTGTCGCCCAGGCTGGCTCGCAGGGCCAGGTTGGCGGGAATTAATTCCAGTTTACCGGCCTCGACTTTGGAGAAATCCAAAATTTCGTTCAAAATGTGCATCAGGTTGTCAGCCGAGCTTTTGATCATTTGCAAATATTCACGCTGCTCGTCGCTAAGCGCCGTGTCCAATGTCAAATCGGTCATGCCAATGATGCCGTTCATCGGCGTGCGCAGCTCGTGCGACATGTTCGCCAAAAACTCGCTTTTGGCTTGGTTGGCAACTTCCGCCTGTTCCTTGGCGACTTTCAAACCGTCCACCGCTTTTTCGCGGTCGTGCAGCAGCCGCTTATTTTCGCGCATCCGGCGGATAGAAAACACACACAGCGCACTGCCCAAAAAAATCAACGCAATGAATGCTTCATCGGCGTTGTAATTCTCGTAATCTCTGATCGTGCTCGTCAGTTGTTCGAAAAAATTGTAGTGGGCCGATGCCACCCACAGGCAGACTGTCAACACGAAGATCATCGCCAGATCAATCTTCCACAGAATACTTCGATGCCTGGGCCGATTTTCTTGCATAAACATTGCTGCTCGCATTCCGGCCATGGATCAGGCGCTGAAGTTGCGACGCCGTGCCTACGGCCAACCCCGGTTTCGCTGTTCGTCGTTTGCCCTCTGCCCGCTGATCGAGGTCTGTGGCCGGCGTTCCATTTTCACCGTCTGCTGCGCACCGTCTGCTGCGCACCACCTGCCGCCTGTCCCTCAGGCATAACCGACAAACCGCCCGGCGATTTCGAAAAATGGTCCGGTCTGGCGGCAACGCACCACTTCCAACACCACGTTCAGCCGCTCTTCGTTGACGGTGTTGCCGGTCAACTCCAATTGCAAATAGCGCGATTCGACCGATTCCAGGTGATACATGCACAACCCGCCCACGGAAATATCGCGTGTGACCCCCAGGAATGCCTCGCCGTTGGGAACTTGCCTCTCGTCCAGCGGTGTGGCCCGCACCGGCATGGTCACCGGATACCGCAAACTGGTGCGACGTTCCGAGCCGGGGAAAAATTTTTCGCCCCGGATCACGCGCCGAATAAACATCACCACCGGCTCCAGGGTTTTCAATTTGTGCTTTCCCGCCGTCTCGGCTGTTTCGCCATTCAAAGTTTTTCCCATTTCAAGTGCCCCCAATTTCTCTTCCCTCGATCAATTCATGATTCGCAACAGCCCGACTTGTTGTTTTGCCAGCGCCAAATAAAAACAGAATGCGTTACAGCACCCCGAATAGAGCCTGCCCATCGGCGCACCGCGGACCGGGGTTTCGTCGACGCCGCTTTCCCAATCCAGGCTTCCTCTCAATTGGAGGTCATGCCCCGCAGAAAGCGAACCCCCGCCCCAACTCCCCCCGCGACATGCGGCAACCCGTAACGGTAGAATCGTGTTAACTGGTGTCTGATAGCGCGAGCGGCCAGCGACTAGCAATTAGCCTGAACCCTGAACCCTGCCCACTGCCCACTTTCCTCCTTCCACCATGTCCGAAAAATACATCTACACCGTTGCCGATCTCTCCAAAAAGCACGGCCCCAAAGAGGTCCTCAAAAACATCTGGCTTGCCTTTTATCCCGGCGCAAAAATCGGCGTGCTAGGCAAAAACGGAGCCGGCAAAAGCACGCTCCTCCGCATCATGGCCGGCCAGGACAAAAACTTCGAAGGCGAAGCCCGTCTCACCGACGGCTACACCGTCGGCTATCTGTCGCAGGAGCCGCAACTCAACCCCGCCAAAACCGTGCAGGGCAATGTCGACGAAGCCGTCGCTCACATCCGCGCCATTCTCACCCGCTTCGACGAAATCAACACCCGCCTCGGCGAGCCGATGGAGCCCGACGAAATGGAAAAGCTCCTGGCCGAGCAAGCCAAAGTGCAAGATCAAATCGATCTCCACAACGCCTGGGAGCTGGACCGCCAAATCGAAATCGCCATGGATGCCGTCAATCTCCCGCCGGGCGATGCCGACGTCACCAAGCTTTCCGGCGGCGAGCGTCGCCGTGTGGCCCTCTGCAAAATCCTGCTCGAAAAGCCCGACCTGCTGTTGCTCGACGAGCCCACCAACCATCTCGATGCCGAAAGCGTTCACTGGCTGGAGCGCCATCTGGCCGAATACGCCGGCACCGTCGTCGCCGTCACGCACGATCGATATTTTCTCGACAACGTCGCCAAGTGGATTTTGGAACTCGACCGCGGCCGCGGCATTCCCTGGGAAGGCAACTACAGTTCCTGGCTGGAGCAAAAGCAGGCTCGCCTGGCCGTGGAAGAAAAACAGGCCACGGCCCGCCAAAAAACGCTGCAGCGCGAACTGGAATGGATTCGCCTCGCCCCCCGCGCCCGCCAGGCCAAAAGCAAAGCCCGCATCAACGCCTACGAGCAGCTTTCCAACCAGCGCTTCGAGGAACGCGAGCAGGAATTCGAAATCCAAATTCCGCCGGGCAAGCACCTCGGCTCGCTGGTCGTCGAAATGAAAAACGTCAGCAAAGGCTACGGCGACAATCAACTGTTCGAAAATCTCAGCTTCCGCCTGCCGCCCGGCGGCATTGTCGGCGTCATCGGCCCCAACGGAGCGGGCAAAACCACGCTGTTCCGCCTCATCACCGGCGAAGAAAAGCCCGATAAGGGCGAAGTCAAAATCGGCGACACCGTCGAGCTGGGCTACGTCGATCAAAACCGCGACGCCCTCAAGGCCGAAAACACGGTCTATCAAGAAATTTCCGGCGGCACCGACGTGCTCGAAATGGGCGGCCGCAAAATCAACTCCCGTGCTTACCTGGCCCGTTTCAACTTTACCGGCACCGATCAGCAGAAAAAAGTCGGCGATCTGTCCGGCGGCGAGCGCAACCGCGTACACCTGGCCAAACTTCTCCGCCGCGGCTGCAATCTGCTGCTGCTCGACGAGCCGACCAACGATTTAGATGTGGATACGCTCCGCGCTCTGGAAGAAGCAATCGTGAATTTCGCCGGCTGCGTGGTCGTCATCAGCCACGACCGCTGGTTCTTAGACCGCATCGCCACGCACATTATTTCCTTCGAAGGCGATGGCTACGTCCACGTCTGCGACGGCAACTTCGCCGCCTACGAAGAAGAACGCCGCCGCCGCCTCGGCCAAGACGCCGACCAACCCCACCGGTTTAAATACAAGAAACTAGTGCACTAAACGTTTAGCCGCGACCCGAAGTCCGCGCAGGGGAGAGAGCTGCCTGCTGTTTAACACAAAGCCGGCGCATCGCCGGTCTGGCGAAAGACGCGATATTCAATCTTTTATTACCCATAGCTCGGCAATTCCTCGACCTACCGCGCAAATCGCAGATAAAATAGGTTTTCTATATGCGATCACAAGAAACAAAATTGTAAGGCCGAATATGGTTGCGGCAAACACAATCCAATTATCAAGGAAGTAATGGAAGGAATTCTGTACTCCTTGCGACGTCGACTCAGCAGCATTAGCCGTCCATCCGAAGAAGTTTGTCACCCATCCGATGATGGTTGGGATGCAATATAACACGAAAATAATTGAAAGAATTATTATCCATACTCCCGTGCCGCCCCCTTTCGATACACCGCCACTCCCACGATGAACACGTATCCATTCATTGGGACTTGCATGGATATGCTTAATTTTTCTCGCCATATCGGACGCTCCTATTCCGCCTTACTAAAAGCAACTAACCGAACGTCAAATTAGTCTACTCAATTTGGCGGGAATACACAACTTTTTATTGATCGCACGGGTGATACTGCCCAGCTGCGACAAACATCCCCAACGCCGAAGGCGTTGCACAACAAAGCCCAGGGTTGTCCGGCAACCCTGGGTAACGTGATTTAGGCCCGGAGGACCGTCAGGCAATAGCCCCGATCGTCAGATCGGGGTTCAGAGGGCATTAAAACAATTCGAGGTCCGAAGGACCGGCACAGAAGGTAGCGGTCCTCCGGACCTCATTCATTTTTTGTTCCATCACACCGCAACCTCACGGTTGCGGCTATTTCCTGTCGGGCCTCCGGCCCTCAGGCAGAGAACGTACGGCGCTGCGCTGACCCTGGGCTGTGTTGTTCAACGCCTTCGGCGTTAATTCGGCAATTGCCAACTCTTAATTTCTGCATGGGTGCCGCCTACCGCTTGCTGACGCGCGCGGCTCTACATCTAAATTCTTCTTTGCGTCTCTGCGTCTCTGCGCGAGAAATGCCTGGGGCCGCCGCCTACCGCTTGCTGACGCGCGGGGCTCTATGTCATCGCACTGGCATCACTGCCTGCTGCCTGCCGCCCGCGGCCGACCTGTCTTAATTGCCGCTCCGCTGAAACTCGTACAGCACTTGGGCGGAGCCGCGGCTGGCGTCGAACGACTTCGGGTATTTTTGACCCTTCAGGTCGTAGCAGACCCGTAGCGAATTTCCCTGGGCATCGTAAATGCCTTTGAACCGGCCGCCGAAGGTTCCGGCCGGCGTGTCGTGATGAAACACGTCGATGTGCTTTTGCTCCAGGTCGAGCTTGAACACATACGGCACCGCCGCCGATTGCCCGTTCAGACGAACGGTATATTGACTGCCGCTGACAATCCACTGCATATCCGCCATCTGCGCCGTTCCATTGGCCATGCACGAAACCAGTTTCCAAGTTCCCTGCCAAGCTTGCGTATCGTCCCCCGCCGAACTGGCATAACTCACACTCCACCCGGCAAACAAACTAACGAACAGAACAATTTTGAACCGGCGCATGGTGATATCTCCCGACAAATAGATGCTTCCTCTGAATCTATTCAACTATAGCCCACCGCTTGCCACTGGCTCTGCCAGTGCCGGCCCGGCCCATTCTGCACGCTGCAATCTGCACTCTGCAATTGCCGTTGGACCCTCTGTTCCCCTCGGTTCTCTCCTGTGTTATTCTGCCTTCTGCTTTCTGCCTTCTAATCACCGCTTACTCACACGCGCGGCTCCAATTGTTGTCGCCACTCAACACTCACCCTTCACCACTCACTTCCTCACCACTCACCTCCTCACCCACACATGTCAACTGCCGAAGCTGAAACCCAAATCTGGACCGGCAACCCCTCGCAATGGGCCGGCTTGGGCACGTACTTCTGGTGCGTGCTGCTGGCGATTATTTTCGGCGTTGCCGCCGTGCTCGTGCATCCTTATTTCTGGCTCGGTTTGCTCCTGCCGTTACTGATCGCCTTTACAAAATTCTGCCGCATTAAAGCCACACGTTACACGCTCACCAGCCAGCGGCTGAAAATTTACACGGGCATTGTCGATCGCAAAGAAGTCGAAATCGAATTGTTCCGCCTCCGCGATTTATCCATGGATCAATCCTTCCTGCAGCGCCTGGTCAACGTCGGCACGGTCGAGGCGCTTTCCAGCGACAAAGACGCGCCGGGCATTTTCCTGAGATGGGTGAACAAGCCCGACGTGGTGAAAGATTTGCTCCGCACTCACATCATGCAGTCGCGCCAAGCCACCGGCACCCGTGACATCGATCTGACCAACACAACCAACTGACGATTGGCCCGCTCCATTTGGCGGTGATGCGCTGAATTGACCGGCCGGTCGCAACAAAAGCGTGAAATATACATTCTGGCGAGCAGAGCCGGGTGGTGGGCCAATTTGAACATAGCCCGACTGTGTCAGTCGGGAAAAGCGGCTGTCGGAATTTCAAATTGTCCCACCACCCAGAGCCGCGACCGCGAGGAAGCGGCTCTTTCTTTTTTCGCACTGCCATAGCTCTCTCTAAAAAAATTCTCTGAGAGAATTGGGCCACTCACATGGTAATATGTACACTCTCAATCTTTCAAAATAGAAAACTGGCTTGATATGCTCCGGCTCAACCAACCCATCCGCCGTTTTCCCGTCGGTTTTCCACCCTTTTCAAATCTGTTTTTCACCCTTTTTTCCCGTTTTCTCCAGACACATGAACAGCCACACCCAAACATTCACGCCAGCCAACGACCGCGCCGAACTGGTCATGGCACAACTTGAAGACGCATCCACCCGCATGCTGGCCCCACGCCAGGCGTCCCCGCCGGCCATCGTCGTTCACCAGCGCGATCCGCTCGGGCGCTTCACCCCAGGCTGTCCGCCCGGTCCCGGACGTCCTCGCAAACTTGCCCCGCGACATTTCGTCACGCCGCTCAGCCTGTACCAGCGCGTGCTGGACATGCACGATTCGGTCAACACCTGGAACAATGTCATCCAGCGGCTCGGCCCAGCGGCTGCGCGCGCGTTTCTGGCCGACTTGGAAGCCGAACAAGGTCCCATCTCGTTTCGACATCTGGTTCTGGAAGCCATCGCCGCCGCCCAGCGCCGGGCGCTCGCCGAAAAAAAATTCCCCCCAACGCATTGCCGGTAAACCTTCGCGCACGCGCAAACGGACCAAACGTTCCGCACGCCGCAAAAAAATTTGAATTTCGCCTGGCTGGGGTCGAACGAAGTGAGCTCCCACCGGCTTCCGACACTCATTGTCAACCCACGCCAAAACCACGATAATACGCCCTGCCAAACAACCTCACCCTCGCCCTTCACCCCCTCGTTCCTCGCCCCTCATGACCATGCCCAAACTCGTTGCCCAAGCCATCACGTTTGACGATGTTCTACTGCTTCCGCGGTACAGCCAGGTGGTGCCGGCCGAGGTGAGTGTCGGCACGCGGCTGACCCGGAACATTCGGCTTAACATTCCACTGGTCAGCTCGCCCATGGACACCGTGACCGAAAGCGACATGGCAATTGCCCTGAGCCAAGAAGGCGGGCTGGGCGTCATTCATAAGAATATGAGTGTCGAGCGGCAGACGGAAGAAGTCGACAAGGTGAAGCGCAGCGCCAACGGCATTATTTTCGATCCCGTCACGCTGCCGCCGACAGCAACGGTAGCAAAGGCGCGCGAGGTGATGAATCAGGCCAACATCTCCGGCGTACCGATCACTGCTAGCGCTAGCAATAAAAAGCTGCTGGGAATCATCACGCGGCGTGATTTGCGGTTCCTCGAGAGCAGCGACACGCCCATCAGCGAAATTATGACGCGGCACAACCTCGTGACAGCACAGGGGACTGTAACGCTTGCGGAAGCTGAGAAGATTTTGATGGCAAATAAGGTCGAGAAACTTTTGCTGGTTGACGAAGATTATACGCTGACGGGCCTGATTACCATCAAAGACATCGACATGCAGAAGCGGTTTCCCAATGCTTGCAAAGACAAGCTGGGAAGGCTGCGTGTCGGAGCCGCCATTGGCGTTCACGACTTTGAACGGGCCGAAAGTCTGATCGCCAAGGCGGTGGATGTGTTAGTGGTCGACAGTGCTCACGGGCATTCGTCGAACGTGATCGAGACCGTCAAACAGATCAAAAAACGCTGGGAGAAAATTGACGTCGTCGCCGGAAACGTGGCGACCAAACAAGGCGCGGCCGACCTGATTGCAGCCGGAGCCGACGCGGTGAAAGTGGGCATCGGGCCAGGTTCCATTTGCACCACGCGGGTGATTTCCGGAGTGGGCGTGCCGCAAATTACGGCGATTATGGATGCGGCTGCCGCGGCCGAAGCGGCGGGCGTGCCCATCATTGCCGACGGAGGCATTCGCTATAGCGGAGACATTACGAAAGCGATTGCGGCCGGGGCCAGCGTGGTGATGATCGGCGGATTGTTCGCCGGCACCGCGGAAAGCCCGGGACAGCAAATTTTGTATCAAGGCAGAACGTTCAAGGTGTACCGAGGCATGGGTTCCTTGGGCGCCATGGTCGCTGGATCGAGCGAACGGTATCGGCAGGCGGTGAAGCGCGGCGAGGAAGCCCGCAGCGCCAGCAAGTTGGTGCCCGAGGGCGTCGAAGGGCGCGTGCCGTTCAAAGGACCGCTGAGCAGTTTTGTGTATCAGTTGGTGGGCGGATTGAAAGCGGGGATGGGTTATTTGGGAACGCGCGACATTGACGAGTTGCGCAAGGAAGCACAATTCATACAAGTTTCGCACGCCAGTGTGCGGGAGAGTCATCCACATGACATCGCCATTACGCAGGAAGCACCCAACTACAGCGCGGAGTATTCGGGAGACGAATAGCAGCCCATCGCACGAGTTAGGCGGCGCGGACGCCGCGTCAAATTCGAAGTTGGAAATTCGAATGACGAATGAAGCTGGAAGGACAGAAATTCGAAGTTCGCAATTCAAAAAATACCGATCGGGGATTGTGGCGCTTTACATCATCGCGCTGTTTGCGGCGTTGGAGATGGGACATTTAGCTGTGGCCCGGGCCGATTACGATTCGGCCACGGTAGTACCGGGCACGCGCTTGGTGTGGCACCCAGTGCGGCCGCAACGAACCGACGACAGCGCTAGCGGCGAGCGTTCGGATGATTCGGCTTCGGGCAAAAAAGACGCCGATAAGTCGGCTGACACGACTGCCGAAAAGAAAGCGGACTGCGGCAAAGATGACTGCGTCGACAGCGCCAAGCCAGCGGACATCGCCACCGGCAAGAATGCCCCAGCGCGAAGCGCGAACGTGGAAAATTTAGAGGGCAACAAAGTCGCGGGGCAAAAGCATCCGGTGATTGCCGCCGGATACGACGAGGACCAATCGGGCCAGTACGATCGATTGCGGAAAACCATTCGGCCGGCGGGCGGGCCCATTTTGGTTGGCGGCGCGAACTCGTCAAACGTGGCGCTGACCGATCCGTTCGGCGACAATTTGCCGTCGGTCAAAACTTCGCACCGGATTGCGATGACGCCGCCGGAAGAAATCGACAGCTTGCCGGCGCCTGTGCAAAACGAAGCCGCTCCGCTGCGGATTGAATCGGCGGAACAAGATTCGAACGAGCCGACGCCGCCGGAATCGCTGCGCAGCGGCGAGCCGAAGCGCACCGTAGACACGTATCAAACGCAAATTTCCGGGCCGCCTGCGCCCGATTTGTTGCCCGGTGCCGAACCGGTTCCCTCGTATACCAGGCAGCCCGCGAAGAATCCGGAGGAAGCCTGCCGCGACGAGTACAACCAAATTAAGGCGCTGACGCTGGAGAAGTTGAGCATCGACATCACGCCGCCGGGCGCGAATGCCAAAGGAGACCAGGTTCCGTTTGAATGCTCGCTGAGCACCGATGCGTTTGTGCCGCGCAATTGGCAATGCCTGACGTACACGTGGAAGGCGTCGGCGCTGTGTCACAAGCCGCTATACTTTGAAGAAGACAGCATCGAGCGCTACGGGCACTCGTGGGGTCCGCTGGGATTTGAAGACGCGCAGACGTACATTCACTTCTTTGGCGATTTGGTGCTGCTGCCGTACAACGTGGGCGTGCAGACACCGTGCGAGTGCGATTACGCTTTGGGTTATTACCGCGTGGGCGATTGTGCCCCGTGGATTTGCGATCCGTTTCCGCTTAGCTGCCGCGGTCTGCTGACCGGCGCGATTGGCTACTGCGGCGTGGCGGCGCTGTTTCCGTAAAATTGCGGTCGGCAATCATCGAAAACGATGGAAGCCCTGGGGTTGCAACCCCAGGGCTTTTTTGTTTACTGGAAGCGGGATTTTTATGTTGATTCTTAGCCGAGACAAGGTGCGCGAGGTGGACCGCCGGGCCGTGGCCGAGTACGGCATGAGCGGGCTGGTGCTGATGGAAAACGCTGGGCGGGGCGCGACGGATGTGCTGTGCAGCCAATGGGCAGGGGGCGGCAGGTTCGCAGATCCGCGGATGGTAGTGGTGTGCGGTAAGGGGAACAACGGCGGCGATGGATTTGTAATTGCCAGGCACTTGGATTTGCGCGGCTGGCCGGTGATGGTGCTGTTGCTGGCCGAACCGAAGGAATTGCGGGGCGATGCGGCGGCGAATTTCGGGATTCTCGAAAAAGCCGGATTGGAAATTCAAACGTTTGGAGCGCCGCTGGATGAGGCGCGCTTTCGCGCGGCGCTGGCGGGGGCCGGATATTTAGTCGATGCGATTTTGGGGACCGGCGCCACGGGGGAGCCGAAATCGCCGTATGCCGAAGCCATCAATCTGATGAACGCCAGCGGCGTGCCGATTCTCGCCGTCGATTTGCCCAGCGGATTAGATTGCGACACCGGCGCGGCGGCGCGGCATACGATTCGGGCGGCGAATACGGCCACGTTTGTGGCGGCCAAGCCAGGATTTTTTGTGGCCGGCGCAGATCAATACGTGGGGGAAATTCACGTGTGCGACATCGGCGTGCCGCGACGGTTGGTGGAGGAGGTTGCGCGCTCGGCACGCTAAGCCGCAAGCGGATGGCGATATTCCCCATTCCACACTCCCCATTCGTCGTCGTCATTCACGCGATGATGTCTTTGATGACCTTGCCGCTGGTGATGGTGAGGCGTTCATCGCGGCCGTTGTGCTGGAAGGTGAGCTGCTCGTGATCGAGTCCGAGCAGGGCCAGCACCGTGGCGTGAATGTCGTGGATGTGGGCCTTGTTTTCGACGGCGTAGAGGCCGATTTCGTCGGTCGCGCCGTAAACCGTGCCCGGCTTGATGCCGCCGCCGGCCATCCACATGGTGAAACCATAAGGATTATGATCGCGGCCAGTGCCGCTTTCGCTCATCGGCGTGCGGCCGAACTCGCCGCCCCAAATCACGAGCGTGCTGTCGAGCAAGCCGCGCTGCTTAAGATCTTTAAGCAGGCCGGCAATGGGGCGATCGGTTTCTTTGCAATACTGGCTGTGATTGCCTTCCACATCGGTGTGGGCGTCCCATTTGCTGCCGGAGCCCATGTAGAGCTGCACGAAGCGGACGCCCCGTTCCACCAGCCGGCGGGCGAATAAACAGTTGCGGCCGTTGGCGGCGGTGGCTTGCTGATCGATGCCGTACAGAGCAAGCGTGTCGGCAGTTTCGCCGGAAATGTCAGTGGCTTCCGGAGCGGCGGACTGCATGCGATAGGCGAGTTCGTAGGAGGCGATGCGGGCTTCGAGGTCTTTGTCGTCCTCGCGGCCCAGAAGATGTTGGCGGTTCAGTTGCTGGATGAAATCCAGTTCGCTGCGTTCCCGTGCGGCGGAGTAACCGGCTGGCGGATCGACGTGCAAGATGGGCGTTTTGCCGTCTCGGAATTTGGTGCCCTGGTACGTGGCGGGCATGAAGCCGGTGCTCCATTGGCGGCTGCCGCCGGGTGGTTCTTGGGGATAATCGGTCAGCACTACGTAGCCCGGCAGGTTTTCGCAGGCTGTGCCGAGACCGTAGAGAACCCAGGAGCCCATACAGGGGCGGCCCATGAGAATGCTGCCGGTGTTCATTTCGCAGACGCTGCCGACGTGGGTGAGTCCATCGGCCCAGCACGATTGAATGACGGCGATGTCGTCGACACAGGTGGCGATTTCGGGGAGCCAATCGCTGACCCAAATTCCGGATTGGCCATACTGTTTGAATTTCCGGGGGCTGGCCATCAGCGGCGTGTTGGCGGTTTTGCCCATGGCGGTTTCGGGGCGAGCGAAACTGGCCGGCAATGGTTGGCCAGCGAGCTTGTTCAGCGTGGGCTTGGGATCAAACAGATCGAGATGGCTGGGTCCGCCGTCGATGAAGCACCAGATGACCGATTTGGCTTTGGCTGAGAACATCGGCGATTTGGGCGACAGCGGATTGAGCGCGGCGGCTGTGAGATCTCCGGCGAGGGCGCTGTCGGTTCCGGCGCGGGCAATGGACGAAGCATCGCGGCTCAAGAGCGACCACAGGGCCAGCGCGCCGAAACCGCCGCCGGCGCGGAAGAGAAAATCGCGCCGGGAATGGGCGGATTCGTGGTGAGGAATGAGGGACATGTTTATAAAGCCGCGACCGGTGGTCGCGCTGAAAGTAAATTACGTTTTACACTGCTCGCGCGACCGACGGTCGCGGCTTTATACAGCAGGATCAGTCGACGTACAAAAATTCGTTGGTACACATCAGGGCGTGGCATAGATCGACCACGGCGGCGGCTTTGGCGCGATCGACTTTGGAGGGCAGAGGGAGAGGGAGTTGTTTCTCGTCGGGCGGTGCGGCCTCGGCGGTGATGGTGGCGGCCTGGGCGTCGACGAACTTTTCGGCGGCGGTGATTTCGTTTTCTTGCGGCGGGCGGCCAAAGGCTTGGGTGTATGCTTCGCGCACCAATTTGGCTTCGTCGAGTTGTCCGTGCTGGTCGCAGTCGGAGAGCAGTTTTCCGCTCCAGTGTCGGGCTGCGGCCTGGGTATCTTCGCCGTTGAGCATTTCCAAAGCTTGCGGAGCCGTGATGGTGGCGGTGCGGCGCGGGCAACTGTTTTGCATATCGGGCTGATCGTACGACTGCAACAGGGGAAGCCGCATGTTTCGCTGCGCGAGAACGTAAATGGAGCGGCGATTGCGGTCGGCGGGCTTTTGATCAGCGTCCCAACCGTACTTGGAATCTTCCAGCACTTGGGGCAACTCCGGCTTGGCGCTGGGGCCGTACATGCGCAGATTCAGTTGGCCGGAAACTTGCAACTGAGCATCGCGGAGCTGTTCGCCTTCGAGCCGCTGGCGGCGCGCGTGCCAGAGCAAATTATCGGCGGCGTCGGCAGTTAAGGCGGCGGCTTGGGCGGCGGACGATGGATCGATTTTTGACGATTGGCAATACGTAGCGGAGAGGACGATGAGCCGTTGGATGGGCTTGAGATGCCAACCCTCGGCAATGAATTCGTAGGCCAGCCAATCGAGCAGTTCTTGATGCGAGGGATTTCCACCCATGGCGCCGAAATCATTGGGCGTGGCGACGATGCCCTGGCCAAAATGATTGGCCCACAGGCGATTGACCATGACGCGGGCGGTCATGGGATTGTCGGCGCGGGTGAGCCACTCGGCCAGCGCAGTGCGGCGGCCGGTGGAAGCGGGCTTTTCGGGGGGCGGGGTAATTTCCGGTTCGCTGGCGCCCAAAAAGGCGGGGAAGCCGGGCGCGACTTCCTGCTCCGGCCGGAGATAATTGCCGACGGCCAGGACGCAGGTGGGGGGTGGTTGACCGTCGCCATCGGCCACGGCCATGGCGGTGGGTAAGGACTCGGGCTTGATGGCATCGTACTTCGACAGCTCCTCCATCTGCTGATCGTACTGTTTTCGTTCGTCCGGATTGCAGCGGCGATAGGCGCGTGCGATGCGGGAATCGATCCATTCTTCGGCCTCGGCGACGAGCTGTTTTTGGAAGCAGGAGCGTTTTTCCGGCGGCGTGTTGATGGCGGCCAAGGTTTGCGAATCGTAGGCGGCAATGGCGTCTTGTCGGGCGGCTTCGCGCTCGTCGGACAGCTCGTTGTCGATGCGATCGCGGATGGGCTTGGTGGCCTGCTCCCACGTTTCCATGCGCTTGTCGTAATTTTCGACCTGGTCTATGGACGCAATGGACACACCATCGGCAGGCAGGATGGCGGCAAAACAGGCCTGGAGGCGGTAAAAATCGGTCTGCTTGATGTCGTCAAACTTATGATCGTGGCAGCGGGCACAACCGATGGTCAGGCCCAGGAAGGCCAGGCCGGTGTTCTCGGTGATGTCGTCGAGGATTTCCTGGCGCTGCTGCACCATGTTGGAAGCGTTGATATCTTCCGGGTAGAGGCGAATGAAACCGGTGGCGATGAGGGCATCTGGATTGTTGGGCTCCAATTCGTCGCCGGCGATTTGCTGGCGGACGAAGCGGTCGTAGGACAGATCGCTGTTGAAGGCGCGGATGACGTAGTCGCGATAACGATGGGCGTCGAGACGGAGGCCATCTTTTTTGAAACCTTCGGTCTCGCTGTAGCGGACGACGTCGAGCCAGTGCTGGGCCCAGCGTTCGCCGTAGCGCGGCGAGGCCAACAAGCGATCGACCACTTTGGTGTAAGCGTCGGGAGAGTGGTCGGCCAAAAAGGCGGCCTGTTCTTCCGGCGTCGGCGGCAGACCGGTTAAATCGAACGTGACGCGCCGCAGGAGCGTGAGCTTATCGGCCGCATTGTTGGGCTGGAGTCCGGCGGCTTCGAGCTTTTGACCGATAAAATCGTCGATGGGGTTGTGGGCCCAGCCGTGCAATTTGCTGAGCGTGGGAACATTAGGACGGGTGAGCGGACGGAAAGGCCAATCGCCAATTTTGAACAGCCCGGTTTTGGCGGAGTTTGAGCTCGAGCTGGAAGGCAAGGGCTTGGCGCCCGAGGCAGGTTTTAAAATGCCGGTCGGGGGCGAAACTGCGGCGATGGCTCCGTCGGCTTGCTTGGCGGCAACAATCGCGTGCGCAGCGGGGGATGAATCCAGACCGACTTGGTCCTTCGCCAGGGCGCAAGTTGCTCCTGCGGAGAGCCAAATCAATAGGTTAAACAGTATTCTAACCGTGTGGCCCGCATATCCATTGCGTGGCCGGGCCGCCTGGACAGCGGCGAGCCCCTGGTTGGGGATCATGCGTGTGGAACCTCTGGCGCGAGAGCGTCGGGGTACGTGTGTGTGGAAAAAAGGGTGAGTGTGTTGTGGCGGCTTATATTAGTGTCTAACCGCCATTTTTGGCAATCAAGGTTTTTTCGTATTTCGGGAGCAATTCTTGCCAATTGCGGGAGTAAAACTGCTGTTGTATGCTGAAGGGGTGTAAAGAGTTAGGAATTAGGCGATGGTTCGATGCGGGTGGTTGGGTGTAAGTGGGGACATTGCCTGGGGCGAATAACCCTCGCAATATACTCTTATTGGTTAGCGAATTTGGCCGCCGGGTGACAGCAGCGCTCCGCCGGGCGAATTGAATATAGAAGGACAATAGTTATGACATCCTACGCACACCCTGAGGTGTTGGTTTCCACC
>Ga0335083_10004773_pt1 | contig 17220 bp, 11 predicted proteins | sample Lox_Sample_42_FD_206716 | JGI IMG/M metagenome (GOLD analysis project Ga0335083, IMG submission 206716) | Soil microbial communities from Loxahatchee National Wildlife Refuge, Florida, United States - Lox_Sample_4.2 | ecosystem: Environmental > Terrestrial > Soil > Wetlands | place: USA... | reverse complement strand
TTTGGACCTCCAGCCCAAATACTCCCAAGAATGGTCGTGACCCACGGCCCATTGACACTTTCCACGGTAATGGCATTGGTCAGGGCAACCCGGTTGGTTAAAGTTCCCACGATCGCCGCGCCGCCATAAGCATAAACGCCGTTCGTAACCAATACCGTGTCGCCATTGACTGTCTGCCCGATCGCGTCCTGGATATTTGTCGCCGCCGTAGACCAATCAGTGTAGGGAGGCAGCGGGGCCTGGTTGGCGGCATTGACATAATACGTCGTAGCTTTAGCGCCATGGACAAGAAAAACGGAGATGAAAGCAATGAAAACGAACCTGACGAGGTTGAATACGGCGCGCGAAAACAGCACATGCTTTTGACCGGCTTGGACCATGGATGTCACGGGCAGGTTCATGGTGAATAGGTAAAGGGCCTTACCGATTGCGTGCCATGTATTTACCACGAATACTTCGATTTGTCCAGTCTTATCCAGCATAGCGAAAATCTCGTTATCTATTTAGACGTGAGACATTCGAAATGGCTCCGAACTTTGAATTAATTCCGAATTAATATTGCAGTGTCTCCCGGGAGATGAAGGTAAATTGCATTCCCAACACGAGCAGCGCAATCAATCCAAAATACATCACGGCCATGATGAAGCGCTGGGCGGGTTCTACTTCATAATACCGTTGTTCTTCCTCAGTTTTGCGGCGAAACAGGGAAAAGAGCCGCGGCAGGGAAAAAACAATGATGATGATTAAAAGGAAATTAACATGGCCGATATTCATGGCCTGATAAATGGTATAGCCGACCAGGATAATAAACCCGGCAATCCACAGCCACGGCGAAAGCGCGGTAACAATCCTCCCGCCATCAAGGAAACCGACGGGCATCAGGTTGAATAAATTGAGAAAAAATCCCGTATATGCCAGCGCCAGATACAACTGGTTGCCGGTGAGATAATAGATGTCCAGGCAAACCGCCGCGCCGACGCTCCCTAAAATCGGCCCGCCAATGCCGACTTGCGCTTCGATCCAGGCATTGCGCGGAGCCTCTTTGAGGGCGATAAGCGCGCCCATAAATGGAATAAATACCGGTGCGCCTACCTTGAGACCAATGCGTTTTGCGGCCAGCAAGTGCCCGCATTCGTGGACAAAAATCAGCAGGACAAATCCCACAGCAAATTTCCAGCCCCAAAACAAGCCGTATGCCCCAATCGAAAGCAGCATCGTCGCGCCCGTTTTCAGAAAGGGCAGGACCAGCTTCAAGTACTTGAGCAGAACCACACCCAGCACGCCCAGTGGCGCGAGGAATTTTTTGATTTTTTCCCCAAAGGTCGGTTCGATCGGCCGTCCTTCCGGAGTGTATTGCCGCTGTGAAAATTCGTTTTCGTCCACGGCACAAGGTTCGATTGTCGCGGCTTCACGGTCAAATGAATAGTGCTGCACGCCCATCCGACATAGCCCGGCCTTGTAAGGGCGACGGCGGACATTGCATTCTCCGAGCCCGCACGACATTCCTCACTTTGCCCAATTTTCACCAATTAGTCGCTATTTCGCCATAAACGGTAAATAGCCTCCGTGAATTAATCGGTTGGCTATCCCTTTAAAACACATATGGATACACGGCGTAACTTTTTGAAAAAGGCGGCAATGTTGGCCGCCGGTGGTGGATTCATGGGTGCCTTTCCGGGTTCCATCCAGAAAGCTTTCGCGATTGATCCGACGCCCGGCACCACTTATCTCGACGCGGAGCATGTCGTTATTTTGATGCAGGAGAACCGCTCCTTCGATCACACGTACGGTTCGCTGCGGGGCGTGCGCGGTTTCAACGATCCACGCGCCATGACGTTGCCCGATGGGAACCCGGTATGGCTCCAAACCAATCCCGCCGGCGAGACTTACCCGCCGTTTCGATTTAATATTAAAGACACCAGGTCCACCTGGATGGGTTCGCTGCCACATTCACGCGAAACGCAACAGTGGGCGAGCAACAACGGCAAACATGATCGCTGGCTCGAAGCGAAGCATTCCGACGATGATCAATATCGTCACATGCCGCTCACAATGGGTTTTTACAATCGGGATGATCTACCGTTCTATTACGCACTGGCGGATGCATTTACCGTTTGCGACCAAAATTTCTGTTCCTCGCTCACGGCCACCGAGCCCAACCGCCTGCATCTTTGGACGGGCACCGTCCGGCCGCAACCTACCATCAATTCCTTTGCCTACGTGCGCAATGACGATATGGGTTATGACCCGGAGTTGCGTTTGAACTGGACGACTTTTCCGGAGCGGCTCGAATCTCTGGGCATTTCATGGAAAATTTATCAGAACGAAATCGCGGTGCCGTCGGGCCTCAGCGATGAGGAAAATTCCTGGCTTGGCAATTTTGACGACAATCCCATCGAATATTTCGCCCAGTACAATGTGTTTTTTTCCGCCACCCATCGGCGCTATCAGGTGCAACAGGAAAAATCACTCGCTGCTCAACTGGAGGCGCTCGAATCACAAACACCGCGTTCCGATGCGCTCGCACAACAGATCGCCGATACGCGCCGCGAATTGCAAAAAACCCGCGACGAATTGGCCAAATGGAACGATGAGACTTTTGCCAAGTTATCCACGTTTGAACAAAATCTGTTTCTCAAAGCTTTCACGACGAATGAAGATGACCCGAATTATCGCGAGCTATCGCTGATGAGTTATCGGGATGGCGCGACGCCTCGGCAAATGCTCGTCCCTGCGGGTGACACGCTGTATCAGTTTCGCAAGGATGTTCATACCGGCAAATTGCCGGCGGTTTCCTGGATTGTCCCGCCGGAACGGTTTTCCGACCATCCTTGTTCGCCCTGGTATGGCGCATGGTATCTTTCCGAAGTGCTGGACATTCTCACGCAGAATCCGGAAGTCTGGAAGAAAACCATCTTCGTTTTATGCTACGATGAGAACGACGGTTACTTCGACCATGTTCCCCCGTTCGTGCCGCCGCGATGGGATCGCGCGGACACCGGCAAAGTTTCGGCGGGCATTGACACTTCTGTAGAGTACGTCTCCCAGGAACAGGAAGACATCATCTGCGCGTGGGAGGAGGGAGCTGGCGAAGGCAACCTGGCCGGGCCCATTGGATTGGGCTTTCGTGTGCCGCTCGTGATCGCGTCGCCCTGGAGCCGGGGAGGCTACGTGTGTTCCCAGGTATTCGATCACACGTCCATTTTACAACTGCTGGAAACCATCCTCACTCACAAAACCGGCCAGCCGGTTCGGGAAACCAACATCAGCGCCTGGCGGCGGACCGTCTGCGGCGATTTGAGTTCAGTTTTCCGTCCGTATCAAGGCGGGAAAATTCATGTCCCGCGACCCGTGGACCGCAAGCCGTTTTTTGCTTCCATCAGCAACGCGCAATTTCGTCCGATGCCGGACGACTACCAAAAACTGGATGCGGCGCAAATCGCGCAAACCCGCGCGGAACCGCGCTCCGTCCCATGGCTGCCGCAGCAGGAAAAAGGCACGCGCGTTGCCTGCGCTCTGCCTTATGAATTAGCCGCCGATGGGATTTTAAGCGTGGACAAGAAAACGTTTGGCATTCATTTTGCCGCTGGAAACAAATTGTTCGGGGCGCGCGCAGCGGGCGCGCCGTTCCGGGTATATGCGCCGGTCAAAATGCGCGATGAAAATGGCTCGTTCGAGGTTGGCCGCAATTGGAACTACGCGGTGAAGGCGGGCGACACCATTCAGGACACCTTCGCTCTCGCCGAATTTCCCGACGGTGTTTATTATCTGCAACTGAGCGGGCCAAACGGTTTTTACCGCGAATTTCGCGGGTCTGCCGCGGATCCACTTTTAGAACTGGCATTGCCACCCGCGAGCAACGAAAATTCTTCCGCCGCAACATTGTGTCTGACCAACCACGATTCACAACAGTCGTTGACGGTCACCATAAGTGACCTCGCTTATGGTAGTAGCGTAAAAACGGTGACTTTGAATCCGTCGGAAACCCGGAATTTGACTATGGACCTAAGCCACAGCCACGGCTGGTACAACTGGAGTATCCGCATCCAGGACGCCCCGGATTTTGCGCAGCGTTACGCCGGCCATATTGAGACAGGACAGGAAAGTTTCAGCGACCCGGCCATGGCGTAGATCTGGGAACAAAGATCCGCAGCCATTTCAGTGGCTGGATTTTTAATTCGTCACTTGTCATCCGTCCTTCGTTGGGCATGATGAAAAGATGTTTATGAAAAAGGGACTTGGCTACAGCCTGGTTGCTTTGTGCCTGGCGGTGCTGGCGCTTTTAATGGTCGAGAGCCGTTTCCGCCGCGTGGCTCCGCGTGACCGTATCCTCGTTTTGGTTTCGCTGGATGCGTTCCGTTGGGACTATCTGGATAAGTTCAAGCAGCAGACGCCGCATTTAAATCAGCTGGCTGCGGAAGGTGTCCACGTCGAGCGGTTGATCCCGGTTTTTCCGACGCTCACCTTTCCCAATCACTACACCATCGCGACCGGGCTATGGCCGGAGCATCACGGCATCGTCAATAACCGGATGTATGACCCGAACTTCAAAACCAATTTCTATATCTTTGATAATCCCGGCCCGACCAATGGCATGTGGTGGGGCGGCGAACCGATTTGGGTGACGGCTACCAAACAGGGCCGCATTGCTGATTGCATGTTTTGGCCGGGTACAGGAGCCGAGATTGATGGGGTTCGTCCAAACAAGTATCGAATCTTCACCACCAATGCGGGCCCCGATGAAGTCGTTGATACTGGTCTGGGCTGGCTCGCCCAAACCAACAACCGTCCCAGCCTGGTCATGCTCTATTTTCACTGGGTGGACACGGAATCCCATCATCACGGCGTGGAATCTTCGCAAGTGGCGCAAGCCGTGCCGAAAATGGACCAGGCGATGGGCCGCCTGATGGATGGCCTGCATCGCCTGCAATTGGACGATATCGCCAATGTCATTATTGTTTCCGACCATGGCATGACGGATTTGAGCAAGGACCGCCTGATCTTACTAAGTGATTACGTGGATTTAAGCACAGTGCAAGTGGACACCTGGGGCGCAGTTGCCGGGCTGCGTCCGCTGGATGGAAACGTGGACGCGCTCTATAATGCCTTTGCCGGCAAAGAAAATCATTTCAAGGTCTATCGCCGCGAAAACATGCCCGCGCGATATCATTACACTGATAACCCGCGTATCCCGCCTGTAGTTTTAGTCGCCGATGAAGGGTGGTATATCAATAAACGCCCGCTTAAACCCAAGGAAACATTTGAAAGCGCGACTCATGGATTTGACAACGCATTGCCGTCCATGGGCGCGACATTCATCGCTTATGGCCCGGCGTTCCGGCATCACGTAACCCTCCCGCCCACGCCAAACGTGGACGTTTACAATTTGCTCTGTGCTACGCTTGACCTCACCCCGGCGACCAACGACGGCGACGATAGTTTAGTACGGGAAGTATTGGCTAAGTAATGGAGCCGTGCGCCTTAGCAAGCGAGCCTGGCAGCGAAACCACTTACTGCAAAATACCGCTCTCTACTTTCTGATAGTCTCCTGCTTCTCCATTGGCGACGAGTTGGCCAGCATCGGGATCGATGACCATTTTAGGATGTTGCCAATGCCAGTGCTCAACGTGGCCGTCGGCGAAACTAAAATTGCAACCCTGAAGATGGCGATTGGCGGGCAGATCATCCCAATTGCTGGGATAATCGTCCGAGCCTTGCGTGGGTATGCCGAAAATGGAATCGGTAATTTCATCTTCATGCACATCCAGAAAAGTGATGAGTTGCGTGGGCGCCGGACTGCGGATCTGGGATGATTTCTTAAAACTGGGGGCGGGATCATCCACTTCCGCATCGTACTCAGGGTAACCGTTGATAGACTGGCTGAGGCTGTAACTGCGAGTATGGAGTTTGCCAAGCGTGTTGCCGTTATCGTCCACGGCCATGGCTTGATCGGCGGGGCAGTGATAGATGGCTACCGAACCATTGTACTGGTAGAGCAAGCCATGCTGGATGTTGGTATAGGTAACGTCGGTCCGCGCGGAGCCGGCGCACCAGGAGATGCCGGTATCCAGGGGGTCTCCTTCCGTAAAGTCGTCAATGGCATTATTCGGCGGCAAAATGTCATTGTTATCGGCGCTATACATAACCGCGCAGACTTGCAATTGTTTCAAATTGCCCAGACATATCGTCGATTGGGCTTTGGCCCGGGCCGCGGTAAGCACCGGGAACAACAAGGCAGCCAAAGCGGCAATAATCGCAATAACCACCAGCAATTCTATCAAAGTAAAGCCTGTTTCCCGGTTTCCTAACCCTCGAGATAAATATACTCGCACACGGGTTAATTGACGCGGACATTGTTACAATGGGATGTCAGACGGGAAATTTTTTTGCTAAGTGTTCCTGGACTTCAACGCTGCGATGCGTGAACAACCAGGAGTCAAGTTTCCCTCACGTCATCGTTAAGGATGTGGTAAAATGCCCGTCGCCACCGCTGTGGTGGCCTGACGTTCTTTGACATTTTGAAGAAGTGGATGGTTGATAGTAGAGAGTTGAGAGAAGGCAAAAAATCAACCCTACTGAAGGCTATTCAAGGCTATTGAAACCTATTAAAGACCCCCCCGGGGGGAGAGAGTCTGAAGGCAGATGTCGTAGCGGCGGTTGGTAAACCGCCGGCGCTTTGGCTTTTCTTTGCGGTGGGCACGGGGCACACACGTGTAGTGCCACGCCCTACCTTGAATGGCCGTCAGGTGAATTAACCCAAAAACCAAACCGTTTCAAAACCGATTATGGCCAAAAAAAGTGAATCGCCGTTATAGGCACTTTTCTGCGAATATATCTTTCGCTGAGGCGATAAGTCATCCCATCATACTTGACGCAACACGAAATACGCAGCACGGCAGGTAGTTTTGGTCACCTTCGGAAGGTTCACCACGTTTCACGTGGCTACGGAAGCCTACGGAAGGCTACGGAAGGGGGGTCCCCCACGGGGTTTAAGGCCCATTCCGCCCCAATATGTCGCCGTTGAACCCAAACCCTTATCTTGAGTTTTCAAAATAGACGGGCATGATATGGTATTAACGATGATTCTTGTTTTGGACAACTACGATTCGTTCACTTACAACCTCGTTCAGTACCTGGGCGAGCTGGGGGTGGAAACGGTCGTGAAGCGGAACGACGAAATTTCCATTGATGAAATTCGCGCGTTGAAGCCGGAGCGCATTTTGGTTTCGCCCGGGCCTTGCTCGCCGAAAGAGTCGGGTTTGTCCAACGACGTCATCAAAACCTTTTCGCAGGAAGGCGTTCCCGTCTTTGGCGTGTGCCTGGGGCACCAGTGCATCGGCCATACCTTCGGCGCAAACGTGATCGTGAATTACCGCATGATGCACGGGAAGACCTCGCCCATTAAACATAACGGCAAGGATTTATTTGAAGGTATGGCGAATCCGTTCCCAGCCACGCGCTATCACTCGCTGGTCATCCAGCGCGACTCCATGCCTGATTGCCTGGAAATAACTGCGGAAAGCGATGAAGGCGAAATCATGGGTGTGAAACATAAAACGCTGCCGATTTGGGGCGTGCAATTCCATCCCGAAAGCATCCTGACCGAGAACGGCCGCCAGATTTTGAAGAACTTTCTCAAGCTAAAGGCATAAATTTGCCTTTAAATTAAGCCTTTTCTTCAGCCTTGCCACCCTGGGGCATCCTGCCCCCCTTCTCGCCTGCGCAATTTAACGTTAATAAATAGCAACTGACCGAAAGCGGGTTTTTTGGGTTTTCGCTACCTTTTCTGCATGACGAAATTTTTAGCCGGTTGTGCAGTGATGTTTGCGCTCGTTTCCGCCAGGGCCCAAACGGTAACGAACAACGTCCAATCCCTGGACGCCGTGAAGATTTACCTCGTGAGCATCGTCCAAAACATGGATGTAGCCGCCCATGATTTCGTAACCAATGCCGCCGCCTACCAGGCCATCATTGACAGCGAAGGCGGTGACTATAACAAGGCGGCGGAAGAGAATGGCGTGGAGCTCGGTGAGCTGGTGAAAAAAATGCAGGCGGACTTTGGCATCTACCATAACCACGGCTATGAAACGGTGGAAGGCATCGTCGCCGGGACGAAGCGAATGGTTTGGTTCGATAACTATTTGGATGGCGGCGTGCCGGCGGAGGAAGCCTCAACAGATTCTCCCGAATCGCCACTCGTTCTTCGCGCCAAAGACGGCACGATGATCAGCAACCATAACGGCAACCTGTTCCATTACGTCATCGAGCCAACCCTTTGGGGTACCCGGGCATTTTTCCTGGTAAAACTAAGCCCGGCAGCACAGGCAAAGATCAAAGAGGAATATGAAGAAGCGTTGCATACGAAATTGTCTGCAGGACCGGTGGCCTTGCCGCGGGCAGACGTATTGACGGCCGCCTCGATTGATTGCGCGGAAAAATTGGACATGCTTTTGCAGGTGGCCAAAGATTGGCAACCGACCACGGGCGAATGCATCGGCGCGCTGGTTTGGATGACGCCGACGCTTAATGGTTATTTCGACGATTGGCGGGACTCGCGTTATAACCCTGTCGCCACCGGCCATTATGTAGCCGAGTCGCGCGTGCTCGATATGCGCGGCATCATGTACAGCCTGAAGATTACCTGTGATGCCATCCTGCCTCAGCTCCAACCCAAAAACCCCGGGCTCGCCGACCAATTGAAGTATGAGTACGACAATATTATTACCTTCATTGACCGCGTGGAAGCCCGCGATGCGAAGAGCCGTTATAAAATGAGCATACCCGAGATTGAGGAATTGGCTGAGGAAGCCAAGACCATCACTGACCAGCTCCAGCCACAACTGCGCCAAATGGCCGCGATCCTCAATGTGGAGATTCCTGAAAAGCCAACACTGGTTACGGCCGACATACCCACTCAAAAGTAAATAAAGCTATCGGGGAATGAACCACTTTTTACACAGGATTATTTGCCTCGCCCTGTTGCTGGGGGCATTCGTTGCGCCTTCGTTTGCCAAGGCAAACCTGAGCAGCGACTTTCATGGCGTCCAACAAAACCTGAACGACCACTTGCTCGATGTTTATTCCGGTGATAGTGGAACCAATTTAGCATCCCAAATCTCATCGGATTTGGCCGTAATAAAACCTTACGTGGAGGGCTATTCTGATACGGAGGCAGCGAATATCTTGAATGCTCCCCTCCCCGCGCAATTATCAGGAGCCGGACAAATCGGTGTAGCCCGCGGTCGTTTACAGCACGTGGCCGCACTGGCGATGTTGCAGTGCCAGAAATCTGGAAATCTTTCGGGAGCACAACAATGGCGCGCGCTGATTACGCTGCCGCAATTTGCCAATGGCGTGGACAGCGCGATGCTCCTGCAAAATCCGCAGCTGGCGGGAAAACCGGAAGTAGCGGCCACGCTGGCCAGGGAATATCTCGAATGGCAGACGATGCGGGTGCGCCAGATGCTCGACTTTTTGCAACAGCAGGTAGCCATCAAAGCGGCGGATAAAAACGTCATTGATGCGAATGAAAATGAAATCATCACGCTCGTGAATTTCCCTACTCCGTTAGTGGAAATCGCGGGACTGACCAACAACCTAACCCCGGTCACGGCAGTAATCGCCTGGGATGATTCGGCCAATGATAAGCAAAAATTGGATGCCGTCGTGGCATGGCGCGATGAGGTTGAGGCCGGATTGCCGAACCTGTTATCGCCGTCGGACATTGGCCGGATGCAACGCCTGCTCGCGCGTTGCGTGAAGTTGGTGCCGCGCGAATATTCGCACGGCGTCAGCGATGGGAAATTAATCATCCCGCTGGAATTACGCGAAGCCAAGCAGTTCACTGACCAATCACAAACCCTCATCAACCAGCTCGCGCCGGTTTGGAAACAGGAGCAGCCGGAAGTTTATGCGCGATACCGGCCAGAGCTGGCCCAACAGCTCACAGACTTGCAGAACCTACTTAACAACCTGGCGCCACAGGATGATTTGGACAACCAAAGCAAAAAGATTTCTGCCATCCTCGAAGATCAATTCAAAATTACGGCGCGCCGGCCGGGTGACAGTGGCGATGTGATTGACGAAACAGTTTTGGAAGTCCGCAGTTCGCTCGGCGGCTCGCTGGCGGCAGCGCAAAACGAGCAATGGGATTCCGCTGAATCACAACGAATGGATGCCTACACGGCGTTCGACACGGAAATCGAAGCGCGTGTGTTGCCTCGCGACCCGGATTTGGCATTGAAGGCAGAGAGCAGTTTCCTGGCAGGTGACGGTTCACAACTCGGAATCAAAGCACTGCTGGACCGCCACGCTCCGATGGATCAAATCGAAGCTTCTTATGAACGCACGTTGAACGAACTTGCGCAATGCACCGAGCTCCTGAAAGTGGCCGTGGCTCCCACTACCATTGGCTTTACCGCGTTCACCATTGTAGCCCGGGAAGGGCTGGAAGCGATTATCATATTGGCGGCACTCTTTGCAGGATTGCGCGGCGCTGATTATGCATCCACAAGGAAAGGCATTGCCGGAGGCGCATGGATGGGCCTGCTGATAACGGCTATTACCTTCTGGCTTTCGCGCACGGTCATCCATTCGCTAACGCGTTTTGGAGAAAAACTGGAAGCGGTGGTTTCAGTTTTCGCCGTCATCATTTTGTTCATTGTCACGAACTGGGTTTTTCACCGCGTCTATTGGGTCGGCTGGAATTCCAAATTGCGTTCACTCTCTAAATCTGCCCAGGCCGTACAGTCGACACGCTGGGAATGGTTTGCCCTGCTGGGAGTCGGATTTTTGACGGTGTATCGCGAGGGATTTGAAATGGCGCTTTTCCTCCAATCGCTGTTACTGGAAGGAAGCAAAAAAGCCGTCCTGCTGGGCAGTGGCGTGGCGGTTTTATTTCTCGTCCTGATTGGGACACTGACATTCCGATATGGGGTCAAGCTCCCCTATCGCAAGCTCATGGTGCTGACCGGCGTTTTGGTGGTTTCCATCATGATGACATTTATTGGTTCCACGGTACGCCTTTTCCAGACGGTCAATTGGATGCCAATCCATCCGATTTATTCGCTGCATTTTCCCAACTGGGCCGGACTTTGGCTCGGTCTTTACCCGAGCTGGGAAGGTGTTTTGATTCCCCCGCTCGCGTTGATTTATGTCGGCGGCGCATGGTTATTCAACCGCTGGCGCTCACGAAAAGCCGAAAGCGAATTATCCGTCCAGGCAGCAAAAGCCTGACCCTAAAATTTTATGCAAAAAAAACAAAACGTACTTGTTGCGCTCGCAGCCGGAATTTTTCTGGCCAAAACCGGCCACGCTGCCACGGCGCCGACTTATGTTCCCGGCCCAACATCAGGAAAAATCTCCGGCGCACCCGGACAAGTGCCTGAACCCAGCCCGGTACCGTTTCCATCACAGGAAGCTCCGCCGTCAATTGTCTCGACGAACCAGCAAGGCGCTTACAATCCAGCCAATGACAATCCGGGTTTGTATTCCGGCCTGCCAACACAGATGCCCGAAGGACTGGCGCAAGAACCGGAAAGTTTTTGGAAACGCAGCACCATGCTTGGCGACCTGTGGGGCTGGCGCACTAAGATGGAGAACGACGGTTTTGAATTTGATCCCGTTTTAACGGCGGAAGTTTTTGGCAATCCTTCGGGTGGCATGAAACAGGGTGCGACTTATGACCAAAGCCTGAACCTGCCGCTAACAGTTTATTTGGATCGATTAGTAGATGGATGGGACGGCGGCACCGTGCACGCCAATGCGCTGTGGATTGCCGGAAATTCGCTTTCCGCAGATTATGTGGGCGACATCAGCGGCATCAGCAACATCGCGGGTTATGATACTTTTCGTATCCAAGAACTTTGGTACCAGCAAACGTTCTGGAAAGCTCGCGCGTCATTGAGGGCGGGTTTACTTGCCGCCGATGCGGAATTTTTTACGTCCGATACGGCATCACTTTTCATCGACGGCACATTTGGGGCGTTCACGTTTGTTGGCTTGAACTTGCCGAATCCTCCGGTGTATCCCATGGCTGCGCCAGCCGTGCGCTTTTTAGTCCAGCCGATTCCCCAATTTTACTTTCAGTCCGGAGTTTATAACGGCAATTCAAATGCGCAGGACGTCAACAAACATGGATTTAATTTCCAATATAATTCGCAAAACGGAGCACTGGTTTTTTCTGAAATCGGCTGGTTGCTGAACCAGGCGGCAGGAGACCGCGGGCTCGTAGGCACTTATAAATTGGGTTCATTTGTCCATACCGCAAACTCTGCCAATTGGAATACCGGCGCAGGCGAAGGGCCGGATTACGGGATTTACGCCATAGGCGACCAGGAACTTTACAAACACGGCGGCAAGGACATCTCCTTTTTCACGCGGGTGGGATATGCGCCGGAAGATATCAACACGATTAATTGGTACATTGATGCAGGATTTAACTTCTCCGGCTTTGTGCCGGGCCGCATGCTGGATACCGCGGGCGTAGCTTTTGCGCGTTCCAATTTCAGCCCTGACTATAGCGACGCCCAGGTTGCCGACGGCTCAAATCCTTTCACACAGGAATCGGTGATTGAAGTGACCTACAAAGCGCAAATCACGCCGTGGTGGACGCTGCAACCGGATTTCCAATACATCTTTAATCCGAGCGGTGAAGAAGGATCGCATAACGCAACCGTTATCGGATTGAGAACGACACTCGTCTTTTAACGGGCTGCGGGCTCCGGTACTGGACGCGGCGTCAGGCGGTTTGGAAAAACGTCGCGTCCTTCGGTAGCGGTTGGATCGCCTTGAACGGGCAGCTTAAGACCGGTAAGGCTTGGAAATTGGCGTAAATTTTTTACCAATATCACGGCAAGATTGTCGTAATAAACAGGCTGCCATCCGTTATTTTTTGCAAGGGTCATTGAGCCAACCAGGTGCGAGGGCAGGAGAGCATAATCAGCGCGGGCAAGGTTGAGGACGTTTGTGTCGAAAGGCTCACCATCGTAGAGTTTCCAGTGAGCGGAAATCATTTCCGGCGAGTAAACACTGTCCAATCGCCCGTCCATGGAAACCGGGCTGTTGGGGAGGTTCCAAATGCACATTTCTCCCCAGTCAAAAAAGACCAGCAAGTTGCCATGCAAATCATGCTCTTCGATGAAATCGATAGCGGCAACGGGATATTGGGAGCGGGGAACTTCCATCGTCCAAAAATGCTTTTTGTGGAGCGTAAATGTGGCCGCAATGATGCCCGCAGAAATCAGGGCGAGAAAAACCACCAGGGCTTTTTGCATGGCAGGTGACTGAAACAATTCTTTAAGTCGCTCAAAATGATTGGCAAAGCGCTGTAACACATCAGCCAAATGCGGAGGAACAAGCGCGAGTGATGCAACACAAAACAAAGGGGTATTTCTGACGGCGCGAAAAGCCACCAGGAACAGAAAGGCAAGCACGGCTATTTCCCAAAGCTGACGGGGACGGCGTGATAGCGCAAACGAGACTACGGCCATGATCGCACAACAAAAGAACACCGCGTGATCGCCATTCAATTTTGCAGGATTCCATTCCTGGATTTGCGGGCGAAGCCAAAGGACGCTGCCCACAAGCCAGCGCGCCAGCTCCATACCGTGAGGATTTAACACGACAGTTGCGGCTGAAACGACGGCCGAAATCCAGAGAGTGAAAAGAATCCGCGGCTGACTCTCCATCACCCCGGCCCTCTCCCGCCGGGAGAGGGAGAATGTTCGTCCGATGATGTGAAACGCTAAATATTGGCCAGACGAAGCAGTGGCGGCGACAAAAAGCACAATCAACCCTGCAAGAGCGCCGCCATGCAGGTTGAACCAAAGTGCGAAAAGAGGCGGCAGGGCAAAGGCCCACCGCCATTTTCCACTGTGGATTTGGGCGAGGAGCCAGAGTTCGACAGCCAAAAAAAGCGCGGTAAAAATTTGCGGACGCGCCGCAAAGCCAAAAGAAATTTCAACAACCGCCAGCGCACCAAATGCCCAGGCCACAAGCTTTGTATTCGAATCAAGGTTTTTGCCGGCAACGGAAAGCGCAATACCAAATGTGAGAAGGCCGATGACAATTTTCAGCAGCAACAAGCCCGGGCCGCCAAGTGCAAGATAGGCGAGACCAAATACGGCCTCCCCCAAATATTCGTGGTCAAAGGAAGGCTGGCCGTATGCCGTCCAGGAATAATAATCAGTGGTAGTGGGTTTGCCGGTTTGGATCAATTGCGTGCCAAAAAAAACGTGGCTCCACAAATCCGGGTCAGCGGTGTTCTCAGAAAATTGGAAGATGGCGAGGCAAACGACGGCAATGACAAAAGCGCAAGCCGGAGAGAAACAATTTTTTATCACATGAAGCCGTCAATTCAATGGCACACCACGGCGGATGTAAGTGGGAATGTCCAGGTCTTCGCCCTTGTGAATCGTGGGTTCGCTTTTATCGAAACGCCCCTTGGAAACAATGGCGAGCGGCAATTGCGTTTGCAGCATTTTCGTCTTATCACGCCGGACACGGCCATGACGAGAAACGGCCGGCTCGCGCTGGTGCACGGGCGATGTCGAAAGCGAACGGCGGTCAAACCTCGGCACTGGTGGCAGACCGTCCCCTGCCCCTTCAACGGGGTTCGGCACGATATTAAGCTCAGGCGGGTCAGTGGAAATTAATGAATCGCTTTTTTCCGCAGCATTTTTCGCGGCAATCAATACGACGGATAGCTTATTGGCCATCCCGGCGTCAATGGCAGCGCCCATGATGACCTGGGCTTGCTCGCAGTGGCCGCTGATTTTTTCCATGACACGATTGACTTCAGACATAGTCAAATCCTTGCCGCCGGTCAGGCTGATCAAAACCGCATTCGCGCTCGCAAGGGCGCGGCCTTCATCAAGCAATGGATGGGCGAGTAATTTCTCGACGATTTCACGCGAACGGGCCGGACCAGCAGTCTCAACGAAAGCAAAGGCGCTTTCGGAATGGCGGTCGCGGACAAGGCCGCACAGATCGTCAAAATGAATTTGAATCAAACCTGGACGCGTGAGCAATTGCCAAACGCCGCGGACACCCTCGGCAAGTAAACTACCGGTAATGCGGAAGGTCTCCAGCACGCTGGTGTTCTCATCCATGAGCTTGAACGCTTTTTGGCTGGGCAAACAAATCACACCATCGGCAACTGAACGCAATTGATCGAGGCCTTCGTTCGCCTGCTGCTGGCGGCGATTGCCCTCGCATTGAAAGGGCATAGTGACAAAGGCCAGGACGAGCGCGCCACTCTCTTTGGCGGCTCGCGCCAGCACAGGACTGACACCACTGCCCGCGCCGCCGCCGAACCCGGCGACAATCAAAACAACTTCACCGCCTTCGCAAGCAGCTTTCAGCGTGGAGAATTGTTCTTCCGCCAGCGCACGGCCGCGTTCGGGATCGCCGCCAGTACCGAGACCGCGCATTAATTTAGTCTCCAGATGAATTTTGACAGTGGCGGCCGAAGCAGCAAGCGATTGCGCGTCGGTGTCAATGGCCACAAAATGCGCTCCGGAAAATTCGCCCTGGTTCAAAGTATCGCCCAAAATGACGCCGGCACCGCCGACGCCAAAGATTTTAATGGTGCGCGTGCGCGGTGATTCCGCGGTAGCGGATGGAATTTCGGTTTGAATTTTCATGGCTGGTGAGTTTTAGGAACGTTGCAAAATTCTTCCGAAGATATTTTTAATACCTGCCGCGAGCGATCGGCCTTCGCGCTTGCGATTTTTGAACGTGCCGAATTTGGCAAGACCGATGGCAGTGACGAATTCCGGCTGGTCGAGGGCAGATTTAAGGCCGCTGATGGACTGAGTCTGGCCCGTTGAAACAGGCATTTGCAAAACGTGTTCGGCCAGACGAACAACATGCGGGATGCGCGCGCCGCCGCCGCAAAGGAAAACGCCCGCGCGCAGATAATCAGCCAGTCCAACCTGTTCGAGATCCTGGGCGATCAGTGAAAAAATCTCTTCGAGCCGCAGGGACATGATTTGGCGGAGATGTTCGACGTTCACGACTTTGAGGACCAAACCGAGTTCGTTAGTGATCGTAACCGTCTGTCCTTTGCATTCCGGGTCGAGCAGCGCCGAGCCGTGTTCCAATTTTAATTTTTCCGCGCGGCTTAAGGGAACTTTCAAACCGAAAGCCAAATCGTTGGAAACATGGTCGCCACCCACGGCAAGGACCCCGGCATGTTTGACCACGCCATCGACATACACAACGAAATCCGTCGTGCCGCCGCCAATATCAATCACCAGGGCGCCAAGTTCTTTTTGCTCGCCCGTCAACAAGGAGAGTGAAGAAGCAAGGCCGTTGAAGACGATATCTTCAACCTCCAATTGGAGACCTTTGACAACGCGAATGGAATTTTGCAGGCGGTTCGTCATGCCGTGAACGACATGGACATCTACCTCAAGCCGCGAACCAAGCATGCCGACGGGATTAGTGACGCCGTCCTGGCCATCTACAAAAAAATGCTGGCGGATGGCATGCACGACGCTGTTCTCCGTAGGCAAATTGATGGCTTTGGCGTTTTTGATAACGTCCTGAACGTCTTCGTCAGAAATTTCACGGTCGGCGCTGACCACAGGATGGACCCCACGATTATTGAAGCCGCGAATATGGCCGCCGGTGACACCGAGAAAGACACTCCGGATTTCCACATCGGCCATTTGCTCAGCTTCAACGATAGCGTTGCGCACATCTTCCTCCGCCTGCGCAGTATCGGTAATTTCGCCCTTGCGCACGCCGCGCGAGCGGGATTGGCCGAGACCAATGATATTTAGCGCGCCCTCAGAATTGACTTCGCCGACGACGGCGCAGACTTTCGAAGTGCCGATTTCCAATCCGACAACGATTTTAGAATCATCAAACATTTTTCCTCCGTAAATTTTGTGTGTGCGGGTTTTCCGGCGTGGCGTCCGGGGCAGAAACCATTTCCGTCCAGCGAACCGGAACATTATTCGCCACCGCCAAATCAGCCGATGCAATCGTTTTATTCATGCGCAGCCCCAGATCGTAAATCTCACGCCAGCGCACCAATTGCTGCGGCAGGTTATCCGGACTAAAGGTGATTTCACTGCCTTGCGCTGTAGTAACGACAATGACGCGAGGAGACGAGACATCGACCCGCTGAAGCCCGGCGAGCCCGGCCATGGGTGAATGACGGAAGTCATTAATTAAGTCAAGCGCAGCCAGGACCGTCGACGCATCGAGACG
>Ga0335083_10004772_pt1 | contig 17220 bp, 14 predicted proteins | sample Lox_Sample_42_FD_206716 | JGI IMG/M metagenome (GOLD analysis project Ga0335083, IMG submission 206716) | Soil microbial communities from Loxahatchee National Wildlife Refuge, Florida, United States - Lox_Sample_4.2 | ecosystem: Environmental > Terrestrial > Soil > Wetlands | place: USA... | reverse complement strand
TTTTTTCAATGGCCTCAATCTGCCCCTTGATTCTTCGTAAGCGGACTACTAATGCCCTTTTGTCGAGTCCCGGCCGGACATGCTTCACTTTCATGGAATGATATTTAACACCTTTCTTTCCTTGCACCAGATAAATTGATGCTTGACTGGTATACGGTATAGGGGTATACCGTATACAGGTTTTTGTCAACCATTATTTGGAAAATGAAGGCAATGTCCCGGTTATAGTTGGTGATTAATCTCTTTGATTTTATGAGCACGAAATTAGGCGACCTCCTGAACGAAGCCCAAATCATCTTAAACCTGGGCGCGGCCAATCGCTGGGAAGCGATTGAGGAGATGGTGACCAACCTGATCCAGACCGGCAACGTCAAGCCGGAAGACCGCGACGCCATCGTGGGCGCCGTCCGCAAACGTGAATTTTCCATGAGCACCGGCATTGGATATGGCGTCGGTATCCCGCACGCCTCTTCGGAATTAGTCCGCCAGCCGGTCGCTGCTTTCGGCCGTTCGAAAAAGAAAATCGAGTTTGATTCCCTGGACGGCAAGCCGGTCAGTCTCGTCATTCTTTTCCTCATTCCGCGAGGCCAGATTCAACAGCATCTTCATACCATGTCCGGCATCGCACGGCTTCTGCAAAAGCCCGAGTTGCGCGAGGCACTCGAATCCGCCCCTGATGCCGCCACGATTCTGCGGCTGATCAAAGAGGGCCAGGCGTCCTGACGGGTGATTGGTGGGTCGCTCAAATTTTACCTCAAACAATGTTGACGTTAATACAAGATGTAGTATAAGCTACATTTGAAATGAAAAGAGCGGGACGTCATTTTAAAAAAACGGCTGTGGCAGCCGCCTTCACCTGTGTTGCCACGACATTGTCCGCGGCGGATACCGCCACCAATTCCGTTGCTCCTCCTTCTGTGTCTGGCACGAATTCCGTGCCGCCGTTGGAAAAATCCAGCAACGCTCAACAGCAAAACTGGAACGTCCATGCCCAAAGCACTTTCATTGTCCAGGGGTATCCCGGGTTTAGCGCCCAGTACTCCGGCCCCAACAGCCTGCCGTCTGGCGGCGAAACCCGTGAAACTCTTTCGTTGGACTTGATGGCGGGGGCGAGGCTTTGGCGCGGCGCCGAGGCGCACGTGGATGGAATGATGTGGCAGGGTTTCGGCCCCGGCAATGCGCTGGGCGTCGAAGGATTTCCCAACGGCGAGGCCTTCCGCCTGGGCACGAGTGTTCCCAACGGCTCGCTTGTTCGTGCCTTTATTCGCCAAACCATCGGCCTGGGCGGTCCGCAGGAAACCGTTCCGGATGATGCCCTTGATCTGGCCGGTACCCGGGACATTTCGCGGATTATCATTACTGCCGGCCGCTTCAGCGCCAAAGATATTTTCGATAACAACGCTTACGCCAACGACCCGCGCACGCAGTTCATGAATTGGGGGTTGATGGCCAATGAAGGCTGGGATTATCCCGCGGACGCGATCGGCTACACCACCGGCCTGACCATTGAGCTGAATCAGCCGCAGTGGACGTTGCGGTACGGTTTTTTCCAAATGCCGGCCGTTCAGAATGGACTGACCTGGGAAGATAAATTTCTGGTCTGGCCGTATAACAATTCCCCGGCTGATGGCCCGTTCCTGAAATCCTGGGGAATGGTCACCGAATTGGAACGTCGCTACGCCATCAAGGATCATCCGGGCGTCGTCCGTTTTCTCGCTTACTTGAATGAGGCGGACATGGCCAAATATTCGGACGCCACCGCTATATTACGGGCCGATGGCCCGAATGCAGACTGGCAGGCGGCGCGTGCCTATAATTTCAAATATGGCTTTGGTTTGAATTGGGAGCAGGAAATCGCCAAAGACGTCGGCATCTTTTCGCGCCTCGGCTGGAACGACGACCAGGAAGAGGCCTGGGTGTTCAGCGATGTTGGCCACACTGCTTCGCTCGGCTTGAGCGTCAATGGCGACTTATGGGACCGGCCCGACGATACCTATGGCCTGGCCGGGCTGGCGAACGGCATCTCCAAAGCGGCGCAGGAATTTTTCCAGGCCGGCGGCACGGGCATCCTTGCCGGCGATGGCAACCTGGATTATGGCTGGGAAAAAGTCCTCGAAACCTATTATGATTTAAAGATTTATAAAAATCTCCACGGAGCCGTGGATTATCAATTTGTGGACAACCCCGCCTTCAATCGTGCTCGCGGCCCGGTCTCCTTTTTCGCCGGCCGCCTGCATTGGGAATTTTAATGGTATTTGGGATTATTACTTCCTCAAACTTGCTGTAAGTAAAGTGAGTCGAATAAGATTATTAAGTATGTCAGTATTTAAAGAATTCGAAGTCATTCCGCTCAACTGTCTTTGGGTTGAACCTGAAAAGCTGATAAATATCTTTAAGGTGATGGATGAACAGGATGAGGATCGATATTGGCACTACGTCAAAGAGCCATTAGATTTGAAGAATATTTTCTTTCCAAAACCGCCTCAAGGCGGGGCTCATTTGCCTGGATTTGCGGTTTGGCAACCTTGCAATATATCGTTTGGCTCCGTTTTAATTCCAAACTATGGCGATGAACTTATTCAATTGATACGGCATTTAAACAGGAGGTTTCAAATTAGATATTTTTCAGCCCATCTTTCGCGTGATCATAAAAAGGAAGGACTTTGCCGGTTCGAACATACTGATGAAACAGGTGCACAAAGGGTTGTACACGTCATTCACGATCAAGGATGGCAATTTTACGATCAAGGGCGGATATTGCCGTTTGAAAATCCTCTTCTCTATCAAAATCGGAGAATAGCGGACCGTTTGACTCCTGCTCTTGTCATACAGTACTTAAAGTCTTTGGGTTGGGATTTAGAAGCAGATGACTTTTGGAAGAGCGAAAGTGGCGCTTGGATCGGACGAAAAATGAAATTCAAATGAAAAGGTTCAAAAAGGGAATTGTCCTCCTTTATCGCGTGAACAACTAGGAGTCAAGTTTCGGTTCCGGCACGGTCGTTCTGTGGTAAAATGCCCATTGTTCTTTGACATTTTTGAATGTAGGAAACGAGGTTTATCACGTTTTACGTGATGACGAGTCTCTGACCGAAAGCCCCGTCAGGGGCGGCATATTTGTAGTAAGGCATGGGCGCGAGCCCATCCATATCCGCGTCAGCGGGCGAGTCCGCGAGCGTCTCAGTCCACCGGTGAATTAACCTAAATCAAGGCCTCCGGACAAAAAAACAAACCGTTTCAAAACCGAACCAAACCAAAAATTGAATCATTCCTTGATTTAGGTTGTGCTTATTTCGCAAACCGTCGGCCCTGTTATTCTCCCTCTCCGTGGGGAGAGGGCCGGGGTGAGGGAGAGCTATACCTTCGTGGACTTCAGTCCACGCACTTTAAAACCATCCTTTAGGCACCTTTGGAAGGCTACGGAAGCCTATGGAAGGATCCCCCCCGGGGGGGCGCCATTTATCTTTCTGTTAACTCTTTTTGGTTCCACCACCCACCTCCAAGGGCCAGAAAAAGTGCCGCCGTATCAGAATAGCGATTGGCCTGCGCCTGGATAAGCGCCAGGGTCGCCTGCTGATAACTTTGCTGGGCGTTCAATGCGTCCAAATAGCCGGCGTTGCCAATCTCGAGCTGTCGCCGTGTCAGTTCAAGAGCGACCTTCGCCGCGTTTGCTGCATTCGCAGCAGCTTTCAACGTATCGGCGTCATGTTGCAGCGCGTTCAACGTGTCCGCCACATTTTGAAAAGCGGTAATCACCGCACTGCGATATTGATTGGCCGTCATCACGTACGTGTCACGCGCCGCCCGTTCCTGGTGAAGTAATGTGCCACCTTCGAAGATCGGCTGGGTGATGCTGGCGCCGAGATCCCAAAAGCCCGAGCCACCGGCAAAAATTTTTCCGGCAGTCAAAGCCATGGTGCCGGCGTCGGCGTTTAATGTGATATTCGGCAAACGATGGGCGACCGCCACACCTACGAGCGCGCAAGCCGCATGATAATTTTCCTCCGCCTGCCGCACGTCCGGGCGCTGCTCGATGAGTTGCGATGGCAGGCTCACCGGCAATTCGCGCGGCAATTGCAAATCCGACAACTCGAATTTTTCCGGCAAATCCTCATCAGGAAAACCACCAGAGAGCGCGGCCAGCAAATCATGATTTTGCGCGAGCTGGTTCAGCAATGGAGGCAGCGCGGCTTCCGATTGAGCCAGTTGCGATTCCTGCGCCGCTACCGCCATGCGTGTCGCCATGCCGCGGGCAAATTGTTCGCGCAAGACTTGAAGCAGGTTGTTATTGATGGCAACGAGTTGCCGCGTAGCTTCAATTTGTGCGCGCAACGACGCTTCCTGGATGGCTACGACGACAATGTTCGCCGTCAACGTAACATCCGCGGCGTCGAGCATAAAGCGCGCCTGGTTCTCTTGCGCCTTCAACGACTCCACGGTGCGATGGTTCAATCCGAACACATCGGGCGTGTAGGCAACGCTCACCTCCGGGGTAAAAAGACTGAAGTAAAACTGGTTCTCGTTTGGCACGGGAGCGATTTGTTCGGATGTCTTTTGCCGGCTGGCTGAGAGACCGGCGCCGGCACTCGGAAAATACGCGCCATTTTGGGCCAGCACATTCTCGTGCGCTGCCGCCAACGCCGCTTGTGCCGCCGCGAGGTCTGGGCTGTTCGTCAGCGAACGTTGAATCAAATCATTAAGCGCCTGCGAATGAAACAACATCCACCATTGGCCTGGAATATCCAGCCCTTGGACAAAATGTTGCGACTTACCGGCGATGGCGCTTGCGGTACTGCTGGTCATGGGAGGAAAAGGCATCGCCGCATAATTGGTCACGCTTGGCGCGGCGGGTTCCTTGAAGTTCGGCCCAACTGTACAACCGCTGAACCATAACGCCGCGAGCAAACAAAGCAATGCAAGGAAACGCCGTTGATGATTGATGGCCGATGACTGATGAAGAGGGGTGCGGCCAAAGACTTCGGCGAAACGTAAAGAGACCGGGGAAGCCGTGGAGCCACGGGTTGCCCGAATCAGCGCGAATGAATTCCGCTTTTCCTGGCTCGTTTTGGGCTTGGCAATGGGGGGCTTCATCCTTGCCTTAATGTTTATGAGCGCCGGCGGTCCCGGTGATCCCGGTTCCGTTTATTGCTTTTTCCGGTCCGCCGACGCTCATGGGCCCCCACCCACGATGTTGAAGATTTCCACTGATGCTTAAATTTTTTGCGACCGAAACTTTTGTTGGCGCGGCTACAGGTTTGGTTAGTGATGCAGGCATTTGGCCGGCGAGGGCATTGAAATGGATCCACGTATCCAAAAAGATGATTACTAAAAAATTAACTTTCATTGGGTTCAATTTTTTGGGCGGCTTGCTCGTGCCTTTGTTCGAAGACTATTTTTAACGCCGGTACCACGATAAGCAGCATAATGGGACCAACCAGCATGCCGCCCACAATGACTGTGGCCAGCGGGCGTTGTACCTGGCTGCCGATGCCAGTGGAAACCGCTGCGGGCAGCAGGCCGATGCATGCCGAAAGACTCATCATGAGCAGCGGCCTCATGCGCACTGAAGCTGCGCGATACATTGTTTCCAGTGGCGGTTTTCCGTGCAGCAGCGCCTGCTGGTAATATGTCATCAGCAAAATTCCGTTCATCACTGACACACCAAATAACGAAACAAACCCGATGGCTGCGGAAATGCTGAAGTTTAATCCGGCAATATAAAGCGCGAGGATGCCGCCGGCGACGGCGAAGGGAATGCCCGAAAGAGTCATGAGACATTCCGCCAGCGAATTAAACAAGCAATAGAGCAGGCCCATAATGAGGACGAGGCTGACAGGGACAATAATGGCCAGGCGTTCCTGCGCGTTTTTCAGGTCTTCGAACTCTCCCGACCAAACGAGGCGATAGCCGGGCGGCAATTTTATATTTTTTACAATGCGCGCCTGTGCCTCGGCAACAGTGCCGCCTAGGTCGCGCCCGCGCACGCTGAATTTAACTGGAATAAAGCGTTCCGTGCTCTCGTGATAAATCCACGCTGCGCCATTATCCAAAGAGATGGCCGCCAACTGGCTTAAAGGAATGTATGCGTTCACTCCGGAAGCCGTTGTATATCCCACCCGGATATTGCGAATTTTTTCTATGGTATCGCGATACTCCTGCGGATAACGAACGACGAGATCAAATTGGCGGTCGCCTTCCAGTACTTCCGTGGCCACGGCTCCGCCCAGGGCCGTTTGAATAACCGAATTGATATCGCCGGTATTAAGCCCATAGCGGGCGGCCTTGGCGCGATCCACTCCGATATTTAGATTCGGCTGTCCTAGCACAGGAAAAATTCCCAGGTCGGTAATGCCATGCACCTGGGCCATCTGGTCGCGCACTTGCGTGGCCAGCGCCGTCAGAGTTTCCAGATTGGGACCGATGATTTTCACTGAGTTGGCGCCTTTAACGCCGGAAATGGCTTCTTCGATGTTGTCCTGGATATATTGCGAAAAATTAAAAGTCACCCCGGGCAGTTCCTCGTTGAATTCATCCTGGAGTTGCCGGGTCAATTTTTCTTTGGTCATGCCCTTGGGCCATTGATCGTAGGGTTTGAGCGGCACAAATAATTCCACGTTGGAAAAGGGCGCGGCATCACTGCCATCATCCGGACGGCCGTGTTGCGAAATAACGGTGATGATTTCAGGATGCCGCAAAAGAATCAGCCGCATTTTTCGCGTGGCTGCTTTACCGTCTTGCAGCGAGAGCGTAATCGGCATGGAAGCGCGGATCCAAAAATTGCCTTCCTCCAGCGCTGGCAAAAATTCGCTGCCAAGCCGTGAACCAAAAAAAACCGCGACAGCGAGAAACACGATTCCGATTCCAATAGTGGTTTTGCGAAACTTGAGGGCAAATTTGAGGGCGGGATCGTAAAGATGATGCAGGAAGCGGACAGCAATCGTTTCAGTTTCCTTCACATGTTCGGGCACCAGGAAGGTGGCCAGCACAGGCGTGATAGTGAAGGTGGCGAGTAGCGCACCCGCCAGCGCATACGCGTAGGTGCGCGCCATGGGGCCGAAAATCTGGCCTTCCACCCCTTGCATCGTGAACAGCGGCACAAATGCTGCCACCGTAATGAGCGCTGAGAAAAACACCGCCTTGTCCACCTGGATCGAGCTAATCAAAATCAGCCGCAAGCGGTCTGTCCAGCCATCACTAGGTGATCTTGTTGGATCCGGCCCGTAGAAACCATCTGCCAAACGCTGGAGTAGATTTGTCCTTTCCTCGACCGGCCTTTGGAAATTCCGAAATATATTTTCCACCAGGATGACCGCCGAGTCTACGATGATGCCAAGGTCCACGGCGCCGACGGAAAGAAGATTTGCGCTTTCACCACGCATCACAATGATGATGACCGCAAAGAACAGCGCAAACGGGATGTTCAGGCCGACGATGATGGCGCTGCGAAGGTCTCCGAGAAAAATCCATTGAATCAGGAAAATCAGGATGCAACCGAAAATGAGATTGTGAAGCACGGTATGGGTCGTCACCGCAATCAGCGATGACCGGTCGTAAAACGAAACGATTTTGACCCCGGGTGGCAGGCTGCCGTCGCCATTCATCTTGTCCACTTCGGCTTTGATTTGTGGGATCATGTCGGCCGACTTTTCCGTGCGGCTCATGACCACGATGGACGCCACTACATCGTCGTCGTTATCCCGCCCGCAAATGCCCAAACGTGGCCGGAAACCCACGGTGACTTTAGCAACATCCTTTACCAGCACCGGCACGCCGTTGCTTTGGGACAGCACGACATTTTCGATGTCCTTGACCTTGTAACCCTGCGTCAAATCATCATCGCCTCCGTCGTTAATCAGCCCGACACCGCGGATATTGATGGACTGCTGGCCGATGGTGATTTCACGTCCGCCGACATTGATATTGGCATTACCCAGTGCGGTGATGATTTGGGGCATCGTCAGGTTGTAGGCTTCCAATTTGTGCGGGTCTGCCTGCACATCAAATTCTTTTGTCGGCCCCCCCCAGCTATTGATGGCCACAATACCCGGGATGGTCAACAACCGGCGCGCGACAATCCAATCCTGGACGGTGCGGAGGTTAGTGATGCCGAAATGCGGCGGGCCGACAACTTGGTAGCGGTAGATCTCCCCCGTGCCGCTGTTTTGCTGGATTTGCGGAACGACATTGTTGGGAAGCGTGACATTTTGCTGCAAGGCCACTGCGGCCTGGGCATAAGCAAAATTATAATCTACGCCATATTTGAAAACGACGCGGACAAAAGACAAGCCATAGAAGGAGGTGGAGCGGATAATTTGGATGCCCGGAACCGTATAAAGGCCAATCTCAATGGGGCGCGTATAGTACCGCTCCATTTCTTCCGCAGACAATCCCGACGCCTGTGCGGTGATTTCCAGGATGACCGGCGCTGGATTGGGATAGGCCTCGATGTTCAGGTTCTGATAGGAAAGATAGCCCGCGCCCGTAAACATGAGCAGGCCCAATACCACCAGCGCGCGCCGGCTCAGGCAAAAGGCGATGAAGGATTTGAACATGGCTAATCGTCGTCAGCCGGTGCTTGCAGCATGTTGTCTATAAAGATGGCGCCGTCGATCACGACAAGTTCTCCGGGGTGCAGACCCTCCGGGACCTGGTCCATATGCTCCTCTTGCATGCCGATTTTAACGATTCGCTGGACGAAATGACTGTGATCGGTCGTTACCCAGGCAGTCATTGTGCCGTCTCCTTCGCGCACGACACCATTGGCCGGAATCCCAATTGATGGGGCGGATTTCTGGACACGAATGGCAAAGTCCGCGAGCATCCCGGCACGTAACAGATTTTCTTTATCGGAAATTTCACAGCGAACAGTCACGCGATGCGTGTTGATGTCCACCTCGGGATAAATTTTTTCAACCTTTCCTGCAAACACTGCATCGGGATATTCCGCGACAGTCACCTTGACGGGCTGTCCCGGGTGGCAGAGCGGACTATCGGCTTCAGGCACGCTGGCGAGCAACCATTTGGTGGAGACATCGGCCACCGCGCACGGCGCGGGATCTTTTCCGGGTTGCACAGCAGCGCCCACCGATGCGTTGATAGCGGCGATTTGTCCGGTAACCGGACTGCGAACGATCAAATTTGTGGCATCCGCCTGAACCGAATAGAGGGCCTGCCCCTTTTGCACCTGGTCACCAAGCTCAACTAACATTTTCAAAATAGTTCCGGACCCGGATGGGAAAACCGGTATAGAAAGCGAATTGTCTGAATAGAGATTATTCTGGAAATCAATATTGCCGATGCCGGTATTATCTACTGAGAAAGCATACGTACCTACCGTCCCGATTCTGATGGAGTTCAATTGGTCGCCGGACAATTGAATCGTTGGCGGTCCGGAAGATATGGTACCCGGGCCGGCCGGCGGCGCGATGGCGTCATCACCACGACCGCAGCCGGTCGCCAATATCAACATCGCGGTTAATGCGACTAAGATGATTTTGGCTGCCGTCAGAAACTTCATCCTGACAGATTGAGCTAGACTCCATGCAGCCGTCTGTCAGGTGCAGTCTATTTCTTTGTAGGATAATATCTTACAACTGATTTATTACTTGGATTCGTCCCGGCTGTCATGCCAGCGAACGGCTTCGCGAAGGAGTTGTGTGGCGCTGTTCAAGTTGAGCTTTTCTTTGATACGCGCGCAATAGGCCTGGATGGTTTTGACGCTGACGTGGAAATCTTCGGCGATTTGGCGTGTGCCAATGCCCTGGCCGAGTTTGTCGAAAACTTCCAGTTCGCGGTCGCTCAGGAGCTCAGCGGTCGGCTTGCTGGCGGCGCGGCCTTTGATGGATTGGGTGGCCAGGATTTCCGCCGTTTTTTCGCCCACGTACATTTTCCCATCCAATACGCGGCGGATGGCCTCGATCATTTTGTGGGCGGTCTCGCGTTTGTGAACGTAGCCGCGCGCGCCGGCGCGAAAAACCCGCTCCGCATAAAGCGATTCATCATGCATGGACAATACCAGCACGGGAACGGCAGGGTGCAATTTTTTTAAATCCTTGATTAATTCGACGCCCGAGGAATTTTTCAGGTTGATATCCACGATGACGAGGTCGGGTTGCGTGGTCACGATGGACGATAATGCGGCCGGCGCGCTTTCCGTCTCCCCGCAAACCACGAGGTCAGTCTGCTGTTGGATTAAATTGGTCAACCATTCGCGGACCAGCGGATGGTCATCCACGAGAAGAATTCTTTTTTTATGGCTGTTCATTTTTTCGTTGCGGCATGGAACATTTGACAAATGTGCCGCCGGTGGGATTGGGTTCAATTGAAAAAATTCCCCCAATCATGGCCGCGCGATGCGCCATGATACGCGTCCCCATGCCGCGCTGTTTTTGCCAATCGTCGGGCAGGCCGGAGCCATCGTCTTCAATCGTCAGTTCGGTGCGGTCCTTGAAGTTCGCCAGGCTAATCACAATTTGCTTTGGTTTGCCGTGGCGGATGGCATTGTTTGCCGCCTCCTGCGCTATCCGGTAGAGATGGGTCGCCGCGGCGGCATCGTTAATTTCAACCAGATGTTCGCAGTCAAAGGCGCAACTCACCTTGAACAACTGGGAAATGTTCGTCGCAAACTCATGCAGGGCTGTGACCAGTCCTTCCGTTTCCATTTCCGCCGGGGAAATGCCGCGGGCCAGGTTCCGCGTCAGGGTGATTCCGTTCTCCGCGAGGCTCACAATTCTTCGGGCGTCAGCCGCTTCGGCGAGTGACTTGGCATCCAATTTCTCCGTCAGGACCTGTCCAGCCATGGCGGTGGCCGCCCAATGCTGGCAGAGGCTGTCATGTAAATCGTGTCCGATGCGCCGCTGTTCGCGTTCGCTGATTTCCAGGATTTCTTTTTCCAGCCGGGCGCGCTCCTGCACTTCATTCATCAGCGCCGTGGTCCGCAAGCGCACCCGTTCTTCCAGCTCATTGTGCAGCCGCCGCAAAGAACTGAGGGTTTTTACTACTACAAAATAAACGGTCAGTCCAATGACCCCGTTCCAAATCGGCACCAGTACACTCGAATAGTGCGCCCCGGCAGCGATATCACCGGATAGCCAGGCCACCACGCTAAGGACAGAAATCAGGATCCCATAACCGCTGCCGCCATACCAGGCCGCCAAAGCCACCGGCAGTAGATAAAATGCGGAAAAGAAAATCGCGTACCCGGAAAGATAATCTACGACGCCGACCACGGCGACCAGCGCCACGCTGATTCCAATGGAAAAAATCTTTGGCCTTTTTTCAAATTGGCTGGTTAATGCGCTCACGCTTCGTTGGAACAAATGATGTCCTGACGGAATCATGTGTCGCGGCCAGGGTGGCGGCAAGAAGCAACTGGCGGTCCTGAATTCATTTCCGCCATGAAAAACGGCATTCCATTTGCTTTATCCAGCGGCGAAATGGGAATTTTCTTTCCAAGCGCCCCGGCGTTTGGGCAGCATGAATTAAATTAGATGTTTCTCGGAAAAAAAATCGTCGTCGTTATGCCCGCTTACAACGCGGCCAAAACCGTCACTGTTACCGTGGACGAAGTCATCCAGCAGGGAATCGTGGATAAAATGATCCTGGTGGATGATAAAAGCCGCGACGATACCGTGGCGGTGGCGTCCCAGCTCCTCGGGGTCCATGTGCACGTGCATGAAAAGAACCGCGGCTATGGCGGCAACCAAAAGACCTGTTACCGCCTGGCGCTGGAAGCCGGGGCGGATATCGTCATCATGCTGCACCCGGATTATCAATACACGCCCAAGCTCATTCCGGCCATGGCTTCTATCATTGCGAACGACGTCCATCCCTGTGTATTGGGCAGCCGCATCTTGGGCGGTTACTCGCTCAAAGGCGGGATGCCTTACTGGAAATATATTTCAAACCGCTTCCTGACGTTTACGGAGAATGTCCTGCTGGGGGCCAAGCTATCTGAATACCACACGGGTTATCGCGCTTTTTCCCGGGAAATCCTGGAGACCATTGATACCTCGAATAATTCTGACGATTTCATTTTTGACAACCAAATGCTCGCGCAGATTTTATGGCACGGCTTTACGATTGGCGAGGTGAGCTGCCCGACGAAGTATTTCCCCGAAGCTTCATCCATCAATTTCCGCCGCAGTGTGAAATACGGGTTCGGCTGCCTTTCAGTGGGAATGCAGTACCGGCTGGCGAAGATGGGACTGATCAGCCCGAAGATGTTTGCTTCGCTGAGAAAGCCGGAAACGGCTAAAGCACCTGTGGCCTAACCGCCTCGCGGCGTTACGGAAAATTTGCCGGACTATTTCACCTTGGCGAGAGCGAGAGCCAGGCGGGATTTTTTCCGGTTGGCTGTGGGGCGCGCCAGCACTCCCGATTTGACGGCTTTGTCAAACGCGGAATGAACACCGGACAATGCCTTGGCGGCTTCGTCTTTCTTTCCACCGGCGATGAGCGCGCGGAAATTCTTCTCCACACCACGCAATTTCGAGGTGATGCTGCGGTTGTGCATGTTTTTGCGTTCGCTGCTGCGCATCCGGCGTTCGGCTGACTTCGTATTCGGCATAATTATTTCGTTTTACTCAATTAAAAGGGGTAAAAGATTAGTCGGATTTGGCGGTATGTCAACCGAATTAGCCTTGAAAAATTAGCTTCGGTCTTCGGGCTCATGCAAGCCGGCCAGAACTGAGAAATGATATATGCGCGGGAAAGTGGCTACACTGGCTACATCGTTGATTATCAATAACTAAAGTGGCTACACCACTGGCTACAAATTTTTTAAAGTGGCTACAACGTTGGCAATCAATGATTTAAGTGACTACATTAACGTTATCGCAGACCTTATTCAGGCCGCCTTGCGTTTATGAAAGGAAGTTTGTTCCTCAATCATCCGGTTTTTTTCCTGAATCAGCCGGGCCTGCTCCTCGAGGAGGGCTTTTTGCGTTTGGATCAGGATATTTCGCTGCGCAATCAAATCGTTGAGATCAGATTTTGCGGTTGGATTTACGTTCACGCCATTCGATGCGATATGTCCCTGGGAATGACCGTGGGCGCGGGATTTTGCATGGGTTATTGCGGCCGAATGATAGGTATGCTGCGAGAGTTCCTTGATGACGCTCGTATAGAACTTTGAGTAGTTGAAGATACGTTTCCGGCGGCGGCGACGGAACAGGGGCCTTGGCCCGGCATGGCCATTTGCCGCATTATTTTTTACAGCGACCGACTGGTGATCTGAAGTTTTATTTTCCCGGCCTTTAGCTTTAATTGCAGGAGTGGGAGCCTGAGTACGGATTCGCCGATGTTTGGTTTTATGCCTGCGGCGAAGAATCGCCGCGCCTCCGGCTATCAGGCCGATGGCGAGGGCGCAATAGATCGAGGCAGCAACGTTTGCGCTGGTGAAAATGGCGAGAATTTCAGGATGAAACTTCATCTTTCAGGGGTATGCGAAGTTTCATTTTTTGACAGATTTTTTAGGTCAAATTTTTTGAGGCGCATTGGTAGCGGCGCACCAAAAGAAGAGATGCCAGCGCCATTGAAATCAAAGCCATTGGGCCGGGCTCTGGCACCACCGGAGGATCATTAGGGGCAAGTGTGCCATAAAATCCCCTGTTCAAGTTACCATTCAGGACGGCAGACGCGGAGGGGTCGAGGACCAGTCCATCAATGGTGGTGGCAATGCCGGTGGTGATGGTACTGTTGCCTTCGTAGTTGATGTAGATATCGTTCGGATTGCCGAAAATGCCGGCCGTTCCGTCGAGGCTGAAGCTCCCTTCGATGTTCAGGACCAAAATGCCCCCGCCGCCCAAGGTGATGCTTTGATTATTTAAATTGAGCCCGCCGTTCAAATCCACGACTTCCACCTGGCCGGGGGTAACATCAAATGCTAACGCGGCGGTTTGATTCGCGCTGATCGTCTGGTCCGGAGTCAGTGCCGCCAGCGCCGAGGAAGCTGAAAGAACCTGGCCTTGATTCGAGGTGAGCGCCGGGTCGCTAAACACGGTGTCATAGACCACGGTCAATCTGGTGAAACTCGTATTGGTAGTTGTGCCTGAAATTTCGACCAGCGGATGCCCCAGTTCGGCTAATGCGCCCAATGAACCAATATCCGGGAAATCAGATGATGGCAGCGTGGCTTGGGCAGAAATGACGAGCGAGAAGCAGGCAACGGCGCACGAAACACGCGCGATATTTTGGGGAATGGTTGAGGATTTCATATTTTTGGCGGTTTTTTCCGATAAAGCTGGCAGCAGCAATTCTTTTATTTTCGGAATACGCGCAGTCCCTTGCAAAAATGAGCGTCGGCTTTCCTCTTGGGAACGCACGTAATCCCTCCGCCGCTGTGCTTAACATGAAATATGCCAACAGGATTTGTGAGAAAAACCGTTGCCGCGAGTGCCGCCTGAGGGCGATTTGCAATTGTTAAAGTGCAACTTGCAAAAATAAGACGGCTAATGGATTCCGGGTGGCGAAGTGCGGAATAAAGAACTAGTGCGAAATGCGGACGTTCATCCCTGTAGAGCGGGGCGGCGTGCATCATTCAACCCGTTTTCGATCAACAACTTTCCCTTTGTCTGTTTGATAAACCAGATGTTGGTCGTCTACTTTTAAAATCTTATCATGGCTAACGTAGCCAATCGGAGGCAAATTTGTATGGCTGCTGGCCGTAACTGTTTCGGTTAAGATTCCCCCGTCTACCTGCCATCGCCCGGCAAAATCAAGGTCTATACGATTGTCGCCTTGGGTTAAACTCCCTTTGGATGTGAAAGTCCCATCTTTCTTTATAGATACAAAGCCAAGCGCTTTAATACCATTTGGAGTTGTCTCATCCACCTTCCACGTGCCGACAATCTTTTGCGTTATAGCGGTATCATTTTGGACCTGCGCTGCGCCCGGTTCATCGGAATATCCGATGACCGGAAGCGCGATAACCATTAATGTTAGACGTATTTTCATCATCTTTGGTAAGGTTAGCCGCTTTTACTGGGTTAAAAACTCAAATACGTATAAGCCTTCAACCCTTTTTCGTAGTCATCCAGCAGGCGCATGGCATCGGAGGGTTTCATGCGGTCGGATTTTATCGCGTCGTCGATTTGCGCTTTCATCTGGCGTTTCAGTTCGTTTTCGTCGTATTGCACGGCGGCGAGCGATTGGATGATGGTATTGCCTTCGATAATTTCCTCGATGTAATAGCCGCTAGGCTCATCGGGCTCGAGGAAGACGTGCACTTCGTTCACACGGCCAAACAGGTTGTGCAAATCACCCATGATGTCCTGGTAGGCGCCCATGAGGAAAAAGCCGATGAAATACGGCTCAGGCATGCCGTTGCCGTTAGGGATGAGCTTGTGCAGGGGCAACGTGTCGCGCACGTCGCGAAAATCAATGAACTTGTTGATCGCGCCGTCGGAATCGCAGGTGATGTCCACCAGCGTGCCTTCGCGGGAAGGCCGCTCATTCAGGCGCGCGATGGGCATGATGGGGAAAAGCTGGCCGAGAGCCCAATGGTCCAGCAGCGATTGAAAGACCGAGAAATTGCAAAGGTACTGGTCGCCGAGAGTATCTTCGAGCTTGCGGATTTCCTCGGGCACATAAGCCTGGCCTTTGAAACTATCCACGACATCGCGGCTGATTTGCCAGTAGAGATCCTCAATCTTGGCTTTGTCCGGCAGGTCGAGCATGCCGAGCGTGAACATGTGCTGTGCGTCTTCGCGGCGCTCAAGGGCGTCGTGGTATGCCTCAATCTTATTCGACTTTGCGAGGTTCTTTTTGATATCGAGCAACTCGCGCACGAGGGCGCTTTCGTTGTCGCCATACTTTAAAAATTCGCCGGGCCGGGTTTTTTCGATGCAGCCAAAGACTTCGACGATGAGCACGCTGTGATGCGCGACGATGGCGCGGCCGCTTTCGCTCACGATATCCGGATGCGGAACGTTTTCCGTATTACAAACCTCGGCAATATAATAAACGATGTCGTTCGTGTATTCCTGCAGGGTGTAGTTGGTGGAGGAATCAAACGCGCTGCGCGAGCCGTCGTAATCCACACCCAGGCCGCCGCCGACATCGAGGAACTCGATGTTGAAATTCATCTTGCGCAGTTTCGCGTAAAAGCGCGCAGCTTCCTGCACGGCTTTTTTTACCGTAAGAATGTCCGGCACCTGCGAGCCGATATGGAAATGCAGCAGCTTTAAACAATGCGAGAGATTCTCCGCCTTGAGCATTTCCGTGGCGGCAAGGATTTCCGCCGTGCTCAAACCGAACTTCGCATTTTCGCCGCCGCTCTCAGCCCATTTGCCCGCGCCCTTGCTCAACAGCCGCGCGCGGATGCCGATGAGCGGTTCGACGTTTTGTTGCTTGGAGATGGTGATGATCTGGCGCAGTTCTTCCAGTTTCTCCACTACCATGATGACGCGTTTGCCCAGCCGGATGCCCAGCAGCGCCATCTTGATAAATTCGGGATCTTTGTAGCCGTTACAAATAATCAGACAGCCCATCTGGTTTTGCAGCGCGAGACCGGCGAAGAGTTCCGGCTTGCTGCCGACTTCGAGGCCGAAATCAAACGGCTTGCCGGCGTCGAGGATTTCTTCCACCACTTCGCGGAGCTGGTTCACCTTGATCGGAAACACGCCGCGATACCGGCCCTGGTAACTAAATTCCGCGATGGAACTTTGGAACGCCTTGTTGATGGCTTCCACGCGATGGCGCAGGATATCCTGGAACCGGATGAGCAGGGGAAACTTCAGGCCGCGCGCCTTGGCCTCTTCGATGACATCGGTCAAGTCTACGGCGACACCGGCGTCCTGTTGCGGGCGGGCGACAACGTGGCCGGCTTCGTTGATGTCGAAATATTTCGCGCCCCAGCGGTGGATGTTATAAAGCGCGCGCGCCGATTCTATGTCCCACGGCGCCGCTGCGTCATTCGAATTGCTCATCTAGTGAAATCAAACGAGCGAAACTATAAAACTTCGCTGGAGAAAATCAACTGGTGGAATGAAAATTTTTTGTGAATTCATTTACCAGTCCACAATACAATCGGTCCGCATAAATTGCGCGCTTTTGGGTGTATATTGCTGGAATTCAATATCTACGCCGTTCGGGTCCTTGAACCAGCATTGCCAGGTTTGGTCGCAACCGAGCTTTTTTGGGGTCACTTGCACCCCGGCGGCGATCAGTTTTTCGCGCTGCGCGTCAATGTCGTCCACTTCAAAACAAAGGTGATGGACGCGC
>Ga0335083_10004771_pt1 | contig 17221 bp, 16 predicted proteins | sample Lox_Sample_42_FD_206716 | JGI IMG/M metagenome (GOLD analysis project Ga0335083, IMG submission 206716) | Soil microbial communities from Loxahatchee National Wildlife Refuge, Florida, United States - Lox_Sample_4.2 | ecosystem: Environmental > Terrestrial > Soil > Wetlands | place: USA... | reverse complement strand
CTGCCCGGCGGATAGCGCCAGCGGATGATGCCGGCCTTGATGCGATCGGCCAGGAAGTACGGGATCGTCTCGGGCAGGGAGACGACATTGGCCGTCTCGCCCGCCGGTCCCGGCCCGTTTTGCAGTCTGCTTGCAACCGCCATCGCCCAACCGTTATCGACTGGTCTCAAATTGTAGACAATTTACACTTGACGATATTGAGGGTGCTTTCGCATCCTGTCCAGACACCAGCGGAGGAAAAGATGGACGCCCAGCAGGCCAAGGCGATCTCGGACCAGTGGATGATCCCGACGCCGGCCGGCGCCTACATGGCGGGGCTGGAGAACCGGCCGATCATGGAGCGCGCCGAGGGCATCGAGGTCATCGACACGACCGGCAAGCGCTATCTCGACTTCGGCTCGGGCCAGATGGCGGCGGCGCTGGGCCACAACCATCCGATCTATGTCGCGGCCGTGCAGAAGAGCCTCAAGACCATCAGCCATTCGACCAAGACGTTCCTCAACGTCGATCGGCTCGAGCTGCACCAGCGGCTGGGAGAGATCCTGACGCCGCCGTTGCAGAAGACGCTTTTCCTGGTGAGCGGCAGCGATGCCATCGAGGCCGCGATCGATCTCGCGCGCAAGGCGACGGGCGGCGTCGACGTGCTGGCCCTCGACATGGCGCTGCACGGTTCGACCTCGTTCGTGACGCGCTCGCTCACCTTCGGCTGGGGCCGCGCCAAGCACAAGCTCGCGGCGCCCGGCACCTCGGCGATCCTGACGCCCTACGAGTACCGCTCGCCGCTCGCGGGCGGCAACGACTTCGTCGAGAAGGTGCTGCAGACGAGCTTCGAGATCGCCGACGCGAACTTCACCTCCAGGCCCGCCGCCGTGATCCTGGAGCCGGTGCTGAGCGCGGGCGGCATCATCGTGCCGCCGCCGGGCTACGTGAAGGCGCTCACGAAGATGGCGCATGAGCGCGGCATGCTGGTGATCATGGACGAATCGCAGACGGGCCTCGGCAAGACCGGCAAGATGTGGGGTCACCTGCACGAGGACGTCGTGCCCGACATCATGACCGTGTCGAAGCACTTCGGCGCGGGCCTGCCGGTGAGCGCGGTGTGCACGACCTCGGCGATCGCCCAGCAGGCCGTCGACAACGGCTACTTCGCCACACGCAGCCATGCCTGCGATCCGATCACCTGCGCGGCGGGCACCGCCAGCATCGACATCATCCAGAAGGAGAATCTCGTCGAGCGCGCCGCCGCGATCGGCCGGCGCATGCAGGCGGCGCTGGAGAAGATGGCGCGCGAGATCGAGGCGATCGGCGACATCCGGGGCCGCGGCGTGCTCTACGGCGTCGAACTGGTGACCGATCGCGGCACCAAGGCGCCGGCGAGCGACCTCTGCCGCGCCGTCGTCGCGCAATGCCAGCAGGACGGGCTGCTCGTGCAATCGCGCGGCAGCCATGGCCGCATGAACGTGGTGCGGCTCGTGCCGCCCATGGTCTCGACCGATGCCGAGATCGACCGCGGCATGGAGATCCTGGGCAACGCGCTGCGCTCGGCCCTGCGCGGCCAGACGAAGAAGGCGGCCTAGGGTCCATTGATCAGAATCCCTGTTCGGCGCGACGGAGGCGTATCTTTCGCGCGAACTGGAGACCCGGATTCCAGGGCTTGCGAGCCAAAGCGCGGGGGCTGCTGGAGACGCCACACGGTGGGGTGGATCGAGAGTAGTGAGCCCAGAAAGGGTCAACACTGTTGCCACAAAATTCTGGCTAAATCAGATGTGTTTAGCGGTAACTTTTAGTAACGCCTACTATATGTAGTGTTCTCGGGTTCAGTCGTCCTGGTTCAGGTGATCGCGTTGCGTCGTGCCTGAATAGTCGGTGCGGAAACGGCCGCGGCGCTGCAGCTCGGGCACGACGAGGTCGACGAATTCCTCGATCGCGCCGGGACTGTAGATCGGCGACAGCATGAAGCCGTCGCCGCCCACGAAGTCGAAATAGGCCTCGAGCTGGTCGGCGATGTCCTGCGGCGTGCCGACCATCTGGGGCAGGCCGACGCTCTGGCCGTGATTGCGTGCGACCTGTTCCAAGGTCAGCAATTCGCCGGTCATGGTGCGATAGCGCGTCTGCATGCGCTGCAGCTTGGGCTCGCTGCGATGCGCCATGATCGTGTCGAGCGGCAAGGTCGAAAGATCGAAGTCGAGATGGCCCGACAGGATCGCGAGTCCGCCCTCCAGCGGCACCAGCCCATTGTGTTCGGCCTGCCTGTCCTCGGCCTCGGCCCGCGACCGGCCGACGATCGGCTGCACGCCGAACAGGAACTTGCAGGCGCTGGCCGGCCGGCCGTGCGCGACCACGGCTTGCTTCACGTCCGCGTACAGCGCCCGGGCGCCCTCGAGGTTGGGCTGGATGGCGAAGACGGCATCGGCGTAGCGCGCGGCGAAGTCGCGGCCCTTGCCCGAGGTGCCGGCCTGCAGGATGGCGGGACCGTTCTGCGGCGAGCGCACGACGTTGAGCGGCCCGCGCGACTTGAAGAACGGCCCGTCATGCTCGATGCGATGTACCTTGTCCGGATCGGCGAAGATGCCGCGCGCGCGATCCATGACGACCGCGTCCTCGTCCCAGCTGTCCCACAGCTTGCGGCAGACCTGGATGAATTCATGCGCGCGGTCGTAGCGGTCGTCGGTCGGCTTGTAGTCCTCGCCGTAATTGGCGGCCTGGTTGTGATTGAGCGACGTCACGACGTTCCACGCCGCGCGCCCGCGCGTCAGATGGTCGAGCGTCGCCCACAGCCGCGCGGCATGGAAGGGATGCTGATGGCTGACGGAATAGGTGGCGCCGAGCCCGATCTTCTCCGTCGCCGCGGCCATGAAGGAGAGCAGGGGGATCGGATCGTGCTCGGGAGCTTGCGTGGCGTTGCGCAGCGCGGGCGCCATCGAGCCGGTGAAGGTGTCGGAGATGTAGTTGAGGTCGGCGAAGAAGACCATGTCGAAGCGGCCGCGCTCGCACGTCCGCGCGATGTGCTGGTAGAGCTCCGGCCGCGCCCAGTCGTAGCCCGCCGCTTCAGTGCGCGGATGCCGCCACATGGCGACGCTGTGATAGGTCGGGCTGTGGCACAGGAACTGCGCCAGGTGCATCTTGGCTTTGGCCATGCACCCGCAGTCTAGCGCCGAAATGCTCCGCGCGAGACGCTGGTGATGGCGCCCACGACCGCGAAGCCGCAGGCCACTTCGAGGCAGCGCGTCGTGGCGTGGGCATCGCCGATGGCGAAGATCAGGGTCACCAGCGCCGAGCCCAGGCACCAGCCGAGCGTGCGCGCCACGGCCAGCATGCCGCCCGCCGCGCCCGAGCGGCTGACCGGGCCGGCGGTCATCACCGTGGCGTTGTTGGGCGTCTGGTAGAAGCCGAAGCCGATGCCGCAGATCGCCATGCGCCAGACGATGTTCAGGTCCGAGGGCTCGGCCGGCATGGTCGCCAGCAGGAAGAGGCCGCTGGCCAGGAAGGCGAGGCCGAGGCTGCTCAGCACGGCGGCGGGATAGATGCGAACAAGGCGGCCCGCGAGAGGCGCCGCGATGAAGATCATCGCGGGCCACGGCGTCACCAGGAAGCCGGTCTCGGTCTGGGAAAGGTGCATCACCGTCTCGAACAGGAACGGCAGCGAGATATAGGCCAGGATCTGCGCGGTGTAGGCGCACATCGACGTCGCGAGCGAGAGCGACATCAGCGGGATCTTGAGCAGGTCGAGCGGCAGCATCGCGTTGTGCCGGCCGCTCTGGTGCCAGACCAGCAATGCGCCGCAGACGAAGCCGGCCGCCATCTCGCCCAGAGCGACAGGCCGCGAACCGCCGGCGAGCGAGTCGACGCCGATCAGCAGCAGGCCGAGTGCGGCGGCGCTCAGCACGGTGGCGATATAGTCGAAGGGACGGGGACGCGGCTGGCCGGGACGCGCGAGCGTCAGGAACAGCGGCACGGCCACGACGCCGATCGGCACGTTCACCAGGAACAGCCACGGCCATGCGGCGACCGAGAGGATCAGCGAGGCGATGGTCGGGCCGAGCGCGCCGCCCGCCGCCACGCAGAGCGCGATCAGGGCGAGGCCGCTGCCGATCAGCCGGCGCGGATAGATGTCGCGCACCACCGCCGGGCCAATCGCGGCGATGCAGGCGCACCCCATGCCCTGGACGAAGCGCGCGGCGATCAGGATCGGCAGGTTCGGCGAGAGCGCGCAGGCGAGCGAAGACAGGGTGAAGAGGATGAGGCCGAAGGCGTAGACGCGCTTCAGGCCGAGGATCTCGCCCAGCGCCGCGGCGGGCAGCAGGCAAACCACAGAGCCGAGCTGGTAGATGTTCACGACCCAGACGGTGGCCGCGTCGCTGGCGCCGAGATCGCGCGCCATGGTCGGCAGGGCGATGTTGGCGATGGCGCCGTCGAGGCTCATCAGCGCCACGCCGCAGAGCACGCAGAGCAGGACCCAGTAGCGCCGCGGCGGCGGCAGTCCCTCGCTTTCCTGGACAGGCGGCGGAGCGGGAGGGGCGGCGACGGTGGCGGTACTCATGACGCGGGGTACTCTCGAAAAAGAAAACGGCCGGCCCCTCGCAGGGCCGGCCGCTGCTCGTCTCTGGATGTGGGTCTCAGGTCAGCGCGGCGCAAGCGCGCTGGATGCGGCGGCCGGCTTCCTCCAGCAGGTCCGTGGCCGTGGCGTAGGAGATGCGGAAGGCCGGGCCCTGGCCGAAGGCCGAGCCCTGCACGACCGACAGTCCTTCGGCCTCGAGCAGGTAGTTCACGAAGTCGGTGTCGTTCCCGATCACCTTGCCGTCCGGCGTCCTCTTGCCGATCGTGCCGGCGCAGGACGGATAGACGTAAAAGGCGCCCTCGGGCCGCGGGCACTTCAGCCCCTTGGTCTGGTTCAGCATCGACACGATGAGGTCGCGGCGCTGCTTGAAGGTCGCGACGTTCTTCGGGATGAAGTCGGTCGGCCCGTTCAGCGCCGCCACCGACGCGGCCTGGCTGATCGAGGAGGCGTTCGAGGTGCTCTGGCTCTGCACCGTGATCATCGCATCGATCAGCTTCTGCGGACCGGCCGCGTAGCCGATGCGCCAGCCGGTCATGCTGTAGGCCTTGGACACGCCGTTCATGGTGAGCGTGCGGTCGTAGAGCTTCGGCTCGACCTCGGCCGGCGTGGCGAACACGAAGTCGTCGTAGACGAGCTTTTCGTACATGTCGTCGGTGAGGATATGCACGTGCGGATGCTTCAGCAGCACGTCGCACAGTCCGCGCAGGTCGGCCTTGGTGTAGGCAGCCCCCGTCGGGTTGCTGGGCGAGTTCAGGATGATCCACTTGGTCTTGGGCGTGATCGCGCGGTCGAGATCTTCCGGCGAGAGCTTGAAGCCGTTGCTCTCCTTGCACTGGACGATCACGGGCGTGCCGTCGCCGAACATCACCATCTCGGGATACGAGACCCAGTAGGGCGCCGGGATGATGACCTCGTCGCCCGGGTTCAGCGTGGCGAGCATGGCGTTGAAGATGATCTGCTTGCCGCCCGAGGTGACGACCGTCTGGGAGGGCTTGTAGTCGAGGCCGTGGTCGCGCTTCATCTTGGCGACGATCGCCTGGCGCAGCGCGGGCGTGCCGGGCACGGCGGTGTACTTGGTGTCGTTGTTGCGGATCGCCGCGATCGCCGCTTCCTTGATGTGGTCCGGCGTCGGCATGTCGGGCTCGCCGGCGGCGAGGCCGATCACGTCCTTGCCCGCCGCTTTCATCTCCAGGAATTTGCCCTGAGCGGCATTCGTGGGAGAGGGCTTGATGCGGCCAAGACGGTCGGCAATGAACGCCATAACGCGACGCCTCCTTCGGGCGGGTGACAAACGGCGGCGAAGCTAATGGCGCGGGACTTATCCCGCAAGCCGACTGGGGACTATTTCTCGTAGGCGCGGGGCCTACTTTTACTAGCCGACGACCTTGATCTCGGCCTCGACGCTCATTTTGGCCTCGCCGAAGCCGACGCGGCGGCCGCTCACGGGGGCGGCGTCGTGATAGTCGAGGCCGATCGCGACCCGGAGGCTGTCGCCGCGCGGCGACATGGCGTTGGCCGGGTCGAAGCCCACCCAGTCGAGGCCCGGCACCCAGGCCTCCGCCCATGAGTGACTCGTGTGGCCGACATGCAGCTCGGCATCGTCGTTGCGCAGGTAGCCGCTGACATAGCGCGCCGGCACGCCGAGCCGGCGGCAGGCGGCGATGAAGACATGGGCCGTGTCCTGCGCCACGCCCGCGCCGCGCGCCAGCGCCTCGATCGCGGTGGTGTCGACGGTGGAGACGCCCGTCTTGTATTTCATGCGCTTGGCGACGCGCTCCATCAGCTCGTGCAGCGCGACCACGCTCTTCGTCGGATCGGCGGCGCGCTCGGCCAGGCCCTTGATCAGCGGATCGAAGCTCGCGTCGTGGCGGGCGATGCCGGTGTTGCGCAGCCAGAAGGGCGCGGGCAGCGTCGGCGCGTCGTTCGGCCGGAGCCATTGGTCGGCGCCGCTATATTCGTAGAGGCCCGCGACGGCGATCTCGACGGCATCGTGGGAGGCCGCGACCGAGAAGGTCGTGACCTGGTTGCCGTGCCCGTCGACCCACTCCGAGCGCTTGCCCGGCCCGTCGATGCGCCAGGACACGACCCGCTGGCCGGTCGCCGGCTTGGGCGTCAGCCGCACGTCGTGGATCGAATGGCGCGAGGCCTGGTCGAACTCGAAGCGCGTGATGTGGTGGACGGAGAGCCGCATGGTCAATCCAGCAGGAACTGCCGGCCGATCTCGTTGCTGAGCGTCGCGATGTCGTCGCGCACGCCGCCGAGATACTTGGCCAGCCCGATGTCGAACACCTGGTCGATCCGCACATAGCGCAGACGGGCATGCAGCTCGCCCGCCAGCCGGTCGGCCTCGCCGCGCGTGCCGTAGACATCGGCGAGCTCGCGCATGGAGAGATCGACCATCCACAGGCAGTGATGCACCGAGCGCGGCACGTCGCGGCGCAGCATCATCAGCTCGGCGACCTTCATGGGATCGAGCGCGCTGCGATAGATGCGGCGGTAGGTTCGGACGGCGCCGATGCAGGCCAGCACCTCCGACCAGGCGAAATAGTCGAGGCTCTCGGAGTGTGGCCGGCCGTCGGGCAGCAGGCGGTGATACTTGATGTCGAGGATGCGCGCGGTGTTGTCGCCACGCTCGAGGAAGGCGCCGAGCTGGAAGAAATTGTAGGCCTCGTCGCGCAGCAGCGTCACCTGTGCCGCACCGAAGATCATCACGGCCTGCTTCTTCACCGATTCGATCAGCGCGCCGCGGTCGAGGTTCGTCCGCTTGCCGCGCAGCTTCGCCTGCAGCTCGAGCCAGAGACCATTCAGGCTCTCCCAGACGTCGACGGTGATGTTGTTGCGCTCCTCGCGTGCATTGCGCCGCGCCGCGCCGATCGAGCTCACGATGGAGGAGGGGTTGGTTTCGTCGAAAGCGAGGAAGTCGACCAGGTCCGAGAGCTTGCGGCCCTGGCGCTGCGTCTGGCCTTCCTGCGTCTGGCTCTGCCGGAATTCCTCCTCCATGCCGAAGATCGCGACGACGCCCTCGGCTTCCTTGCCGCTCGACTGCAGCGCCATGCGCTGCGTCGCCTCGATCAGGCGCGCCGTCGTCTTGGCCCGCTGCAGGTAGCGGCCCATCCAATACAAATTTTGGGCGGTGCTGCTAAGCATCGGGAGCCAGGACCCACGTGTCTTTCGTGCCGCCGCCCTGGCTGGAATTCACGACCAGCGAGCCTTCCTTGAGCGCGACGCGCGTGAGCCCGCCGGGCACGATGGTGATCTTGCGGCCCGAGAGCACGAAGGGGCGGAGATCGACATGGCGCGGCGCCACGCCCTTGGCGACGAAGGTGGGGCAGGTCGAGAGGGCGAGCGTCGGCTGGGCGATGTAGTTGTCCGGCCGGGCCTTCACCAGCTCGGCGAACTCGGTGACCTCTTTCTTGGACGAGGTGGGGCCGACCAGCATCCCCTTGCCGCCCGAGCCGTGGACTTCTTTCACCACGATCTCGGGCAGGTGCTCGAGCATGTACTTCAGGTCGTCCGGCCGATCACCGCGCCAGGTCGGCACGTTCTGCAGGATCGGCGTCTCACCGAGATAGAAGCGCACCATCTCGGGCACATAGGTGTAAGTCGACTTGTCGTCGGCGACGCCATTGCCCAGCGCGTTGACGATGTTGACGCGACCCGCGCGCACCGCGCCCAGCAGGCCCGCGACACCGAGATAGGAGTCCGGCCGCATCGCCAGCGGATCGAGGAAGGCGTCATCGAGGCGGCGATAGATCACGTCCACGCGTTGCGGTCCGCGCGGCGTGCGCATGTAGACGCGGCCCTCGTCGACGAAGAGGTCGGAGCCCTCGACCAGCTCGATGCCCATCTCGTCGGCCAGGAAGGCATGCTCGAAATAGGCGCTGTTGTAGTGGCCGGGCGTCAGCAGCACGACATTGGGCTCGACATCGTCGCTGAACGAGACCGAGCGCAGGGTCTGCAGCAGCTCCTCGGTATAGTCGGCGACCGGCATGACGCGCATGGCGGAGAACAGCTCCGGCGCCAGCCGCATCATTACCTCGCGGTTCTCGAGCACGTAGGACACGCCCGACGGCGTGCGCACATTGTCCTCGAGGACGTAGAAGTCCTTCTCGCCCACGCGCACCAGGTCGATGCCGGCGATATGCGCATGCACGCCGCCCGGCAGCTCGAGCCCCTGCGCCATGGCGACGAACTCGGCGTTCATCAGCACCTGCTGTTCGGGGATGACGCCGGCGCGGCAGATCTCGCGCTCGCCATAGGCGTCGGCGAGGAAGGCATTGAGCGCACGCACCCGCTGCACCAGCCCCTTGTGCAGGTACTCCCATTCGTCCCAGGCGATGACCCGCGGGATGATGTCGAAGGGGATGGTGGTCTCGTGGCCCTCGGCCGCGCCGTACGCGCCGAAGGTGATGCCGTGGCGGCGATAGAAGAGGTCGACCTCGGCGCGCGTCGCGTCGAGACGCTCGGGTGAGGTGGCGTCGAGCCAGCGCTTCACGCCCTCATACGGTTTGCGGACACCATTGGCGCCCGACAGCATCTCGTCGAATGTCTTAGCCGCCATCCGGCATTTCGCCCCCTCTGGAATCCCAATATAAGCAATCAGCGGGCCAGTGAAAAACAGGCTCGTTGGGAGGAGCCCGATGAAACAGGTGCTCATCGAGAAATATGGCGTGCCCTGGGAAGTCGCGCGCTGCGCGGAGGTGGCCGACATAGGCGCGCCCGCCGCGGACGAGGTGGTGTTCGACGTGCTCGCCTTCCCGATCAATCCCGCGGACATGTGGTTCTGCCGCGGCAGCTATCGGCTGAAACCGCCGCTGCCCGCGACGCCGGGCGCCGAATGCGTGGGCCGCGTCACGGCGGTCGGCAGCGCGGTGAAGCACGTGAAGCCGGGCGACCTGGTGATCAACCTGCAGCGCGAGAACTGGGCCGAGAAGCGCAAGGTAAAGGGCGACGATGCGATCCCGCTGCCCGCCGGCATCGACCTCAGGCAGGCGGCGATGGTGCGCATCAACCCCCCGACGGCGCAGCTCATGCTGTCGGACTTCGTCGACCTCAAGCCCGGCGAATGGGTGATCCAGAACGTCGCCAACTCCGCCGTCGGCCGGCTGCTGATCGTGCTCGCCCATCAGCGCGGTTTGCGCACGGTGAATGTCGTGCGCCGGCCCGAGCTCGGCGAAGAGCTGAAGCAGCTCGGCGCAGACCTCGTGCTGGTCGATGGCGACGATCTCGCCGAGCGGGTGGCGCGCGAGACCGGCGAGGCGAAGATCCGGCTCGGCGTCGAGGCGGTGGGCGGCACGGCGACCGGCCGGCTGGCCGATTGCCTCGCGACGGACGGCACGCTGGTCCATTACGGCTCGATGAGCGGCCAGAATCCCGATGTCGGCCGCTCGAATTTCATCTATCGCGGCGTCCGGCTGACCGGCTTCATGCTGGGCCGCTTCCTCGCCAAGCGCAGCCCCGAGAAGATCCGCGAGATCTACGCCGAGCTTGGCCGCCAGGTCATGGATGGACGGTTGAGCGCGCCGGTGGACACGGTCTATCCGATCGACAAGATCAAGGAGGCGCTGGCCCATGCCGACAAGGGCGGGCGCAACGGCAAGATTCTGGTCAGCCCCAACGGGGCCATTTGAGGGAGAAGACGATGAGTTCCGACGTCGCTGCGATCGAGAAGGTGCTGCACACCTATTTCGACGGCCTTTACGAAGGCGACACCAAGAAGCTGGGCGAAGCCTTCCATCCGGCCTCGCATCTTTACGCTGCCGGTCCCGACGGCAAGGCGATCGACTGGCCGCGCGAGAAGTGGTTCGAGTATGTGTCGGGCCGCCCGTCGGCCAAGTCCCAGGGCAGCGCCCGCGCCGATCGCATCGTGTCGATCGACTTCTCCGGCCCCAACACCGCCTTCGCCAAGGTCGAGTGCCAGCTGCCGCCGCGCTACTTCACCGACTATCTCACCTTGCTGAAGGCCGACGGCCGCTGGCAGGTGATCTCGAAGTCCTATCACACGGTGATGAAGGACAAGTAAGTCCTATGGCGTGACGTAGAGGACCCGCAGGTCCTGCTTCGGCACGTAGTCGCGGACCGTGGTTTCGAAGCGCAAGGGCCCGGTCCGCGCGAGGGCCAAGTCGGTGCAGAGCGACAAGATCTGCATGTCGCCGCTCTTCATCATGTCGTTCTCGACCCTGCCGCCGCTCAGCGTCAGATGAAACGTGCCGATCGGACCGCGCCAATTGCGCGCCGTCTGGAGGATGTAGGCCAGGGTGTAGCCGTTCAGCAGGTCGTTGTCGGGCGTGGCGCGGTGCTTCTGCGCCGCCAGCTCGCGGATCGCGCGCTCGGTCGTCGCATCGATGCAGAAGTCCTTCTTCACGTCGCCCGTGCCGCTGGCCTCGATCGCGCCGCCGGCCTTGGGGACGATGAAGCGGAAGCCGATGACAGGCCGGTAGCTGTGCTCGACCACCGTCACGCCGGGCGCGAAGGTCTGCATCCAATGGAAGGTGACCTTGGTGGTCCAGGGCAGGCGCCACGCGGTGTCGCTGAGTTTCTCGTAGGCGCCGAGTGCCGTGAGCTTCTGGATCGCGGCCGGAGCGAGCGGTTTGTCGCCGTCGAACACGCCGGGCTGCAGCAGCAACGGCAATCCGCCTATGTCGCGAAGTTGAGCGCTGATATCGCGCCCGTCCGTCAGCAAGGCGCGGATCTCGACCTCGGGCCTGAGCTCCTGGCCGTTCGACCAGACGCGGAAGCCGAGATAGTTCGGCTCGGCCGGCGGGCGCAAAGCGATGTTGTGCGGGCCGTCGTCGTTCCGGCCGGTGGTCATGCCGCCCGGCGTCATGTGCGGCACCTCGGGCAGCGGGAAGGCGACCCGCAGGGTCACCGGCTTGCCGGTGTCGTTGCGCATCTCGTAGCGCACGCGGACTTCGGAGGGCGACAGCGCGAGGTCCTCGCGCTGCATGGCGATCGCATCGGTCTCGACCAGCACGAGACCACCCGCCGCCAGTTCCGCCGCCGAATCGTTCGCGGCGGCGGGGCCGGTCAGCAGCAGTGCCGCGGCGAGGGCGGCGAGGCTAGTCCTTCGCGTCGGCCGCAACCTGGACCTTCACCATCTTGTCGGGGTTCGAGGGCGGCTCGCCCTTCTTGATCTTGTCGACATGCTCCATGCCCGACGTCACCTTGCCCCACACCGTGTACTGGCCGTCGAGGAAGTTGGCGTCCTTGAAGCAGATGAAGAATTGGCTGCGCGCCGAGTTGGGATCGTTGGTGCGCGCCATCGAGACGGCGCCGCGGCTGTGCGGTTCCTTGCTGAACTCGGCCGGCAGGCGCTCGCCCATGCCGCCCATGCCGGTGCCGTCCGGATCGCCGGTCTGCGCCATGAAGCCGTCGATCACGCGATGAAAGACGACGCCGTCGTACTTGCCCTCGCGCGCCAGCTTCTTGATCTGCGCGACATGCTTGGGCGCCAGATCGGGGCGCATCTCGATCGTGACCCGGCCGTCCTTGAGGTCGATATAGAGCGTGTTTTCCTTGTCCATGGCGTTACTCCTTCGTGTCGGTGGCGAGCCGGACCTTGATCATCTTGTCCTGCGGCGCCGGGACCATGCCCGAGGGCTTGGGGCCTTGCTTGATATGGTCGACGAACTCCATGCCCGAGACCACACGGCCCCACAACGTGTATTGCCCGTCGAGGAAGAGCGAGTCCTTGGTGACGATGAAGAACTGGCTCTGCGCGGAGTCCGGATCCTGGGTGCGCGCCATCCCGACGGCGCCGCGGGTAAACGATTCGCTGTTGAACTCCGCCGGCAGCATGTCGCCCATGCCGCCACGGCCGGTGCCCTCCGGGTCGCCGGTCTGGGCCATGAAACCGTCGATCACACGATGGAAGACGATGCCGTCATACTTGTGCTCGAGCGCCAGCTTCTTGATCTGCGCCACGTGCTTGGGCGCGAGCTTGGGATACATCTCGATCGCGACCCGCCCGTCCTTGAGATCGATATAGAGCGTGTTGTTCTTGTCCGAGTCAGTGTCGGCCGACTGGTTCCTGTCCGACTGCGCCCAGGCGCTGCCGATGGACAGAAGCGCGGCGAAGAAAGCGGCGACGAAGGCCAGACGCATGGATCACCCTGAAAGCTTGAGGGCGGGGACCTTACTCGAAGTCCCTTGCCTTGTCGCCGAGCAGGAATCGCGGGCCGGCACCGGCGCGCGCCGCCCGGTCGCCCGGATTGTAGAGGGCGCAGCGGTCGAGCGAGAGGCAGCCGCAGCCGATGCAGCCATCGAGCAGGTCGCGCGTGCGCTCCAGCATTTCGATGCGCGCCTGCAGCGCGCCGCGGATGCGCCGGCTGATCGCCTGCCAGTCCTGGCGCGTCGGATTGCGGCGTTGGGGCAGGGCGGCGAGCTGTGCCTCGATCTCGGCGAGCGTCAGGCCGAGCTTCTGCGCGATCTGTGCGAAGGACAGGCGGCGAATGTCGGCACGCCGGAAGCGGCGCTGGTTGCCGCGGGTGCGGACCGAGGTCACGAGGCCGCGCGCCTCGTAGAAGCGGATGGCGGAGACTGCGAGCCCGGTGCGCCGGGCCAGCTCGCCGATCGTGAGCAGGACGGTCTCTGGCATGGGTCCTCCAAAAGACTTGATCTCAAGTTAGCTTGAGGTTGTAGCGTCCGCAAAGTCGGTAAGGAGGCCGCCATGTCCGAAGTACGACTGGAGCATGTGAACGTGAATGTCAGCGATCCCGAGCGCGTCGCGCGCCTGATGGAGGAGCTGTTCGACTGGCGGGTGCGCTGGCGCGGCCCGGCGCGCGACGGCAAGCTCACCATCCACATCGGCAGCGCCAACCACTATCTCGCCCTGCATGGCGGCGGCAAAGACACCTCCTACGCCAAGGGCCATCCGCTCAATCATATCGGTGTGGAGGTCGACGACCTTGCCGACACCGAACGCCGCGTCATCGCCGCCGGCCTCAAACCGTTTGGCCATGACAAGTACGATCCCGGCGAACGCTTCTATTTCCTCGATCACGACGGCACTGAATTCGAGGTCGTGAGCTATCGCTGACGAAGGCTGTGCATCGTTTGCCATGGCGGATGCGGGCTGAACGATGACAAAGTAGGACGAGGGCGCGGTCGGTTGTGGGGATCAGACCGCGCGGGAAAGTGATCTGAAGGATGACCGCCAGCGGCGGGGACCGGCGCGGTGGGCGCCGGTCGCCCATGAGTTCCGTGATCGAGCGCGCAGGCACGGCCCGGAGCGGGGCACGCCCCGAGTCGCGGCCGCTCGATCTGATCCTGCCGCAGCTTGCCCAGGACCCGCGCCGCGTCGACATGCAGGCGACCTGGCAGGCCTTCTGTCTCGAGATGGATGGGCAGGTGCAGGCCGCGATAACACGCGGCCAGTCGCCGGCAGAGGTCGCTTATGCCGTAGGCGAGCTGGTCCACAACTACTTCCATGCGCGCGGCGTGGCGCTCACGAGCCATGAACTGCGCAAGCTGGCCGGCGAACTCATGACCGAGCCGGCACGGGCGGCACGGCCGCCGGCGATGGACGACTGGGGCACGGTCGATCCGGACGATCAGCCGCTGCCGGGTCCGCTGGTATCCTTCGCCGACGAGCCCCTGCATCGCGCCAGCAGGTCGGCGGGCGATTGGACCGGAGAGGAACCTTCCCCGCCGATCGTCGAGATGTCCTCGTCGGTCTTCGATGACGTGCCCTCACCCCTGGTCAACATCGTCGGCCGCGAGGAAGCGAACTTCGAACGGCTGTCAGCGCAGACCGTGGCGCGGGTGCGCTCGCGGTTGCCTCCGGCGACGCCGCGCGAGGAAGCGTTGCGCGCCATCGACGCCGCCGTCGACGAAGTGTTGCGCGAGGAGAAGCAGGCGCTGCCGGTGGAGGCGCGCGATCGGCTGGTGACGTCGGCGCTCGGCGAGATCTGTGGCTTGGGCCCGATCGATCGGCTGTGGGCCGACCGTTCGGTGCGCGCGATCTTCGTCAACGGACCGCAGGCGGTATTCGTCGACCGCGGAAGCGGGACGGAGGCGGTGCCCGACCATCATTTCCGCGACGCCGCCCATCTGCTCGAGATCGCCCGACGACTGGCGCCCACGGGCGACGTTGCCGAGGTGAAGCTGCGTGACGGCAGCGGCACCGTGATCTTCGCCCCGGCGGCGCCCGATGGGCCGGTGCTGGCCTTGCGTCGCGCCGCGGCGGGCGAGGCGACCTTCGAGCGATTGGTTGCGGCGGGCGTGCTCGATGCCGCGATGGCGAGCCTGCTGCGGCTTGCCGCGCGCGGGCGTCTCAACGTGCTGGTCGTGGGGCCCGAAGGCTCGGGCAAGACGGCGCTGCTCGCCGCCATCGCGCGCGATCTCGATCCAGCCTCGCGCCTCGTGACCCTGGGCCGTCGCCGCGACTTTCGCTGGTCCGCGTCCGGCAAGGTCGAGCTGCTGGCCAGCGAGGCTGCGTCCTATGCCACGCTGCTGGCGGCGGCAGGCCGCCTGCAGCCACAGCTCCTGGTGCTGGATTCCGTGGAGCGCGGCGATATTTCCGACGTCGCACGGCATCTTGCGCAGGGCGGGCGCGGAGTGCTGGTCGGCTGCGAAACGTCCCTGATCACGCCGGCGCTGAGCCGCGCTGTCGACATCGTCGTTCGGCTGGAGCGTGGGCGTGACGGGCTGTTCCGCGTCGTGTCGCTCGCCGATGCGGCTTCGGTCGCCGTCTTTGTGCACGAGGACGGTCGATTCCACCGCCGCTCGACGACCCCGGCTTTTGCCGAAATCCTGCGCGCGGCGGGGCAGGGCGAGGCTCTCGCCAGCCTCTTGGGCTGATTTCCCCAGCTCAATTGCTGCGACCGGCCGCCACACTCTGGACTGTCGCCGAAAATTCGTTACCACGCCGTCGCATATCTGGTACTAACTGCCTTGAATTGCGGGGGATTTTGCGAGTCGGAACCCCCGAAAAGAAGGCGGCTCAAGAGGGCTAAGGCATGGTCGGCAAACGCGTATGGGGCATTCTCGGGTTTGTAGCGCTGTTTGCCGGGTTGGGGCTGGCTACCGCCGCCAACGCACAGCCGGTAGTGGGTGTCCCGCACGATTGGCAGATGGGTTTCCCGGACGCCTACACGCCGGTCATGGAGCGCGTGGAGACGCTGCATAACCTCTTGCTGGTCATCATCAGCCTGATCTCGCTCTTCGTGCTGGCGCTGCTGGTCTACGTGATGGTGCGCTTCCACGCCTCGCGCAATCCGGTGCCGACCACGACCACGCACAACACGGTGCTGGAAGTCGCCTGGACGGTCCTGCCGATCCTCATCCTGATCGTGATCGCCGTTCCTTCCTTCAAGCTGCTCTACTACGGCGACAAGGCCGAGGATGCCGCGATGACGGTCAAGGTCACCGGCCATCAGTGGTACTGGCAGTACGAGTATCCCGACCAGGGCAACTTCTCGGTCGAGAGCCGCATCCTGTCCGAGGCCGATCGCGCCAAGCTGAAGCCCAACGAGCCGCGTCAGCTCGCCGTCGACGAGGACATGGTGATCCCCGCGAACACCGTGATCCGCATCATCGGCACCGGTGCCGACACCATGCACGGCTGGACCGTGTGGGGCTTCGGCATCAAGAAGACGGTGATCCCCGGCCGCCTCAACGAGGGATGGATCGAGGTTCCCAAGGAAGGCATCTACTTCGGCCAGTGCTCGCAGATCTGCGGCAACGGCCACGCCTACATGCCCATCGCGGTGCGCGTGGTCTCGAAGGCCGAGTTCGACAAGTGGGTGGCCGCGAAGAAGAAGGCGGCCGGCCTCGAGCCCGCCCAGGCGCCCGCGACCGGCCTCGCGTCGGCAATCGCCCCCACCAACCGTTAATTAAAGCGTCCCGGAGACAGTCATGGCCACCGCGCACAGCGCCCACGATCACAGCCACGACCATCACGACCACCACACGCCCTCGGGGCTGACGCGGTGGCTGTACAGCACGAACCACAAGGACATCGGCACGATGTACCTGGTGTTCGCGATCATTGCCGCCTTCATCGGCGCCACCTTCTCGGTGGTGATGCGATTGGAGCTGCTGCATCCGGGCGTGCAGTACTTCCTCAATCCGGACGGAACGCCCGACGGCCATCTCTGGAACACCGTCGTCACGGCGCACGGCCTGATCATGGTGTTCTTCGTCGTCATGCCGGCGCTGATCGGCGGGTTCGGCAACTGGTTCGTGCCGCTGATGATCGGCGCGCCCGACATGGCCTTCCCGCGCATGAACAACATCAGCTTCTGGCTGCTGCCGCCGGCCTTCATCCTGCTGCTGCTGTCGGCCATCGTCGGCGGCGGCGTGGGCACCGGCTGGACGATCTATCCGCCGCTCACCGTGCAGCAGGGCGCGGGCATGGACCTCGCGATCTTCTCGCTGCACTTGGCGGGCGCCTCCTCGATCCTGGGCGCCATCAACTTCATCACCACGATCTTCAACATGCGCGCGCCGGGCATGACCTTGCACCGCATGCCGCTCTTCGCCTGGTCGATCCTGGTGACGGCCTTCCTGCTGCTGCTGGCGCTGCCGGTGCTGGCGGGCGCCATCACCATGCTGCTGACCGACCGCAACTTCGGCACGCACTTCTTCGATCCGGCCGGCGGCGGTGACCCGACGCTGTTCCTGCACCTCTTCTGGTTCTTCGGCCATCCCGAGGTGTACATC
>Ga0335083_10004769_pt1 | contig 17233 bp, 14 predicted proteins | sample Lox_Sample_42_FD_206716 | JGI IMG/M metagenome (GOLD analysis project Ga0335083, IMG submission 206716) | Soil microbial communities from Loxahatchee National Wildlife Refuge, Florida, United States - Lox_Sample_4.2 | ecosystem: Environmental > Terrestrial > Soil > Wetlands | place: USA... | reverse complement strand
TTCTCCACTTCGGCGAGCAATTCGGGTACGGTTACGGTGCGGCCGGCGACTCGGCGGGCCTCGGCAACGCAGACCTCCGCGCACGTGCCGCAGTGTGCGCAGCGGTCACCGGCAGTCAGAACACCGTCGCTCAGGCGGATATTCTTCTGCGGACAAGCCGCGGCGCAGTCCCCGCAGTGGCGGCATCGCTCCTCATAATAGAGGACTTCCGGTCGAAAACTCTGACTCTCGGGATTGTGACACCACTGGCAGGCGAGCGGACAGCCCTTAAAGAAGATGGTCGTACGGATGCCCCGGCCGTCGTGTATGGAGAAGCGCTGAATGTTGAAGATTGTCGCAGTCTTCGACATTTGAGTGTTACGTGCCCGAAAATCTTTAATCTTTAGTATAGCGCGGCCGCTAGAGGTTTTTCCGGTAATGCACGCAGCGGTCGACCACTTCGTATCCGAGAGCCTGATGAGCCTGCTGCGAATCGAAGCTGTCGATCCAGGTATCCGATGCCATCTCGCGGCATCCGAGAGACCGGGCCCATCCCTCGGCGGCAGCGACGAGTTGCGCGCCCACACGCATCCGGCGATGCGACGGCGCGACATACCAGCCTTCAAGATATCCCACCGGGTGCGACGGGTCGCAGCCATCGGCATGCGATCGCAGCCCGGCGTGGGCGAAGCCCACCAACGAGCCCGCCGGATCCTCGGCGACGAAGATGGCGTCGGGTAGTTCTCCCGGCCCATCGCCGGCAATGTAGGCGGCAAACTGGGCGGCGTGCTCGGAGACGGCGCCATCCGGCCACAGGGAATGTGCCATCGCCGCAACCCCGGCAAGATCGCGCGGCTTCGCTCGCCTCACGCGGATGGTTTCCACGCCGCCATCATAGCGACTTTTGGCTCGCAAAAAAACGATAGACTGGCTCAATGGATGGAGCGCCGGATAAGTCGGAAGCAGCGTCCTACTACTTCACCTACATCGAACAGGTGAAGCACCCGGATATTCAAGCCGTGCTCTCGCAGCAGATCGGGGAAGCCGAAGCGATGTTCTCGCCGATCCCGGAGGAGAAATCGCTGTTCCGCTACGCGCCGGAGAAGTGGAGCATCCGGCAGGTATTGAACCACATTACGGACGCCGAGCGGGTGTTCGCATTCCGCGCCTACTGGTTTGCCCGGGCCTTCGATGCGCCTTTGCCGGGGATGGACCAGAACATCGCGGCCGCCGGGGCGGAAGCCGATCAGATCTCCTGGGCCGCCCATATCGAGGAATTCCGCCGCGTTCGTTTGTCGACCCTTTCCCTTTTTGCGAATCTGCCTTCCGATGCCTGGCTGAGAAGCGGCATCGCCAGCGACAATCGGTTTACGGTCCGCGCATTGGCCTGGATCGTCGCCGGACACTTCGCGCACCACACGCGAATTGTTCACGAGCGTTACTTGAAATAGCGGCCTTTCCGCGCCGCCGGCTGACGGCGGATCCGCGCCCGTGTGTCCTACAATGGCTGGATCGCTTATGAATCTTTTTGCAACCAAGACGGTAGAGGGGATCATCAAGGAATCGGAGGGCGGCGAGCATCATCTCAAGCGCACACTGGGAGCGGGGAATCTCATCGCGCTGGGAATCGGGGCCATTATCGGGTCGGGGCTGTTTTCGCTTACCGGCGTGACGGCCGCGCAGAATTCCGGGCCGGCGGTGGTGTTGTCGATGATCGTGGCGGCGATCGGGTGCGCGTTCGCCGGGCTGTGCTACAGCGAGTTCTCGTGCATGATCCCGGTGGCGGGATCCGCCTACACCTACGCGTACACGACGCTGGGCGAGTGGATCGCCTGGATCATCGGTTGGGACCTGGTGTTGGAATACGCGGTCGGATCTTCGACCGTGTCCATCAGTTGGTCGGCCTACGTGGTGTCGCTGCTTCACAGTTTCGGCATCGATCTGCCGGCGCAGTTCATCGCCGGGCCATTCGAAAAGCTCAAATTGCCGGACGGGACGATGGTGCAAGGCGTCATCAACGTCCCCGCGGTGATCATTGTCTTCCTGATCTCGATGCTGCTGATGCTGGGCATCAAGGAATCGGCGCGCACGAATGCCGTGATCGTGGTGATCAAGCTGGCGGTGGTGCTGGTATTCATCGGGGTCGGCTGGAGCTACATCCATCCGGCGAATTACGAGCCGTTCATTCCACCCAATACCGGTGACTTCGGCAGCTTCGGATTCAGCGGCATTATGATGGGCGCCGGCACCATTTTCTTCGCCTATATCGGCTTCGACGCGGTGTCCACGGCCGCGCAGGAGTGCCGCAATCCACAGAAGGATATGCCCATCGGAATCATCGGGTCGCTGGCGGTCTGCACAGTTTTATATGTCCTGTTCGGACACGTGCTGACCGGCATGGTTCCCTATACAAAGCTCGGCGTGGCAGCGCCGGTCGCGCTGGCCATCGACCAGACGCCGTACCACTGGATGAACAACCTGGTGAAGTTCGGAATCATCATGGGATTCACCAGCGTGATCCTGGTGATGCTGCTGGGACAATCGCGCGTGTTCTATTCGATGTCGCGGGATGGCCTGGTGCCGAAAGTCTTTTCCGACATCCATCCGAGATTCCAGACACCGTGGCGGTCGAATCTGCTGTTCTTCTTCTTCGTGGCGCCGTTCTCGGCGTTCCTGCCGCTGAGCGTGGTCGGCCACATGACCAGCATCGGGACGCTGTTCGCGTTCGTGATTGTGTGCGCCGGCGTCTGGGTGATGCGGGTGAAGAATCCGGCGGCGGCGCGTCCGTTCAAGACCCCGCTGGTGCCGCTGGTGCCGATCCTGGGGATTGTCTCGAACTTCGCGATGATGTATTCGCTGGGATGGTCGAACTGGCTGCGTTTGATCGTCTGGCTGGTGGTCGGACAGGCGATCTATTTCCTGTATGGGCGTTACCACAGCCACCTGACTAAGGGGATGAAATAGGGCGCGAAAGTCGCGTGGCGCAGGATTGTAACCGCGCATCACGCTCCAGAACCTGTCGCACCCGAGTCAGTCAGCGGCTTTTGAAAAACTGCCCGATGGCGCGGGTGGCCTGGCGGATGCGGTGGTCGTTCTCCACCAACGCGAAGCGGACGTGACCTTCTCCCATCGGTCCGAAACCGATGCCCGGCGAAACCGCGACCAGCGCCTTTTCCAGCAGCAGTTTCGAAAACTCCAGCGACCCCATCGCCTGGAACCGCTCGGGTATCGGCGCCCAGACGAACATCGAACCGCGCGGCTTCTCCACCGGCCATCCGGCGCGATGCAGTCCCTGAATCAACACGTCGCGGCGCTTCTGGTATAGCGCGCAGATCTTGCGCGTCTCCTCTTCGCATTCGCGCAGCGCGATGATGGACGCAATCTGCACCGGCTGGAATACACCATAATCGAGATAACTTTTGATGCGCGCCAGCGCGCCGATCATACGCGCGTTGCCCAGGCAGAATCCGACCCGCCATCCGGCCATGTTGTAGCTCTTGGACATCGAAAAGATCTCGACCGCGACCTCTTTGGCGCCCTCCACCTGCAGAATGCTGGGGGGCTTGTAGCCGTCGAATCCAAGATCGGCGTAGGCGAAATCGTGGATGATGCGCGTGCCATGCTGCGCCGCCAGCCGCACGATTTCGCGGAAGAAATCGAGATCGACGCAGGTGGTGGTGGGATTGTGCGGAAACGAAATCAGCAGAAACTTGGGCTTCTTCGTCGAAGTGCGGTAGAGATCTTCCAGGCGATTGAGGAACGTCGCCGCGTCGGGCATGGGCAGCATGCAGGCGTGGCCTTCCGCCATGATGACGCCGTACTGATGGATGGGATACGCCGGATTGGGGGAGACCACGGCATCGCCCGGTCCTACCGTGGCGAACAGCAGATGAGCCAGCGCGTCCTTGGCGCCGATGGTGACGATGGCTTCGCGATCGCTATCCAGTTCGACGCCGTAATTGGCCTGATAGCGGCGGGTGATTTCCTCGCGCAGCCGGGGAATGCCGCGCGACTGCGAATAGCGATGATTGCGGGCGTTGCGCGCGGCTTCGACCAGCTTGCTGACCACCACGCGGGGCGTGGCGCCATCGGGATTCCCCATGCCGAGATCAATGACGTCGATCTGCGCGGCGCGCGCCTTGGCCCGCATTTCATTGATCACAGCGAAGACGTACGGCGGCAACTTCTGAATGCGATAGAACTCCTCGGAGTTTTCGGACATCATGACCATTCTACTGTGAGCGATAATGGAGATTCCCCCAAAAGATGCCCCTGGCTTCCCAACTCAATTCTGCCTTCGACGAGGGCGCGATCAGACGCGGCCGCCACCTGTGGGAATCAGGCGCGGTTCGCGTCAAAAAGGCAGACCTCTACCAGGTGTACGGACAGGTGCTGGGTGGCAGCCTGTACGACGTCCGGCTGCGGCTGCATGACACCGAACTGGAGGCATGGTGCGACTGCCCCTACTTCGCCAGTTGGGGTGGCTGCAAACATGTGTGGGCGTTCATCCTGGAGTGCGACCGCCGCGGCGTGCCCGCGGAGGCCCAGAAAAAGAAGGTCCTGGACATCATGGCGGATCCCCGCCCCGACCCGTTTGAGGACGATTTCGAAGATGAAGAAGAAGAAGAAGCGATAGACGATTTTCGACCCGGCCGAGGCCGCTCCCAGGCCGCGCCGCTGGTACGGTTTCCGGAGTGGCAGGAGCAGCTTTCGGCGGTGGAATCGCGGTTGAATCGGCTGGAATTCCGCCCGGCCGCGCGGCCGGCGGCGATGCAGGTTCTGTACGTGGTGGATATCGCCTCGACGAAATCGTCCGGACAGGTGACGCTGGAACTGCACTGCCGGCAAATGAAGAAGAATGGCCAATGGGGCGTCCGCAAGGAATTGCGGCTGACCCCGGAAAAGGCGGCGCAACTTCCGGACCCGCTCGACGCCGATCTTGCCCTGGCCATGTGGGGCGGGCAGGATCCATACTCCTATTCTTATTCTTACTACTACTCGTCGGACAGCCAGTCGAGCTTTCGCAAGGCCCTTCCCCAACGCCTGGCCGCCAGGCTCCTTCCACAGATGGCCACGGCCGGCCGTCTCTACAGCCGCAAGCCGTCCAGCGCCGATTTCGACAAGCTGGAATGGGACGACGGAGAGCCCTGGACATTCCGGATCGAGATCCGCCAGGGAGCCCGCGAGCAATGGAGCATTACCGGCGTGCTGGCGCGGGGCGATCAACGGCTCCCCCTCGCCGAGCCGGATTTGATGCTCGACGGATTCCTGCTGCACCAGGGAAAGATCGCGCGTTTCGATGCCCCGGGCCTGTTCGCGTGGGTAGCGCATCTGCGCGATGCCAAAAAGATCGTCTTCCCCGACCGCGAGCGCGACCTGGTGATGCAGCGGCTGCTGAATTCGCCGATTCTACCGCCCATGGATCTGGATGCGGCGCTGCAATTCGAGGAACGCAGCGCGCAGCCGCGTCTGGGATTGCGTTTGAAGCAGCAGAAGAATCCGCGCGGGCAGGTCTGGCACGACGGTCAACTGCTGTTCGACTACGGCCGCGGCTGGACGGCGGACAACTCGGGGAAAGGGTTCTGGTTTCCGGATGAACGCGTCTATCTGCGGCGCGACCCCGAGGCGGAGCGAACCGCGCTGGAAACCATTCAACGGCTGGGATTCCGGCCCTCCAACGGACCCGCGGGGCGGTGGTCGGTTTCCACCAGTTCACTGCCCCGGGTGCTGCGCGATCTGATTGCGAGTGGCTGGCACGTAGAAGCGGAGGGCAAGGCGTTTCGCAAGCCGGGCGCCGCTCGGGTTTCGGTCAGCTCGGGAATCGACTGGTTCGAAGTGGAGGGCGCCATCGATTACGAAGGCGAAAGCGTCTCTCTTCCCAAACTGCTGGCGGCTCTGCGCGGCGGCAACAACATCGTCGTGCTGGGCGACGGTAGTTTTGGATTGTTGCCCGAAGATTGGCTGCAGCGGTTTGCGCCGCTGGCCGGGCTGGGCAGCAGGGAAGGCGACAACCTGCGTTTCCGCCGCAACCAGGCGGCCTTGCTGGATGCGCTTCTCGCGGCCCAGCCGGATGTGCGCGTGGATGAGACCTTCGCGCGCATCCGCGAACAGATGCGGTGCTTCCACGGCATCGAAACCGCGCCGCAGCCCGAGGGTTTCGTCGGCCAGTTGCGCGAGTATCAGCGCGAAGGGCTGGGGTGGATGCAGTTCCTCCGCGATTTCGGCTTCGGCGGATGCCTGGCCGACGATATGGGTGTCGGCAAAACCGCGCAGGTGCTGGCCGTGCTCGAGCAGCGGCGATCGCAGGGCGAAGGGCCATCCCTGGTGGTGGCCCCGAAATCGGTGGTGTTCAACTGGCGGGAAGAGGCGGCGCGCTTCACGCCCAAACTGCGCGTGCTGGAACACGTCGGAACGGACCGCGATGCCGAATCGATGACGGGCTACGATCTGATCCTGACCACCTATGGCACGATGATGCGCGATGCCGAGGTGTTGTCGCGGAAGCAGTTCGACTACGTGGTGCTGGACGAGGCCCAGGCGGTGAAGAATGCTTCCACCGCGACCGCCAAAGCCGTGCGATTGTTGCAGGGCAAGCACCGCCTGGCGCTCAGCGGAACCCCGGTGGAGAATCATTTGGGCGAATTGTGGAGCCTGTTCGAATTCCTCAATCCGGGGATGCTGGGAGAAGCCAAGGTCCTGAATATGTCGGGTGGGCTGGCGCGAAATCCCGGCGAGGAGGCGCGGCAGTTGCTGGCGCAGGCGCTGCGGCCTTTCATCCTGCGGCGCACCAAACAACAGGTGGCGCGCGAGCTGCCCTCAAAGACCGAGCAGACGATTCTGTGCGAGCTGGAGGATCAGCAGCGGAAGCAGTATGACGAACTGCGCCGGCATTATCGCGAGTCGCTGCTGCGTCGCGTGGAACAGCAAGGGCTGGGAAAATCCAGGATGCACGTGCTGGAGGCGCTGCTGCGCTTACGGCAGGCGGCGTGCCATCCGGGGTTATTGGATTCCAAGCGCGTGGATGAGCCGAGCGCCAAGATGGACGCGCTGCTCGATCAACTCGACGAGGTCCGGGAAGAGGGCCACAAGGCTCTGGTATTCTCGCAATTCACCAGTCTGCTGGCGATTCTGCGGCGCCGGCTGGACGAATCGGGTGTGCGCTACGAATATCTGGATGGCGCCACGCGCGACCGGCAGACGCGCGTGGAGACTTTTCAAACCGACCCGGAGTGCGGGCTGTTTCTGATCAGCCTCAAGGCCGGCGGATTGGGATTGAACTTGACGGCCGCGGAATACGTGTTTCTGCTGGATCCGTGGTGGAATCCGGCGGTGGAAGCGCAGGCCGTGGATCGCGCCCACCGCATCGGACAAACCAGGCCGGTGTTTGCATATCGGTTGATCGCCAAGGATACCGTCGAGGAGAAGGTGCTGGAGCTGCAGCGGAGCAAGCGCGAACTGGCGGACGCCATTCTGAGCGAAGACAAGAGCCTCATCCGCGATCTGAAGAAGGAAGATTTGGAGCTGCTGCTGTCGTGAGGTCTGGCGGAATGTAATTTTCGGCCGCCGATCAAACGCCGGTGAACACCGACAATCGGGCGCCGGAAACGCGACCGTTTCCGTCAGAGTCATGGAGCCGCGGGAAGCCTCGGCGCCTTCGCAGCCGGTGAAACTCCTGGCGCCTTATTGCCTCACCAAGGTCTCGGCCGATTCCCTGACGCCATCCATGTCGATTACGCGCTTCGCCTTCGTGAGCGTGTTGCCGTCTTCCGAGAGGCTCCAGGCTTCGCGCGTGACGACCACGTGATAGCCGTCCTTGCGGACGCTGAGGAACACCAAAGTGGAACCTTCCCAGGAATTCGTGCGCCAGAACTGCGCGCCATTGCCGGCCTTGCTGGCGTGCTCCACGCCATCGATGACGTAGGTGGAATCGCTCGACCCGCCGCCCGAAATGCGGCTGTTGACAAACCGGGTCTCCAAATGCAGCCTCAGGTTCGGATCCTGATGCAGGATCTTCTCGATATGGGAATTCTCTTCCGAACTTCCGGCCATCTTCCATGTGCCGGAAAAGTCCGGTCTCGGCTGGGCCAGGGCGGAACTGACGATCAGCCCGGCCACCAGGAAGGCGGACTTCATATTCACTGAGGATTGGACACCGGTGACGGCGGCCGGGTTCCCGTTTGCCAGGAGCATTATATTCCTTGACAAGTATATTCCTGGTAGAGTATATACAAAGAGTGGAATCTGTTTTCGACATCATCGCGGAGCCGAACCGCCGGGCGATATTGAGCCTGCTGGGTTCGTCACAACAGTCGGTGGGCGAAATCGAGCGTCAACTGCATGTGCCGCAGCCGGCCGTGTCCAGGCACCTGCGGGTGCTGCGAGAGGCTGGATTCGTGGAATCGGCGGTGGACGCACTGCGGCGCATTCACCGGCTGAGACCCGAACCGCTACAGGAAGTGGATGCCTGGCTGGCGCAATTCCGGCGGTTCTGGTCGGCGCATGTCGATGCTCTCGAGCGGCACCTCGACCGCATCGATCCGGCCCCGGCAACCAGGGAGAAGACAGAGAAAAAGCGAAGACAAGGAGAGGGAAATGATCGATCGTGAACTATATACACCGGGACCCGCCGGCGGCGCTGAGGTCCGCAAGGATGGAGACAACTGGACGCTGATTCTCGTCAGAGAACTGCGGCATGCGCCGGAGAAAGTCTGGCAGGCGACTACCGAGCCGGCGCATCTGCGCGAGTGGGCGCCTTTCGAAGTGAATGGGAGCATGGGCGCCGTGGGAGCGGTGCAACTCACCTGGGTCGGAACGCCCACGGCGCTCGAGACCAGGGTGACCCGCGCCGACGCTCCCAAGGTGCTGGAATATACCTGCGCCGGCAACGATGCCCGATGGGAGCTGGAAGCGGTTGGGGGCGGGACGCGGCTGACGCTGTGGCACAAAATCGACCGCCGCTTCATCTCCATGGGCGCGGCCGGATGGCACATTGCTTTGGATGTTCTGGATCGCCGGCTGGGCGGAACTCCGATCAGCCGCATCGCCGGCGCCGACGCCATGAAGTTCCAGGGCTGGCAGCGCTTGAACGCCGAGTACGCGAAGCTGTTCGGCGTGGAGCCTCCGAGTTGGACGGCCAACCCGGCCAGGAGCTAAATCGAGGAGACCGCCATGGAGACAACGCTGCAGAATCCGGCCCTGGCCGGCATCAGGATCACCACCAAAGGCACCGCCATCTTCTATTGGACGGTGACCGCGCTCTTCTGCCTGGAGATGCTCTTTGGGGCGTACACGCAACTACGTTTGCCGCAGGTCGCGGAGGCGTTCCGCCATCTCGGGTTTCCCGCCTACTTCCGGGTGGAGCTTTCGTGGGCCAAACTCGTGGGCGTGGCGCTGCTGCTTGCGCCTGTGCCGGCGCGGCTGAAGGAATGGGCCTACGCCGGGTTCGCCATCAACCTTGTCTCCGCGCTGATCGCCCACTTCGCGGTGGGCGATGGCGCGGCGGCGTGGAGTTGGGCGGCCGGGACCAGTGTGCTCTGGGTGCTTTCGTACCTCTTGGGGCGCCGCCTCGGCCTCTAGTAACATGGCCGCGGGATTCGTTTGCAACTGCGCACGGCCGGGGGCGCCCCCGCGCCGCGGCCGTCGGGGCCCGTGGAATCCCGTTCGCAGCGCCGCGACGTGGGGCAGGCGATCGTTTTTCGTCGCCTGTTCCCATGCGCCAATCGCGCGCGCAAGGTCATGAAAAGTCGCTCGGCCAGAACGACAACTGGACTGGGTTTGTGCCTTGGAGGTCGAACGTGTTTTCAAGGGTTCGCGCTGCATTTTCGACCCGTCGGCTCGGGACCGCTCGCGGTTCCGTTGCCTCCATCAATTGAACCGCGAGCCGCGACCGTCGGGAAGCGGTCGTGCGCGCCACTGTGTCTCGACCGGCCGCTCGCTGATGCGCGCGGCTCAGGACAGCGTCGGATTCCAAACCGAATGAAACCAGCGGGTCGGGCGACTAGCCGGCAAAACCCCCGTTCACCGTCAAGCCGATTTTCAGGCCATCGCCAAATGTCCAACCTCGAGCGCCCACAAAATCCGCCCTTGTTGTAAACCCTCACCAACAAAGATCCGTCCAACCAGGAGTGTTCAGCTTCAGAATCGCTCTCCTTGTGGCCGTGGCGGCGGTCAACGCGCTCGCGCAAACGCAGGCGGCGGGTGGCGGCAATCCCACCAATCCCACCGGTGTGTACACGGCGGCATACGCGCTGAACGGAGGCACGGCGTCGCAATCCGGCCAGACCTACAGCGCCATAAACGACTATGAGTTCGGTGTCGAAGTCCTCAGCGGCGGAGTGCTCACGCTCACCAACCCCGCCATCTCCACGACCGGCCAAATCGGCAATGGCGTGGAGGCCGGGCTCAATAACAGCACCACGCCCTCGACCGTCACCCTGACCGGCGCCACCATCACCACCAGCGGACTCGGCGCCAACGGATTATTCGCCGCGGCCGGCGGAGCCTCGATCACCATGACCGGCGGCTCGATTCTTTGCACCGCGCAGTTCGGACACGGCGTGCTCGCCGTAAGTTCGGGTTCGGTCACACTTAACAACGTTTCCATCACCACCAGGGGCGGCAACGGCGCGGCCATGGCAAACGATATCGCCGCCGCCACCATCACCGCCAACGGAGTCACCGCGGTAACCTCCGGCCAGGGCTCACCCGGGATTTACGCCATCGGGTCGGGGACCGTCATCACCGCCAACAATTCCAGTCTTACGGCGATTGTCGAAACCGGCGTGGCCTCCACCGGAGGCGGGCGCGTCGTCTTGACCAACACGGCGGTGACCGGGGCCGGATCGGCCATCAAGACGCTGAATCAGGGCTCGGCCACCTCCACCGTGACCGTGACCGGCGGCTCGCTCAAGTCCACGTCGGGCGATGTCATCTACGGAACCGGTGAACCGCTCACCGTGTCGTTGAGCGGAGGAACCACGGTCACCGCGGCCAGCGGGAATCTGGTCAACGCCGCGACTTCGGGCGTGATCACGCTCAACCTCTCCGGCGAGACCGTCAGCGGTGCATTAGTCGCCGATTCCACCAGCACCATCACCGCCAACCTCCAGAATCAGACGGCGTGGTCCGGCGCGGCCACCAATGCGGCTGTGACGCTCGATGCCACCAGCAGTTGGAATGTGACGTCGAACTCCACCGTGACCACGCTGTCCGATTCCGCCGGCATCTCCGGCACGTCCATCACCAACATCTCCGGCAATGGCTACATCGTTTACTACAACGGCAGCCTGTCGGGAAACAGCTACCTGGGAGGAAAGACCTACACGTTGGCCAATGGAGGCTATCTGGCGCCTGCGGGGACGACCATCGTCGCTTCTCCGTCGATCAATTCCGGAGGCGCCGCCAACGCTGCCAGCGGAGCCGCCGGCATCGCCCCCGGTGCATGGATTTCGATCTACGGATCCAACCTCGCAACCGGCAAAGCGCAGGTGGGAACCACCGACCTCGTGAACGGCTATCTGCCGCAGAAATTTCAAGGAACCAGCGTCACCATCGACGGCAAACCCGCCTACATCGACTACGCCAGCCCTTCGCAACTCAATATTCAGGCCCCCGCCGATAATTCCACTGGCCCCGTGACCGTCACCGTGACGACCTCCTCCGGTTCCTCCAGCATCACCTCAACACTGGCGCAGGTGATGCCAGGCATCTTCATGGCCGAAGGTTACGCGCTGGCGGTTCGGAACGGCGATGGAGCCATCCTCTCGGCGGCCCTCCCCGCCAAACCCGGCGATGTGATCTCGCTCTACGCGACCGGGCTTGCCGCAACCTCGCCTGCGGTGGATCCGGGCCTGGTATTCAGCGGGACCTACTACCTTGCATCGCCCACGCCGTCAGTAACCATCGGCGGAACCAACGCCGCGGTGTCGTTCGCGGGACTCGTCGGAGCGGGTTTGTACCAGATCAACCTGACCGTTCCTTCCACTCTCGCCACCGGCAGTTATCCCGTGGTGATCGCGCAGTCCGGAGCCAGTTCGCCCTCCGCGTTGCTGAGCGTCTCCGCGAACTGATTCGGACGCTAAAACATAACCGCCTAAAAATGGTACCGTTACTTTGATAGTATCGTGTCGCCGAACGACAGCGCGTTCCCCCCGGACGATTGTGATGTCCCCGTCCGCGGAAAGCCGGGCCTTGCCTCGGTCGTCAGAGTTGACGCCGGCGACGCCGGCCGCGCGCCAATCCCGCTCGAGCCGCCAGGCGCGAATCGTTCCGACCGCATCGCCAGCCTGATCCTCCGCGTCGACGCCGTCCGTATCGGGCTCGCCGGCGAGCAGCATAAACGCCGGGCGCGCGTCCCGCCGCCCGTTCCTCCAGCGCAGACCAAAGTTCGGCCTCGGCTGCTGGCGGATATGGAACGGTCACATCCGCCCGTTAAACGGCCCGATCCCCCCAGGTTCACCCGTTGGCCTGAGGTCCTCCTTTCGGTCGTGGCGGCCGCTGGCCTTTGGTTTCTCGCCAGCACCTATGGGGAGGATCTCGATGATCTCGGCACCGCCGCCACTTTGTTGCTCGCCATGCTCCTGCCGTTTGTGCTCGCCGCTTTCATTTGTGGCGGAGCCGCCCTCTGGAGAATCTTCCGCGAGCCGTAACCCCCCGGAGGACGGGCTTCCAGCCCGCGCGGGGCGTGAGCCCCGCCAAGCCAAAAGCTGAAAGCTGAACGCTGAAAGCTGAACGCTCCTTGCCGCCAGTGATAGACTTTCCCCATGAGGGGCCGAACCACCCGACGCAATTTCCTCGCTGCCGGACTGGGCGCCGCCGCGGCGCTGCGATCGGGCGCGCAAACCAAAACCAAAAGACTGGCGACCGACTGGGTGACGTTGGGCAAGTCCGGCGTCCAGGTGACGCGCTTGGCCTTCGGCACCGGCACCATGGGCGGACGAGTGCAGCGCGACCTCGGACAGGACGGCTTCACCCGCCTGGTGCGATACGCCTACGACCATGGCGTCCGCTTCTTCGAAACGGCGGACACGTACGGCGGCATGCACGAGATGCTCGGGATCGCCCTCAAAGGGCTGCCTCGCGATAGTTACCGGCTCATGTCCAAGTACCGCACCCCGAACTTTGGCGATCCGCTGCCCAGGCTCGATCTCTATCGCAAGCAGCTCAACACGGATTATCTCGACATCATGCTGCTGCATTGCGTGCGTCCCGCAACCTGGGACACCGACTATCGCGATATGCAGGACGCGTTCCTCGAGGCGCAGCATCGCAAGATGATCCTGGCGCGCGGCGCCAGCGTCCACGGCTTGCCCGCGCTGCGCCGGTTCCCTGGCAACAAATTCCTCCAGGTAGCCATGATCCGCATGAACCACAATGGTGTGCGTATGGATGTGGACAGCGATATGGAGCCGCGCTCGAACCAGATCGGCGACGTCCGCGAGGTGGTGGCGCGCACGCGCGACGTGCACGACGAGGGCATGGGCGTGATCAGCATGAAGCTGGTTGGCGAGGGCCGGTTTGTCACTCCCGAGGATCGCGAAGCCGCCCTCCGCCACACCATGAATCTGGGGTGCGTCGATTCCGTCACCATCGGCTTCAAGAACACTGCCGAAATCGATGAAGCCATCGAGCGGATGAACCGCGTGATGAACTCCTGAGGACCCGCCGCCTTGCCAGTGGCTGTGGCATTTGAGGCGCCGCGCGCGATCGCCGTCGTCCGTGTGCGGCCAACCATAGGCCGTCTCTGCCGCCCTTTCGCTTGGTTACTTACACGTTGAGGAAAGCCCGGCTCGGTTGCCCGATTGCCGGGTTTCCCCCGATCACCCTCCAATGCATGGCCCCCTTCCGCCACTTTTCGCGCTACTTTATCAGCAAGACTCGCGAATGCCTGCTGGCCGTCACACGCGGCGGTCGGTACGCTCGCAACGGGATAATCTCGGCCGCGCCATCGGATAACGGCCGGGAACTTTGATTGGATGGGTGATGATCATGATTCTTCAAGGATCGCGCGCCGGGCTCTCCGCGCGTGTGAAAACCGCCATTCTGGCCTCGCTGTTGGTTCTAACACTTGCCAGCCCCCGGCAGACGTTTGCCTGGGGAAATTCCGGACACGAAGCTGTCGCCTGGGTCGCCTGGCAGCAGCTAACTCCCGCCACGCAAAAGCGCGTCATGCAACTTCTGGCCATGGTGCCGACGTTGCAGAATTCCGCGCACACCAAATCAATTCCTGGCTATAAGGATTGGGTGAACGATCTCCCGCCCGGACTTTCCACCGATGATCAGAATCTCTACTTGTTCATGCGCGCCGCTACCTGGGCGGACACCATCAAGCACGAGTGGCTGCAAGACTCCGATACTCCCCCTAAGAACAGCCCGCCGTCCGAACCCGCAAAAGGCTACACCGACACCGCCAGTCACGGTTACTGGCATTTCGTGGACGACGGGTTCGCGTCCGACAAGTCGACCGTTCCTGCTACACCGGCGCCCAACGCGGCGACTCAGATCGTCGAACTGCGTACTGCGATCGCCGTCAACGATGCCAGCGTCGACCTTCTCAAATCCTATGAGCTCGTCTGGCTGCTCCACCTGGTGGGCGACATTCACCAGCCCCTTCATGGCGCCGTCCGTTTCTTCAACAACCAGGGAGACGAAGGCGGCAACACCGTCAAGATCACCATGCCCACTGCGATGAAAAAGCAGTTCGAGGGCACCCTGTCGAAGAGCGCGCCCACCGAGCTCCATGCATTTTGGGACGATCTGCCCGGCGAGGGCGCGCCGGCTCCGGCTCTGCCCTTCGCTGTGACCTTTGCCAAGACCCTCTCACCCGCCGACCAGGCGAGTGTGAGCGATACCGATCCAAACGACTGGGCCCAGGAGTCGCTGTCCATGGCGAAGAAGGATGCCTATCATTCGCCGATCGGCAAAAGCCCTGCCCCAACCAGCGGTTCCTCGTACTCAATCACGCAGGCCTACTACAACACCGCCATGCAGGATGCCAAGGTGCGCATCGCTCTGGCCGGTGCGCGTCTCGCCAAGCTCCTCAACGAGAACCTCCACTGACCCCACGGGCGCCGCGGTGCCGGCCTCCGGCGCCCCCATCGGTCCTCCTCGCCACCGTTCGTTATATGCCGCCATTCGATATATGATGGTGGAACACTTTCCAGGAGGATCATTAGATGCGCGCGTGGTTACCCCTGGTCGCCGTCGCTTCCACCATCCAGATCTCGATCGCCGCGGACGCCGTCACCCGGCCGCCGATCACCACCATCGCCAATTTCGTCGTCAAGACCGACAATCTCGACGACGCTCGCAAGTTTTACTCCGGCGTTCTCGGTTATGACGAAGTGTTCCGCCACAAACGGGCCATCAGCGGAACCGCCGATCTTGCCGTCTTCAAAGTGAATGAACATCAGTACATCGAGGTTGCCCAGACGCTCGAAAAGGAATCCGACGACAAGCTCATCCAGATCGGTTTTGAGACCAGCGATGCGCGCAAATTGCGTGATTATCTCGCCTCCAGGGGCGTTGCCGTCCCCGCGCGCGTCCCCAGGGATTCCGACGGCAACTATAGCTTCATCGTGAAGGACCCCGAGGGGCACAACGTCGAATTTGTCGAGTACCTCAAGGGCTCGCTTCAATCCAGATACGCCGGCAAAGGCCTGTCCAGCCGCCGCATCTCCGACCATATCTTGCACGTCGGCGTCCATGTCCGGAGTCCGGAGGCGCAAGACAAGTTCTACAAGGACATCCTGGGCTTCCGCTTCCTCTGGCAGGGAGGGCCGCGCGACGACCGCGTCGACTGGATCTCCCTCCTCACCCCCGATGGCGACAACTGGATCGAGTACATGGTCATGCACGATGGCCCTCCCACCCCCCAACAGCTCGGAGTCTGGCATCACGTCTGCGTCGGGACTCTGGATATTCAAGCGGTGTACAAATCCGTTGTGGATCGCGGCTACAAGCCGCAACGCGAGCCCAGTGTGGCCCGCGACGGCCGAATCCTGCTGCAACTCTACGACCAGCACAACACCCGCACGGAAGTCATGGTGCGCAAACCGGTGCAAAAACCCTGTTGTTCCGAGAACATGGATCCCTACATCAAATGAGAACCAAACGCCGCAGCCTGCCCGGCGCCGGGATCGCCTCGTTCGCTCCTCCCGCCGCGGCCGATCATCCGCTCAAGATCGTGCAGTTCCGCGCATGGCGCGTCAAGGAGCCCGTCTCCAACCGCCGCTACACCGTCGTCTGCCTGAAGTCCCAGGCGGGCGCCTCCGGCTACGGCGAAGGCGGACCGGCGCTCTCCGCCGATATCCTCGCGGCCCGGACCGCCGCCATCGACCGCCGCGCCACCGAGTCCGAATTCATCCGCGCCGCTCTCGCCCATCTGCCCTCGATGGAAGCGGCCGTCGGCAACGCCATGCTCGATCTCGTGAGCCGCGCCAAAAATGTGCCCATCTATCGGTACCTCGGTGGACCCGTCCGCTACAAAGCGCGCCTGCTCGCCCACCTCGAAGGCGGCAGCGCGCAGGAATCCGCGCCGTCGCTGGAACGTGCCCGGCGGCAGGGCTTTCAGGCGTTCACCATCTCCGCTCCCCAGCGCGATGCCATGATTCCCCTTCGCGCCTACGTCGACACCGTGCGCAAGCGCGTCGCCGATATGTCGGCCCTGGCAGGCCCGTCCGCCGAATGGGTCCTGGACGGCCAGGGCGCCATGACGCCCGGCGATGCCGCGACCGTCGCGGTCGCGCTGGAGCCCGTCCATCCCATCTGGTTCGACGAACCTACGCGCGTCACCACGCCCGACGCCCTCTCGAAGATCGTGGATGAATCCGTGATGCCCATCGGGCTCGGCCGCGCCCTCACCGATATCGCCGGCTTTCAGCGGCTGTTGGCCGCCGGCTCGGTGAACATCGTCCGTCCCGATCTGGCCTTGAACAGCCTCACCAAAATCAAGCGCGTCGCCGCCATCGCCGAGACCCACTACGCCGCCATCGCTCCCTTCCACAACGGAGGCCCCATCGGCGCCCTCGCCGGAATTCACTTGAACGCGGCGCTCATCAATGCCTATGCGCAGCAGATTCCCGTGCCCGCCTCCGATCGCGACGCCGCCATGCGCGCCGAGCTCACTTCCGGACTCAAAGAGACCGGCGACAACGGCTTCTTCGCCCTCGTCAATCGTCCCGGCCTGGGATTCGACGTCAATGAGCGGGCCCTCGATGCCTACAGTGAGGAGCGCATATGAAACGAAGACACCTTT
>Ga0335083_10004767_pt1 | contig 17235 bp, 17 predicted proteins | sample Lox_Sample_42_FD_206716 | JGI IMG/M metagenome (GOLD analysis project Ga0335083, IMG submission 206716) | Soil microbial communities from Loxahatchee National Wildlife Refuge, Florida, United States - Lox_Sample_4.2 | ecosystem: Environmental > Terrestrial > Soil > Wetlands | place: USA... | reverse complement strand
GGTTTCGCGAAGGCGAGTCGCGGTCGTTTGTCGGGCCGGCATTCGGCAGGCCCACGTCCGGCGTGTCCTCGATGGCCCCGTGCGAGATCAACAGTCCCTGGCCTGCGCTGGTCAGGCGGTAACACATCGGCGCCCCGCCACCGTCACGCCGATGGAACTGCATGCGCTCCACGAGCCCGGCATCGGAGAGGCGCTTCAGCCGACGCTGGGTGGTGCTCGGCGCGCGTCCCTCGTTGAACCAACGATGGATCTGGCTGCTCAGCAGGTGCCGCAGCTCGGACATCAGCAGCAGGATCTCGAGGTCGAGCGGCTCGGGCTCGAGCTCGGCGTGGACGGCTCCGCGCCGACCCCATCTCACGCTCTGTGCCCGATCGATGTCCACCAGCTCGGCGTAGCTCCGTGCCGGCGCACCGGTCGCCGCGGGCCCCTCGGCGGCGCTGGCCGCGGCGGGCAGCCCGGCGGCGCGGCTCGCCGGTCCGCCCCCAGGCCCGGGCACGCTCGTCGGCTCGGTCGCCGGCTCCAAGGCCGGCCGGTCGGCCGCGTTTGCCGGTGTGACGTCCCTCTGATCCCAGTGCCGGCGGCGCAGGTCGGTCTGGTGTCTGGCGCCGCGGGCATGCTGGCGGGCCGCGTGCTGGGCGATCCGCTCCGGGTCCACACGCAGCGGGATCGTGCGTCCGATGAAGGCTGCCTGTCTTCCACCGGCCGTGCTCCAGCTCGCGATCGCGTGGTGCTTTGGCAGGTGAAGGCGCACGTCCGGGTGCCCGAGCGCCGAGAGCCTGCCGGTGCCCGGACGCACGCTGTCGGAGAACTCGCTCATCGTCAGCGACGCGGCCGAGCGGGCGTCGCTGACAGAGGCCGTCGCGAAGTACACGCGATGGGCGAACAGCGCGTCCAGCTGGTCGCGCACCGCCGGGTCCGACCACTGCGCGTCGGTCTGCCAGCACGCCACGGTCTCCAGTCCCGCCGAGCGCTTCAGCGCCATCGTCTCGGCGAAGCCGCGGTTCAGCACGAGTGGCGCCTCGTCCACCTTGAGCGCCACCGCCGTGCGCCGCTCGGGCGCCACCAGGTCCTGCTGGCGGGCGAGCGCGGCGTCGAGCATGCCGACCAGGAGCTGCATCAGCACGGAGGTGTTGCCCGCGCCCATCACGCCGAGGGCGCCCTTGACGATCAGCACCTCGCCGCCCGCGATCACGCGGTCGAAGTCGATCCGCAGCGACTCGTTGAGAAGCACCCGCTTGATCGATGCCGAGTTCAGCAGGCGGGCGAGCTTGTTAACCGGGGCGTCGAGCTTGGCCGTCGTCATGCTCCTGGCGTCCGCAAGCTGGGCCCCGATCTCGGCCGTGAAGAACGCGCTGATCTCGCTGAACTCCGGAAGTGTGCGAACGGCCGCCGCCACGCGCTTGCGGAACGCATAGCCCTCCTCGCCCACCGACAGCAGCCTGGCGGCGTCCCACAGCGTGCATCGACGGTCGTACGCCAACACGGCGATCACCGCGTTGCGCAGGTACCGGTCCGAGGACGCCCTGATGTCGGCGTCGGAGAACAGGTTCCGCAAAGCCGCCACGACGTAGTCAGCGATCACGTCCGCCGGTGCGTCCACGGCGAGCGGGTTGAAGCCGCAGGTGGGCCTGGCGAAGTCCAGCAGCGTGCAGGTGCGCCCGGGCTCCACCACGCTGATGGCGGCGTCCGCTGCGTCCCCCTTCGGGTCGAACAGGATGATCGCGCAGCGGTCGCGCGACAGGTCCTCGGCGATCGTGGCCACGAGGTAACTCGTCTTGCCCTGCTCCACCGTCCCCGGCACGGCCGTGTTCTGCCTGCGCAAACCGCACTCGATCGAGACGGGCCCGTATTCGTCGCGCAGCGTGCCCCGACCCGCCGCCGGCCGATACACGCCGGGCGGAGCCGGCGCCACGGGCACGCTCCCACGCCGCACGGGAACGATGGAGTACTCAGGGCTTGGGAGTTGCCACAGAGATGCGATCTCGCTCGGCGCGAACAGGGAGCGCCATGGCGACTGGAACGGTGAGCGCTCTCCGCGCCCGAGTCGCCGCACGAGTCCGCGGCCGGAAGCGCGCAACGAGCGCGTGCGGCGTCGCACGAGCCGGTTCTCCGCCGCCTCCACCTGCAGCTCCGAGGCGATCGTCCGGCACGCGCCGCGACTGGCGGCGGCGACTCTCAGCTCGAGCAGGAACAGCGGCACGTGGACCAGGTCCATGCCCCCGCGCAGCTCCGCCTCGTACGCCAGCCCCGGCCGGTTCGCGCGGCCGTTCTGGCTTTGACCTCCGCGCGCCTGTCGCCCGGCGTGCAGGCTGCGGGCAAGCGCTCTGTAGGTGTCGGCCGCCGGGGTCAGGGCCAGCTGCACCAGCGAGCCGCCACCGCAGCTCCCCATCACGGTCAGCAGGCGGTCCGTCGGCGGGTTCCGATCGTGGTCGAAACGCTCGAGCACCTTGGCCCGCCGTATGAAGAGATGCTTCTTGCGCAACCTCACGAGCTGTGCTGGAGGCTCCGGCGGATCCTCCAGCGGCCGCAGACGGCAGTTCGCGTAGGCCGTCCGCAGCGCGGCCTGCACCGATGTCTCGGTTCCGGCCGGGAGGCTGACGGCGAACCAACAGCGGGCCGCCGGCGCGCCGTCGCTGTAGTGGATCTCGAGCGCCACCGACGGCTGCCCTGCGAGCAGCCGCGCCCACCACGCCCGGGCCATGCCGGCGTGCAGCGCTTCCAGCATCCTGGACAACGCCTCGGGCTCGGCGTGATCAGACCGGTACGGCTCGATGACGAGGCGCACGTAGCGGCGTCGCCCGCTCGCCACGGCTCTTGTCAGGAACACCGCTGCCACCAGCGCCACGAGTACCGCGGAGCCGCACACGAGCGACTCGCCGATCGGCGACTGCCACGCCAGCCCGATCACCAGGCGATGCACCGCCGCCTGTTCCGACGGCCCGCCGCGCGCGAGACGGACTCCCCGCCGTGTCCGCTAGTCGCCGATGCCCAACCCGCGCCGGATGGGCGCTCGCAGCAGCAGCCTGTAGGCGACGTCGCTGGCGGCGATCGCGGTGATGATCAGCGCGAGCGGCTGGCGCAGCATCCGAAGCATTCCCCTCATCGGCCTCTTGTCCGTCCCTGGATCGAGACTTGTTCCCTCCTCGGTATCAACGAACGACCGGCTCGAGAAGTTCCGTGGAACAATTCCGTCGATGCCCTGGTTCCTATGGCTCCTGATCGTCGTGGCGCTGCTGACGGTGCTGTTCGTCGCAATCGGGCGCAGCCTGCAGCGCAAGGGCCGCGACGTGGAACGCCACCGCGACTGATCCCGGTCGCGCGATCGACAACTCGTCTGCAACGGGCGCGAAAGCGACCGTGCAGTTGTCCGGCTCGCTCGTGCAGCTGCCTGCCGTGATCGTGCAGTCGCACACCCGCTGAGCCGCGCCCTCCCGCAGTCGGCCCGTGGCCGGGAGCGGGCCCCGCTGCACCGCCGTACCGCGTCGATCCCGCTGCCCGGGCGGAAGTTCGGCCTCTCGAAGGGGGGCGACTGCGGCGCCGCGGATCGCCGCTCCGCGCTCCGTGTGGATCGTCTCGCCGGGCCGGGGTAGCGTCGGCCGCCACACCTCTCTCGCCCCCATTCGCCACCACTGCAGCGTCGCTTCACTCCTTCGGGCCTCTCCCGAATGCCCGTCCCCACCGCCGGCAGCCGAGCCAGCTCGCGCCAGGCGCGACGTGCGGCTCCCGCTGTGTCGGTGATGCCCGTGGAGAGCGCCTGCCACACGACCCATCGCGTCGGCATGGCACGGAAACCCGCCGGGAGGAGCCCATGCCCCGATCGTCGCCCTTTGCCCGCCATCGGCTGCTGACCCGCTACCGCGACCCCCGTAAGCGCCTGCGAGAGGTGGTCGTGCTCCCCGGCGCCGCGGCCAGCCTGCTGCTCGTCGACCGCGACGCGTTCTCGGGAGGAGATTGCCGGCTCCTGGCGCGTCTCGGTCCGGACGAGCCGCAGGACAACGCCGTGATCATCTGCAGCGACTACCTCGCCCGGCTCGAGCGCGGGCCCTTCGCCTGTCGTCGCCTTCGCCCGGCGGATCTGGAGAGCACTCCGCCTGACCCCGAGGACCGGCACGACGCCCCTGGCGCCTGCTCCCACGAGGGGCCCGCTGGGACCCCCTTCGAGCTTCATGCACGGCCGCGGAACGGCGACATCGCCCAGCTGCGCTGGTGGCGATGTGATGCGGGCGTGCCTCGACATCCGGTGAGCTTGCGCGACGCGATCGCCACGCTGGAAAGCTACGAGCCGATCCGCACCCTCACGGTCGCCGCAACGGGACGCGGCCCGCGACCCTGTTTCTCGCGGAACGGCGATGCGGTCTCGGTCACGGTCCTCAGGGCCGAGCTGAAGCGCGTGCTCCAGAGCCCGATCGTTCTGAACCGCGCACTTCGTGAGGCCGTGCTCGAGCGGGTCGAGGGCGGCGAGCTCTCGCTCAGCGAGATCGCCATTCGCTGCGGGAGGGTGAAGCGCGATTCGGGCGGGAACGAGAGCGGAGAGACCAGCTGGCTGGGGCGCCGTCTCGGCCTACTCGCGGAGGGTGGCAAGACCGCGACCACGCCATGGATCCACAGCGACGTCCTGGCCCTGATCGCCAGGCGCGGACTCGGGATCCCGCCACGCGAGGTCGAACTCTGAGCTGAGCCGCCAGCGCTTCCCCCTCTGACCCGAGGGCGCCCGACGCCTCCGTAGCCGGAGGCATGCCTCGCAGCTCTTGCGGCGCGGCATCCGCCGTCGCCCCTGACCCATCAACCCGGCCCGTCCCGTGACGGGCCCTGAGTGCTGCCTGCGAACGGAGGCGGCCACATGAAAGGAGGGGCATATGCCCTCGCTCGTACACGTCCGCCTTGCGGTCCAACCGCCGCCCGTCCAGCTGTTCGAGGAGCTCCAACGCGCGAGCGTGTTTGCCGGCGGATGTCTGCTGGCGGCCGTCGTCGGCCTGCTCGGTTCGCGGCTCCTGCGCAGACATCGACTTCACTGGAGCTGGGCCGCCTGCGCAGCGGGTGTCGGCGCTCTCGCCCACGCGGCCCTTGGTCAGGCTGCGCTGCCCGTCGCGCTGGGCTCGCTGCTGGCCGCCGGAAGGCTCCGCCGCTGGCAGCGCGCCGACGCCGAGGATGGCATCGACCCGGGAGCGCGCACGACCGGCGGCCGCACACCGCGGACGCTCGCGGCCTGGCTCGCGTTCCACGCCGGGCGTGCGCGTGCGCACGACGTCGGGTCCGAGCCGGGGGGCTCGCTGCTGCTCGGCTACGACGAGCGCTGGCAGCCGGTCGTTGTGCCACTCGCAGGGTCCACCGGCGGCACCCACACGCTGGTGGTCGGAGCCACCGGGTCCGGCAAGACCGTCACCCAGGCACGCATCGCCGCAGCCGCGATCCGGGCCGGTATGGGCGCCGTCGTGGTCGACCCCAAGGGGGACGCAGCGCTGCGCCGGCAGCTCATCGAGGCGGCCGCGGCGAGCGGCCGGCGCTTCTTCGAGTGGACGCCGGAGGGTCCGGCCGTCTACAACCCGCTGGCCGGCGGGTCGGAGACGGAGGTCGCCGACAAGGCGCTCGGGTCCGAGCGCTTCACCGAGCCCCACTACCTCCGTCAGGCCCAGCGCTATCTCGGCCACGAGGTGCGCGCGCTGCGCCTCGCCGGCACGGAGGTCACGCTCGCCGGGCTCGTCGAGCATCTCGACCCGCACAACCTCGAGCAGCTCCTGCGCGAGCTGCCCGAGGATGCCGCGCGGAGGTCGTTCGCGTACCTCGACTCGCTCGGCCCCCGCCAGCGCGCCGACCTCGCCGGCGTCCGCGACCGGCTCGCCGTACTGTCGGAGTCCGACGCGGGGGCGTGGCTCGAGCCGGGATCCGCAACGTCGGACAGGATCGACCTGCTCGCCTGCGCGCGCGAAGGTGCCGTGGTCCTGTTCACGCTCCGCTCGGACAGCAGGCCGCTGCTGAGTCAGATGCTGGCCGCGGCCATCGTCCAGGACCTGCAGACCGTCGTGGCCGCATGCCAGGGATGCCCCGTGAGGATGCTGGTTCTGATCGACGAGTTCTCGGCCGTCGCCCCGGAGCACGTCGTCCGCCTGTTCGGCCGCGCCCGCTCTGCGGGGATCAGCCTCGTGCTCGGCACGCAGGAGGTGTCCGACCTGCGACGCCACGGAACCGACTCGCTGGCCGAGCAGGTGATCGGGAATCTCGGCCTGGTCATCGCCCATCGCCAGGTCGTGCCCGGCTCGGCCGAGCTGATCGCAGAGTTCGCGGGCTCGCAGTGGGGCTGGCGCGTGAGCCGTCACAGCGGTGGAGCCACGACCCGAACCAGGACCCGGCGAGCCCTGCTGGATGCGACCGAGGTGATGCGCCTCGGGACCGGCTGGGCGGCCGTGCTGCCCCTCGCCGACACGCAGGGCACGTCCGTGCGCATCACGCGCGTGCTGGCCCCCGATGTGAGCCGCGCACGGGCACATGCACGCCCGCGCTCGTGACACACACACACACACACACACAAACGACAGAGAGGAGCTCCAGTGCCCATCAACCGGGTAACCACGAATCCAGACCGGACGGCGCTGATGCGCTGGGTGACCCGTCTGGGGGCGGTCACCGCGCAGGCCCTTGCCGAACGGGACGAGTGCTCGCTGGCGTCGGCCCGCGGCAGGTTGCAGGCGGCCGTTCGTGCGGGATTCGCGACGTCGGCGCGCCCCCTCCACGGTGCGCCCCGGCTGTTCACCGCCACGCGCTCAGGGATGGCGCTCGCGGGCTTCGCCGCCAACGACCCCACACGCGTCGGTCCCGGCGGCGCCCGTCACCAGATCGCCTGCGCACACGCCGCGGTCGCGCTGGAGCGGCGCTACCCGCATCACCTCGTCTCCGGTGAGCGCGAGCTCCAATTCGACGAGGGGGCCGCGGGTGTGGCGCTGGCGAGCGCGCGCATGTCCTGGCGCTCACGGTGGGGTGACTCGCATCGGCCCGACCTGGTGCTGTGGCCGGCTTCGACGGAGGGGCTCCCGGTGGTGGTCGAGGTGGAGCTGACGCCGAAGGCACCCGCGCGCCTGGTCGAGATCTGCCGCGCGTGGGCGCGATCCCGCCACGTCGGGGGAGTGCTGTATCTGGCGGCTCCCGCCGCCATGGTCCCCGTGGCGCGCGCGATCAACGCAGCCGCGGCTCAGGAGCGGATCGCGCTGATCTCCCTCGAGGCGCTGGGGGCGACCCCGCCGGACGCGACCCCGCCGGGCGGGACCCCGCCGGACGCGACCCCGCAGGACGCGACCCCGCCGAGCGGGACCGCGCCGGGGCGACCCGATCCGGGGCGAGTCCCGTCACAGGCGCTGCGTAGCGTCGGCTGAGGGGGTAACCGCTACGACTGGAGGACCAGCCGATGCCCAGCTTCAGCGTCAACCGAGTGGTACTGGTGGGACGATTGACACGCGATCCGGAGTTGCGATCCCTGCCGACGGGATCGTGCGTCGCGAGCCTTCGCCTCGCCTGCAACTCGAGCCGCAAGGATGCGGACGGGGAGTATCACGAGCGTCCCAACTACTTCGACGTGTCGGTGTTCGGGGCGGCGGGCGAGAACGTCGAGCAGTACCTCCGCAAGGGCAGCCGCGTGGCCGTAGACGGGAGGCTCGAGTGGCGGGAGTGGGAAACCCCCGAGCAGCACAAACGCCAAGCCGTCAGCGTGGTCGCCGACGTCGTGCAGTTCCTCGACTCCCCCGGCGAGCGCGATGGCGAGCTCGTCGGCGCGGGGTCCTCCGGCGGGGAGGACGACCTGGGCCTCTGAGCGTCCCGGCGTGGGCAGCGCCGGGGGCGAGCGCGCGCCGGACGCGGCCCGGGTGCTCCCAATAGACTGGGCGCCCGCCGCCGTGTCCGGTGCACGAGCGCGCCACCGACACGATGCCCGTCAAGACCTCAGCGATCGGCAAGAGCTACGAGCCGGTCGTGTACGCGGCCGGACGCGAGAAGATCCGCGAGTACGCCCGTGCGGTCGGCGAGACGAGCCCGCTGTGCCTCGACGTCGACGCCGCTCGCGCGGCGGGCTACGCCGACGTGATGGCGCCGCCGATGTTCGCCGTCGTCTACAGCGCACCCGCTGTCGGCCCCCTGATCTTCGACCCCGAGATCGGAATCAACTTCGCGATGATGGTCCACGCCGGCCAGGAGTTCGTGTGGGGCGAGCCGGTCGTGGCCGGCGACGAGGTCACGACGACGGCGAGCGTGAAGGACATCTCCGAACGTGACGACAAGGGCTTCTACGTGTTCGAGTCGATTTCCGACAACCAGCGCGGCGAGCGCGTCTGCACCGCCACCTGGACCAACATCGTGAGGGGGGTGTGAGGCGTGGCTGAGCTCCAGGCCGGCGACCAGATCCAGGAGCTGCGCGTCACCCCCGACAAGTACCTCACTCTGCGCTACGCCGGAGCCTCGGGCGACTTCAACCCGATCCACGTCGACGAGGAATTCGCCCGTTCGGTGGGGCTTCCCGGGCGGATCCTGCACGGGCTGTGGACGATGGCCCAGGTCGCCCGCGCCCAGACCGAGGTCGTGGGCGGACCCGAGCATCTGAAGCGGCTGTCGGTTCAGTTCCGCGGGATGGGGCTGCCCGAGCAGGAGGTCGTGGTGACGAGCACCGTCACCGAGGTCAAGAACGGGTGCGCGCTCATCGACACCGTCGCCGAGCAGGCCGGCAACCAGATCATCCGCAACGCCCAGGCCGAAGTCGAGCTGTAGGGGCGCCGCGCAGCGGTGCATCGTGGGGCCGTGCGCACGCCAGGCGCGGAAACCGGCGGGCCTAGAATCAGCCTCATGCTGACCGCCCGCCAGGAGAGGATCCTGTGCAAGGTGGTGGAGGAGTACCTCCACACCGCCCAGCCCGTGCCATCGCGCACGATCGCCGCCGACCCCGGGCTCGACTGCGGTCCCTCGACGGTGCGCAACGAACTCGCACAGCTGGAGGAGTACGGCTTCCTCACCCATCCCCACGTGTCCGCGGGGCGGGTGCCAACCGACGCCGCCCACCGCTACTTCGTGGACCGCCTCCTGACCGCCGGCCAGGTCACGCCCGCGCCTCCCCGCCGCATCGAGCTGTCGCTGATCAGGCAGGAGATCGACGAGGCGGTGCGCACGACCTCCGAGACGCTCTCTCGGATGACGAACCTGGTGGCGATCGTGTCCGCCCCCTCGCCGCAGACGGCGACGATCCGGCACGTCGAGGTGCTGGCGCTGCAGCCCCAGCTGGTGCTGGTGGTGATCATCACCTCCACCGGCGGCGTCTCGAAGATGCTCGCCACCTTCGAGCGCCCCGTGGACCAGGGGCTGCTCGCGTGGGCCGGGGAGTACCTCAACGAGCGTCTCGTTGGCCTCGACCTCGGCGCGCGCATGGTGCAGCAGCGCCTGATCGACCCGGGCCTGTCCTCGTCGGAGCTCGCCTTCCTCGAGCATTTCGCGCCCACCTTCGCCGAGCTCGCCTCCGACGTGGAGGAGTCGCTATATGTGGAGGGCACCGCCCGCCTGCTCGAGAGCAGCAACCTCGGCGACACGGCCAAGGTCAACGAGCTCGTGGACCTGCTCGAGCGCCGGGTGGCGCTGTTGCGGGTGCTCCGCACGGCCCTGTCCGAGCCCGGCGTGTACGTGCGCATCGGCCATGAGAACGAGCTCCCTGCGATGCATTCACTGGCGCTCGTAGCGGCCGGCTACGGGCTTGCCCAGCGCCGGCTCGGCACCGTCTCGGTGATCGGTCCCGTGCGGATGGATTACGCCAGCGCGATCTCCACGGTCCGTGAGGCCGCGGCCGAGCTGTCGCGCTTCGTCGAGGACAGCTACGGCGCCAACTAGCCTTCGATCGATGCCACGCGACCCCTACGAGGTGCTCGGCGTCGGTCGCGACGCCTCCGAGCAGCACATCAAGAAGGCCTTTCGCCAACTCGCCCGCGAGCTGCACCCCGACGTCAACGCCCACGATCCCGACGCCGAGGCGAAGTTCAAGGAGGCCGCGGAGGCATACGAGATCCTCTCCGACGAAGAACGCCGTGCGACATACGACCGCTACGGCCACGACGGCCTGCGCTCCGGGGGCTATGCGCCCAACTTCGACGCCTTCGGGTCGATCGGCGACCTCTTCAACGCCTTCTTCGGCGCCGCCGCCGGCGGGCGCACGGGCCCCGCCCAGGGTGGCGACGTCGCGGTCGCGGTCGAGATCGAGCTGATCGACGCCTCCCACGGCAAGCAGGCGTCCGTCCGCTACGAGGTCGTCGAGTCGTGCGAGCGCTGCCATGGGAACGCGGCCGAGCCCGGCACCCCGATCCGCACCTGCGAGCGATGCCGTGGAGCCGGCCAGCTGCAGGCGGTCACCCGCACGCCCTTCGGCCAGATGATGCGCACGATGCTGTGCGACGCCTGCGAGGGCCAAGGGAAGGTCCCCGAGAAGCCGTGCAGGAGCTGTCGCGGCCGGGGCCGCAAGGCGGTCACCCGCGACCTGCAGGTCGACGTTCCGGCGGGCATCTCCGACGGGCAGCGCATCCGCCTCGGCGGTCGCGGCCACGCCGGCGAAGCGGGCGCCCCCGCCGGCGACCTGTACGTCCTCGTGCGCGTTCGCCCCGACGAGCGCTTCGTCCGCGAGGGCGACGACCTGATCACGGCTCTCGACGTGGCCGCCCCCCTGGCCGCCATCGGCGGGACGCTCGAGGTGCCGGCCCTGGAGGGCTACATCGAGGTCGAGCTGCCGCCCGGAACCCAGCCGGGAGAGGTCCTCACGATCCGCGGGGCGGGCATGCCGGGCCTGCGCCGCGGCCGCCACGGAAACCTGCGGGTCGTCGTCAACGTTGTCGTCCCACGACGGCTGACCGCCGAGCAGCAGCAGCTCATGGAGCGCCTCAACGAGAGCCTCACCGAGGAGAACCTGCGCTCCCAGGAGTCGGTGTTCGCCAAGCTCCGGCGGGCCCTCGGCAGCCAGGCGGCTTGATCAGGCTCGCGGTCCGCGTGGAGCGGTCGAGCGCCGAGCTCGTGCTCGCCGAGCTGCTCGAGCTGGCCCCCGGCGGAGTGGAGGAGGTCGATCTCGGCGATCAGGTCGAGTACGCGCTGTACGGGGCGCCGGGCGAGCTCCCCAGCCTGCCCGCGTTGACGGCTGCCGCGTCCTCCGGAGGCGCCCTGCTCGATGTCCACACGACCGAGGTGGCGGACGACTGGAGCGAGCGCTGGCGGACCTTTCACCGCCCCGTCGTGATCGCCGCGCCGATGCCGGCCTCTGTCCCGACTCCGGCGGCGCCCGCACGGGCATCGCCGGCGATTCGCATCCGGCCGCCATGGGAGCCCCCCGGCGACGGCTCGGGGGTCACGCAGGAGATCGTGATCGACCCCGGCCAGGCTTTCGGCACCGGCGCCCATGCCACCACCAGGCTATGCCTCGAGCTGCTGCTCGAACTGTCCGCCGAGCGCCCGCCTGCGGGTCCCCTGCTGGACGTCGGATGCGGGTCGGGTGTGCTCGCGATCGTCGCCGGCAGGCTCGGCTACACCCCTGTGGTCGCCCTCGACAACGACCTCCTGAGCGTGCAGGCCACGGCCGAGAACGCCGCCGTCAACGGCGTCGAGCTCGACGTCCGCCGCGCCGACCTGCGCACCGACCCGCTGCCTGTGGGGGATCTCCTCGACGAGGGCTTCGGCCGCGCTCCCGTGGTCGTCTGCAACCTGTTGCGAGGACTGCTGCTCGAGCTCGCCGGTGTGCTCCCGTTCGCACCCCGCGCGCTGATCGCCTCCGGGCTGCTCGAGGGCGAGGGGGAGGAGGTCGCGGGCGCCTTCGAGGCCACGCTCGGGATGCGCGCGCGACGCCGCACCGCGGGCGCCGGTTGGGAGGCGATCCGGCTGGAGGGCCCCGGCGGCGGGGCCTAGCTCCGCGTCGCGCGGACGCGGCGTCCGATGACCTAGCCCGGGAGCGCGGTGGCGGCGAGCACGTTGGAGCGGTACACGAGGTCGATCGCGGGGCGCACACCGTCCTCGCTGGCGAGCAGCTCGTCGGCCGCCGAGAGGGCGAGGCCGATCGTCTCCAGGGCCTCACCCACGTCTGCGGGATCGGGGTCCCGGCAGGCCGCGATCCCCATGTCGAGCATCGCCCGCGCCTGCTCCCTGGCGCCGGCGAACAGCGCGGGTCCGACGAGGCTCGCGTAGCCGTACACGCGCGCGAGGCGCCCCGACAGCGTGATCGTCGAGGGCCTCCTGAAGTCGCTCGGGCGCGGGAGCCCGCCGCCGTCGAGCAGCCCCGCCATCGTCCCCCCGAGCAACCCACGGGTCGCGGTCTCGTCCAGCCCCGCCTGCTGGGCCACCCGCAGGGCCATGTAGAGGGTCGTGGCCGGGAGTCCGTACGGCGGGTCGGAGGCGAACACCACGCGCTCGGGGGGCACCCGTGCGAGCAGCTCGATCACGTCCAGCGGGAAGAAGCACGAGATGTCGTACAGCACGCCCGGGTGGTCGGCCAGGCGGGTGGTCAGGATCCCCTGGTCGCAGATCGCCCCGTGGGCCAGGATCAGGACCGCTCCGGGGTGGCGCAGGGCGAGGTTCACGAGCCCCTCGGCCAGCGGCGGCAGCCCCCGCCCGGCGTGGATCAGGATCGGCACCTTTGCGTCTTCGGCGAGCCTGAAGATCTCCTGCATCTCCTCGCCGTCGAATACGAAATCCTGGGCGCGGGGGTGGAGCTTGATGCCGCCGGCGCCGGCGGCCAGGCAGCGTTCTCCCTCGTCGAGCGGGTCTTCGGCCGGGTCCAGCCGGCAGAAGGGCGTCAGCCGGCCGTCGCTCTCGCCGGCCCATTCGATCACGCGGTCGTTGGGGAGGCTGTAGGAGGGCACCCGCTCGGGGTCGTGCAGCGGGAACACGCACGCCCGCCTCGCCTCTGCGGCGTCGAGCTGGTTCAGCAGCTGCTCGAGCGTCAGCGAGCGCCCGTCCTCGTCGAGGCCGAGGTGGGTGTGGGCGTCGATCACTTCCGCCCCCTCGGGGCGGAGTTCGCGGACCTCCTGGAGGAACGGGGCGAGGGCCTGTTCGTAGAGATCGCGGTTCATCGGCCCCACCCTATTCTGTCGGCGTGGCGTGGCAGGTCGTGATCGCGGGCGGAGGCTTCGGCGGCTTCTACGCGGCGCACGCACTCGAACGCCACCTGCCTCACCAGAGCGCCCGTGTGACGCTCGTCAACGAGTCCAACTACCTGCTGTACACCCCGCTGCTGCCCGGCGCAGCCGGCGCCACGCTCGATCCGCGCCACGTGATCGTGCCGCTGCGCGCCCAGCTGCGCCACACCGACCTGCTGATCGGTCACGTCCAGAGCGGCGACCCCGGGGCCCGCACGCTGACCGTGCGCCGCATCGACGGGGACGAGCTGGAGCTCCCCTACGACCAGCTGATCGTGGCCCTCGGGTCGGTATCCCGGACGCTTCCGATACCGGGACTCGCCGAGCACGGGATCGGGCTCAAGTCGCTCGCCGATGCGGTCGCGCTGCGCAACCAGGTACTGAGGTGCTTCGACATCGCCGAGACGCTCGAGGATCCCGAGCGCCGCGCGGAGTACCTCACGTTCGTGTTCGTCGGCGCCGGCTACGCAGGCGTGGAGGGACTCGCCGAGTTGCAGGACTTCGCCGTGCAGGCGATCGGCCTGTATCCCCGCTGCGCCGCCCAGGGGATGCGCTGGGTGCTCGCCGAGGCGCGCGAGCGGATCATGCAGGAGGTGCCCGACAGCCTCTCGCTGTTCGCCGAAGCCGAGCTGCGCGGGCGCGGCATCGAGGTGCTCACCTCGACCACGCTGGAGGGGCTCGGCGCCGACTACGCCCGACTGTCCCGTGGCGAAACGATCCCCACCCGCACGGTCGTGTGGACGGCCGGGGTGAGGCCGAGCCCCGCGGTCGCGAGCATCGGACTGGAGCTGGACGCCGCCGGCCGCATCCCCGTGGACCGCACCATGCACGCGTTCGGCGCCCCCATATGGGCGATCGGCGACTGCGCGGCCGTCCCCGACCCCGCGCGCCCGGGGCAGTCGTGCCCGCCCACTGCCCAGCACGCGATCCGCCAGGGCAGGCTGGTCGCGCGCAACGTCGTCTGCGCTCTGCGCGGCCTCCCCGCGAAACCGTTCCGCTACAAGAGCAAAGGCGTGGTCGCCGAGCTCGGCGGCCGCCAGGCGGTGGCGATCACCTTTGGGGTGCGCTGGCGGGGTTTCCCCGCGTGGCTGATCGCGCGCACCTACCACCTGCTGCTGATGCCGGGCATGGGGCGCCGCCTGCGGCTGCTGGTCGACTGGAATGTCGCGCTGCTGTTCGGCCGCGACTCGTCCTCACCGGGGAAGCTGGGCACGCCCACCCCGCTCTCGGGCCCCTGACGGCCGGCAACGCACGCCCCGGGGATGCTGGACGGGCGGCGTATCCTTCGTCGAGAAACGCATGGGGATCCGCGAGCAGATCGACGCCGACCTGAAGGACGCCATGCGCGCCGGGGACAAACAGAAGGTGGGCGCCCTGCGGCTCGTGGTGTCCGAACTGCAGAAGGCCGCCAAGGATGGCAACGACGACGAGGTCGCGGTGCTGCGGCGCGAGCGCAAACGCCGCACCGAGGCCGCGAGCGCGTTCCGTGACGGCGGCCGCGAGGATCTCGCGGCCGGCGAGGAGGCCGAGGCGGAGCTGATCGGCGGCTACCTTCCGGCGGAGCTCTCCGACGAGGACCTCCGGGCGATCGTCACCCAGGCCGTGGCCGACAGCGGCGCCGCCGGACCGAAGGACATGGGGGCCGCGATGCGCCAGGCGATGGCCGTGGTGGATGGGCGCGCGGACGGTAAGCGCGTGTCGGGCATGGTGCGCGCGGCGCTGCAGGGATGAGGACCCAGATCGAGCTATCGAACGAAGTGGCGGCGGAGCTCGCCGGCAGCCAGGACGCCGTCCTGCGGGCACTCGAGTCCCATCTATCCTGCCGCGTCTACCTGCGCGGCAACCTGCTTACGCTCGACGGGGACGAGGGCGACATGCAGCTCGGTGAGCGGGTCGTTCGCGAGCTCGCCGACCTGATCGCCCGCGGGCACCAGATCGGGCCCGGGACGATCACGGCCGTCACCGGGGCGCTCGACGCGCACGAATCGCCCGCTCGCGTGCTCGAGGACGTCGTCTGGACAAACCGCGGCCTGCGCGTCGCACCCAAGACGGTCAACCAGAAGCGCTACGTCGACTCCGTCCGCGCCAACACGATCACGTTCGGGATCGGCCCCGCCGGCACCGGCAAGACGTTCCTCGCCGTCGCCATGGCGGCCGCGGCGCTGTCCCGCCACGAGGTCAACCGCATCATCCTCACCCGCCCGGCCGTCGAGGCCGGCGAGCGCCTCGGCTTCCTCCCCGGCGACCTGATGGCCAAGGTCGATCCGTACCTGCGCCCCCTGTTCGACGCCCTGCACGACATGCTCGATCCCGAGAAGGTCGCCTCCCACATCGACCGTGGCGTGATCGAGATCGCCCCGCTCGCGTTCATGAGGGGGCGCACGCTCAACGACTCGTTCGTGATCCTCGACGAGGCCCAGAACACCACCCCCGAGCAGATGAAGATGTTCCTCACCCGCCTCGGCTTCGGCTCCAAGATGGTCGTCACCGGCGATATCACCCAGGTCGACCTTCCCCGCGAGCAGAAATCCGGGCTGATCGTAGTGGGCGACGTGCTGGACTCGGTCGAGGGCGTCGAGTTCGTCCGCTTCGGGGGCGAGGACGTCGTGCGCCACAAGCTCGTCCAGCGCATCGTCGAGGCGTACGACGCGCACACGCAGCGCGGCGCCCCGGTCGTCGAGCCGGCCTCCCGGAGCGGCGGCGACGGCGTCCAGCGCCCGGCCATCCGCAGCGCCTGAGCGGCCGATGCTCGAGGTCGAGCTCCTCGGCGGCGAGCGGCTCGGCGGACGGCTCTCCGAGCAGGAGGTCGATCGCCTGTGCGCCGCGAGCGCCCAGCGGCTCGGGGTCCACGGCGGCCACGTCGCCGTGCAGATCGTCGACGCGGCTGCGATCGAGCGGCTGAACGCCCGCCACCGCGACCGCCCCGAGCCCACCGACGTGCTGTCGTTTCCGGTCGACGGCGCCGAGCCGCTCGCCGAGGGGCAGCCACGCGAGCTCGGCGACATCGTGATCTGTCCCGAGCATACGCTCGACCTGCGCGAGGCCGTCGTCCACGGCATGCTCCACCTGCTGGGGATGGATCACGATCGTGACGACGGCGAGATGCTCGCCCTCCAGGACGAGCTGCTGCGGGAGCACGCCGCATGAGCCGCAGCGGGATCGTGGCGCTCGCCGGCCGTCCCAACGTCGGCAAGTCGACCCTGCTGAACTCGCTCGTGGGCGAGAAGCTCTCGATCGTCTCCGACCGCCCACAGACGACCCGCCGGGTGATCCGCGGGATCATCACCCGGGGCGATTCACAGGTGGTGCTGGTCGACCTCCCCGGCACCCAGCGCCCCCGCGACCCGCTCACCGCGCGGCTCGCCAAACGGGTCCAGCAGGAGCTGGAGGGGGCCGACGGGGTGCTGCTGATGCTCAACGGCCTGCAGGGCGTGGGGGCGGGGGACCGATACCTCGCCGGCGCCCTCGCCGGGAGCGGAGTGCCCGTCACGGTCGCCGTCAACAAGATCGACAAGCTCTCCCGCGCGCGTCTCCTGCACGTCCTCACGGAGGCCTCCGAGCTCGCTCCCGAGGCCGAGGTGTTCCCGATCTCGGCGCTGCGCGGGACGGGGGTGGGGGAGCTGGTGGGCCATCTCGCCGCGAGCATGCCCCAGGGGCCGTTCTTGTTCGAGCCCGGGGTCAGCAGCGACCAGCCGCTGGAGCAGCTGCTCGCCGAGCTGATCCGCGAGGCCGTCATCCGCCGCACCTTCGAGGAGGTGCCCCACGCGGTCGAGGTCGTGGTCGAGGACGTCGATCGCCCACGCGACGGGCTGGTGCGCGTGCGCGCGCTGATATGGGTCGAGAGCGACTCGCAGAAGGCGATCCTGATCGGCGCGAGGGGCAGCATGATCAGGGCGATCGGCACCGCCGCCCGCGCGGAACTCGAGCGCGAGCTGAACTCCCACGTGCACCTCGACCTGTCTGTGCGCGTGCGCCGCCACTGGCGCAACGACGAGGCGCTGCTCGACCGTCTCGGGATGAGCTGACGGGCACCCGGCGCCGCGCGGTGCGGCGCGGTGCGAGGCGGCGCTACGCGGCGGTGCGGCGCGGTGCGATGCGGCGCTACGTGGCG
>Ga0335083_10004765_pt1 | contig 17236 bp, 18 predicted proteins | sample Lox_Sample_42_FD_206716 | JGI IMG/M metagenome (GOLD analysis project Ga0335083, IMG submission 206716) | Soil microbial communities from Loxahatchee National Wildlife Refuge, Florida, United States - Lox_Sample_4.2 | ecosystem: Environmental > Terrestrial > Soil > Wetlands | place: USA... | reverse complement strand
GATGTAGTTAGGAAAATCGAGGCATATCTGGAAATTACCGATGGGTCCCTCGTAAGGGCCGCGAACGCCGAGGGGAACAGCCGCAACGAGGTGAGAACAATATTCCGGAAACGACCTGAACTGAATACTGCTCTGCTACGTGTGGCGGAAGATTGTTCCGAAGAAGAAGTGAATGAATTGATAAATGAAATGCTAAAAAGGAAGGGCAAACTGAATGAGCAACCCTAATTTTTCCTTCAGTCCCATGAGTGGCAAACAGATAGACCAGCTTGCCACTTCCTACATCTCATACTATCAACCAGAAGTCCTGAAAAAGCCCTCACCGTTCGATGTCCACCGGTTCGTCGACACAAAACTGGAGGACCTGACCGGCGTGGTCCCTGTTTACTCGCGAGAGCTTCCCCCCGAGATATACGGCCTAACCGACAGCTCCGAGAATCGCCTGGAAATCCAGGAGGCTCTCGCCGAGGACCCGCGCCAGGTGAGATTTTTCCGCTCGACCCTTGGGCACGAAAGCGGCCATTGCATTATCCATGTCCCTCAGTTGCGGAAGATAAACCGGGCACAGGTTTTCCAGCAGAGGAAAGAGGACGTGGCGGACGGGGTACATCTTTACCGGAAGGGCGATATACCGCTGTACTGCAATCCTGAGTGGCAGGCTTTCCGCTTCAGCGGAGCGCTATTGGTACCCGAGGGGCCTTTAAGGATGATGCTTGCGGATGGGGCAAGCCACCATGAAGTCGCAGATGTTTTTCAGGTTCACCTGCCGTTTTTGAGGTCGCGGATGAAAGCCTTGAAGCTTATATAACAAAAATAGAAAAGCCCTGACGTCTGCCAACGCCAGGGCTTTCCCCCGAGAGATAGGCCTTGGGGGCCTTGCAACCGGTGATTCTCTGAAGGGTTAGATTATCAAAAAAACCCCTGGTTTGCAAGGGCTAAATCGCCTGTCGGGAAGGACAGGTGTCTCCATGGAACCTATGGAACGCCCCGGGAAGCGACTGATTTTCGTCGCGTACATCACCTGCAAAGGTGTACGGCGCTACGCGAGTCAGTACGGTCGCAAGGCTTGGCCCATCTGGGTCGACGCCTAAACCACAACCCAGGAGGGGGCTTTGCCCCCTCCGCAACCAGCAAACCACGGAGGTTACAAAAATGGCAACAAACCCACCGACCGGCGACGGTCACAGAAACGGAATGGTAAGGGAAAGAAGTCAGACCTACAACCCCAAGACGGAGACATGGACGAAACGGGACACGAATACCGGCAAGTTCATGGACCAGAAGGCTGACGGCACGCCCTTCAAAGGTGTCCGGAAGGAAAAGTAGTGAAACGCAGCACCGACTGGCTCTCCTGCCTCGACAGGAGAGCCTTTTTATTTGTCCGGTGGAATATTTTCGCACGATTTTATGCTGAGTTGCGAATCGAAGAAGCTTTGCATGCGTGAAAGCGTGAAAGTTCGAGAATGGACCGTTGTACCGGTTTCAAGCCTGGAAAGAGGCAATTCCTGCGGCATCCGCTACTCTGGTATCCAAGTCTTTGGGTTCTCTTTCGGAATCATTTATGGCACCGGTGGTTGCCTTTTTGGATGCCAAGATGTCACTATCAATGGCGCCGATTTCGGTACCATTCTCCCGCGGAGTTTTCGGCGGAAAGAAAAGCCTCCCTTGCGAGGAGGCCTTCCAGGATGCTATCTCTCCTACCTGCTACCACCAATACCACCACCGATACCACCAGCCTCCCCAGAAAAAGGGGTACCGCGGCCAATAGTCCGTGCTGGTGTAAGCATACTTCAGCAGGGCACCAAGCTTCTTCCCCTCCGCATAGCCGTGGTAAAGGCGCAGATGCACCCGGTCCATAAGGACGTACGGCAGTGAGATAATGGCAATGCCGATGGCGCAGAACCAGAAGATGTTCCTGAAATATACGCCGACCAGCATACCGGCAAGTAGGCAGGTGAGTATGGTCCCGACCAAGGCGAAGAGGAACGCGGGCAATTTCAGCCTGCGGACATCCTTCTCCTTCAGCCAGGCTTGCGCATCATAGTATTTGATCATCTCTTCTCCTCAGTCGGTTCCATTTTGGGTGGCATTTTGGGGTACTTTCTTGGATGCTTCGGGCCTGGTTGCCATTTTGGTGGCTAATACGTCACCATCAATTGTGCCAAGTTTGATCACTCCATTCGTGTGAAGGCTCGGACAGGCAACGGGGCGGCCCCATCCTTGAACAATCTAATAATCATCGAATAAGTTACATCTTCTAACTGTCTTTGGCATCAGCAGACTGACTGCCTTGCCGATGGCGATATCCAGCATGATTACCTCCTGGCCGTCGAGGTAGCACTCGCTGACCGTGGCACTCCCCTGTTTCAGGCAGATATGGAGGAAGTGCTTAGTGTCCTTCTGCCGGGCCGTGAAGTAGAGTGACTGCTGTCCGTCTTTATGAGACAAGCACTTCGCCAAATCAACTTTGCTCCCATCTTTACTGGACCTTTTCCAGTAGGCTTGCATAAAGTAGCTCAGCGAGGACTTCACGAAGGCAAGTCCAGTGAGGTTGTCGTCAATGACAAACTCCCAGAACCGGACCGTTACCGTATTCTCCCTGTCGAACCGGGTCCGGTATTTGTTGTCGGCATCCTTGAAATCATCCCGGATCATGTAAGTCTCGGCCTCAATTCTGATTCCCTTGAATTCGTATTCAATCATCGGTTTCCATCTCCTTCCAGAGTTTGAGCAGGTAAGACGCGGAGGTCTTGACCTTGCGGGTTTTCGCCAGATAGTCGGCAATGGGGCGAAACCCCATCCCTTCCGCCTTCAATTCTTTTACCTCGCCCCAGTACGCCAGGATCTTCTTCCGCAATATCGGGGTCCGTCCTCGTTGAATCAGCTCGGCTGCTTTCGCCTTGCGCAGGTGGGAGAAGTCGTCGTACTGCGCCTTTTCCGCCACCCGGTAGCCTTTCCCCTTCATCGTATCCCAGCCCGCCTTGCGGGCGGCAACGATGAAGGCGCAATACTTGCCGACCCTGCCGGGGAGATCGGGACATTCTTCCTTGATCTGGTATGCCTTCTTCACCCCCTCTTGAAAGATTTCGATGATCCTCTCCTCCGGCAGCGACGCCACCCACGTGTGCACCCGTTTTCGCTCCCGGCCGGTCAGGCCGGTTATCTGATTGAGCAAGTCATCCATATTTCATCCTCTCGTGTAGGTCAGAGTTTCCCGCAGCCGGAAATGGGAAGTCTCCAGTGAGGTCTGCTGCAAGGCCTGTTCGTGGCTCAGGCCGTGATTGATGCATTCCAGGTAGCGTTCCTGGGCGAAGTTGTGCTTGAGGCCATGACTGCCGCGGCCCGGCGCATACTGCCCGGTTTCCCGGGCGGCCCGATTGATCGCCGCCACATAATCGGCATAGTCGCTCTCCAGCATGCCGTTGGCCTTGATGTACCTATCCAGCCGCCGGTAGGTCTCGACGGAAACGTAATGCTCCGTTTCCTTCCCTCCCTTTTCCACGGAAGCGACAATTCCCACGGGTGCGCCGGTAACCGGATCACCGCTGATGCCGTGCAATCCTTCGACAGTCAGGGGATTCTTCACCCGGCGGTTACTCGGCGCTCCCACCCCTTCGGCTCGCAGGCCACCCTCGTATTGGAGTGACGCCTGCAACTGGTAGGTCCCGTTGCTGATGGCCTCAATGAGCCGAACCGGGTCGGGATAGGCCCGGTTGGCGAATACCTTGCTCGATTTCTTTAACAGCTTCCTGCTCCGGGCGTAGAACTCACGACGAAGCGCTTCCGTTTCCAATGGTGGGACCTCTAACTCATGCTGCTCGATATAGTGATTGACGGCGTACTCGAACTTCCCCAGGGCCGAAAGCAGGGTCTCCATGGTCTGACGTGACCGTTTCCTTGCGACATAGTGGTCAAGCCTTTCTTCCAGATAATCCGCCATGGCGTTTCGCACCGACGGGGTGTCAAGAAGAGTGATAACGCCGATAGTGAGCATAAATTCCCCAAAGCGGTGAGCTTCGTACTTGTATACCTTCCATGAGCCGAAGGATCGGAGTCCCTGAGCGGTGTCCGTTTTCGCCGTCCGAAAAGAGCGGATGGCATGGAATATCGCCTCCACCTGGGAATGCAGTGATCGTGGCCATCTATGTTTCATGTTCCCTGGTACCTCTGACCGTTTCCGGCCCGCGTGTTGAGATGACATGCTCTTTTTTTGGCATTGCCATGCCGGCGGTAGCAGCTCCGCCTTCTTACTCTCTTTCGAGTCTCTTTTATCTGGATCAGGGAGTTATCCGGACCATGTCCAAATCCCTTCCGACTGTCCATTGCCTGTCGTGAACCGAGACTCGATGGTGATTCACATCAGACAGGTCCTCGATTGTGCTGCTCCGGGAAAACGCCTCGCCACTGCGTTCTGGACTCAGGGGCCGATACCTGGTCCGCCACTTTAATGGTATCCGGTGCAACGTGCGATCATGCGAGGGAGAGGTGCCGCTTACCTCGATCATGAAAGGGCTCTGCTAAGGTTAGCCAATCCCGTGAGTGGTGTTCGGCCGGGCCAATGGGCGCGACGGCTCTGAGTACACCTGGCAGTGATGCTGCTAAAAAACTCTCCTATTCGTAAAGGTTGCAACTGTTTTGTTTGTTTACTGTGAGCCCGCAACATGCTGACAGTATTGCGGTTTGCCCTTAATCACGACGGCATCGAGTTGTTGTTTGTGTTCATTCGTGAACACCGTTCCCAAGCCATGGATTTTGCTACCGCGGTGATCGCCACGGCCGGCCACTTGAAACCCGGTGTCATGGACGCTATGACCTTAGAGCGGAAACTCTCCCGGTCGGCAACGGACAGGGAAGCCCAGAAGGCGTCTTTCTCCTGCGTCTCTTTCCCCGCCTTGGCCTGCTCTTTTTCATCAACCGTCTTGACGGCCTTTCTCCTCTCATCCGCAGCCAGCGTCCCGCAGATGTTCTTCTCGGGGCGGGCCTCCGGTACGGTTTCTCTTTGGTACTTCTTCCAGTTTCTGATGGAAATGACCCCATTTTGCTGGCGAATCATCTGTAGGCCGGTAAAGGTTATGAGGCCAAGCCGAACGGCGGGGAGCGGGATGTCTGTCACGATGCTCAGCGTTTCTGCCGTGTACGACAGAGCGTCTGATACCATCAGATAACCGTCGCGGTTACACTTCCCCGCTTCCGCCACCATCAGGAGCCACAGCAGAACGAGGGTGTCCCCTTCCGGGCCATTGCGGATCATCTTGATCTTGCGGTGATCGAGGAAGTTGCACGCGATTTTTACCGTGTCCATGTCGCTCCTGGTCATCCGCCTTGGGAAGCAGGCCCCTTGCTGCGCCGCTTGTATTTTGATCGCGGCTCTGGATTCGCCGAATCGTTGCGTGCCGCCGGTGCGGCCTGCGCCAGGATCGCTTCCTTTCGCTTCGCTTCCGCCACCATCCGCATTACCCCAAGGCTAAGTATTGATGTTATCTGGTTTAATCTATGCTCCGGTGTCATGTCTGGTATCTACGCTCTTGACGGCATTTATGGTGGACACCAGCCGTGTGGCATGGTATTGTTACCAAAATCTATTCCTGATTCCCGCATCATATGCAATATGTTACTAATATATGTAACCATGTTACCATGTCAAGACTTTTTTGGAGGTCCCCGTGCGCTTAGCTGAATTATTTCGAAAGGCCAGGGAAGCGAAGGGGCTGAAGCAATCGGAAATCGCCGATCAATGCGGGATTTCTCGCTCAGCACTCGCCCGCTTCGAGACAGGCTCGCTCCGTCTCAATGAGGAAACTCTATTAAGAATAGCCCCACTGCTCGACATAAATCCCGAGTTCCTCCACGGTCATACCAGGATCCCGTTCAAGAGCCAGAACGGCGAGCTGATAAAATTTGTCGTCGACAAGTATCATGTTACGACCGATCCGCTGCTCGCGACCATTTTTGCACGATGCGATGTGCTCGACGTTTTCTACCTCTCTCCGCCCCTCACCGTGGTCGACCGTCTTCGTCACCTCAATATTGCCGACAATCCGACGTATGCCCTCCTTATAGGCGACGAGCAGGGCAATATGTATCTGTTCAGGTGCAAATCGGCCAAGGATTTCCTGGCATGGGACAACAGTCTTTCTTCCTGGTACTCCGAACAACGGAGGCTCTCCGGCAAGAGTGGCCATTTCGAGATGAGGATCATCACGAAGGACTTGTACGAAAAGATAAGAGACTGGCAGGATGTCGGAAAAGAGGATCTTGACTTCCTGCTCAAGCAGAAGGACCAGGATCTCATCTATAAGGAGCTGGCGCTCAGCGAGGCAGAGAAAAGGCTGATAACCTTCATCCGCGAGCAACACCTTGACCCGGAGGAAGCCATTCAAAAGCTTCAAAAATAAGCCAAACCATCCCCATAACAAATCCGGAATTCTCCTCACCCCACCCCCCTCCGTGCAAGTGTCTACGTATAACCCTTGATTGAAATACGGGTATCTGATACACTTCCAAAATTCAAGGAGGTGTCTATGGCCGACATAGCTGATCAGGCGAGAAAGTGCGCCCTCTACGTCCGTGTTTCCACGATCAATCAAGCTGAAGATGGGGAATCGCTCGACGAGCAGGTCCACACTCTGAAGAGCTACTGTGCATACCGTAAATGGCAGGATTGCACCGTGTACCGGGAAGAGGGGTTCTCCGGGAAGGACTTGAAGAGGCCGGCGTTCCAGCAGATGCTGGCGGACATCCAGAAGGGGAAGATCAACACGGTCATCGTCAAGAAGATAGACAGGCTTTCCCGGTCGATCATCGACTTCGAGAACGTCTACAAGTCATTCCAGGATTTGGGTGTAGACCTCATCTCTACTCAGGAAAATTTCGATACCTCGACTGCGATCGGCAGAAGCGTCATCAGGATCGTCCTGATCTTCGCCCAATTGGAGCGGGAGCAAACCTCGGAGCGGACCATTGATGTCATGGCTCACCGGGCAAAGCAGGGGCTCTTCAATGGCGGCTATCCCCGCATCGGCTATGACATCGATTATGAGAACAAATGCCTCGTGCCGAACGAAAGCGAGATCCCGATTGCCAACGAGATATTCACCACCTATCTCAAATTGGGCTCGCTGAGCGAGACTGCCAAGGAGTTGAACGACAAGGGGTACCGGCTAAAAACATGGACTACGCAGGCAGGCCGCACGAGAGGAGGGGAGAGATTTCAGAAAACCAACGTCAGCCGGTTACTGAACGACCCGGTTTACGTCGGCAAGGTGAGATACAAGGGCGGTGTCTATGAGGGCCAGCAACCGGCCATCATCAGCGAGGAACTGTTCGAGGCCGTTCAGTCCATCCTCCAGGCGAACAACATCACCAAGACGGGATACCGCCAAATTGAGAATACTTTCTACCTGAAGGGGCTTGTCCGATGCGGTGCTTGTCGCTCCGCGATGGCGCCGAGCTTTGCCTACTCGAAGGGAAACAAGTACTTCTACTACCGCTGCACCGTGAATAACGACCGGAGCAAAGATCAGTGCAGGATCGGCAGCGTACACGCCGGAAAGCTGGAAGAGCTTGTGATCAACGAGTTGAAGTTCCTCGCGGAAGACCCGCGGATTATCGCGGGGGTTGTCGAAAAAGCCACCAAGGAGCAGCGAGAAAAGGTGAAAAAGCTTGCCGCCAAGAAAAAAGTCCTTTCGGACAGGCTGGCCCAGGTTGACAAGAGGGCGAGGAATCTGCTCGAGGTGCTGGGAGACGGCGGCAACAGGGAAAATCGCGCCGGTTACGTCATGAAGGAGCTTGACGAACTGGACCTTCAGGCCGGACAGTTGCGGAATGAAATAGAGGGGATCGAGTTCGAAGCCAATGATCTGGAAAACAAGATTTTGAGCGCTGATTTAATTCGGGATAATTTCAAGGTCTTCAAGGACGTTTACGATCATCTCACCCCGGATGAAAAATACGACCTGCTGCACTTGCTCGTCAAGAAAGTCGTTTATACCGAGGAGCCCGGCGCGGACAAGGATGGAAAAAGGACGGGGAAAATAAAAATGGATCTATGGGAATTGCCACCCATAGATCCATCTCAATTGAACTCAGCAAAAAGTTTTGCTGAGCGTCACGTTTGGCTCCCCAGCGCGGACTCGAACCACGGACCCGGTGGTTAACAGCCACCTGCTCTACCGACTGAGCTACTGGGGAACAAGTTGTTGAAATTATTGAGGTTTTAGTAAACATCAAGCGCCCTCAACGAATTCCAAAGCCAGTGATTTATACCATGATGATCGTCTCTCGTCAATAGTAAAATGGGGGGATGACGAGCATTTAATCAACAAAATATTTCGGTTCTATAACCCAAACAAATGCAAATTGCTAATTACAACTGTGAACACAGATAGTTAGTACAACCTCTAAATCCACTATTTGAGGTTTTATCAGGGGTTGACATCCTCTCTCCCCCTGAAGGAGGAGGGTTCTCCCGTTCCGATGATAGGCCGCTTCTCATCTGGACAAAACAACCAATTCCTCGATCACCTTGCTTCCGTATCTTTTTTCCATAGCCGCCAACCCAGCCTCAGCGAGCTTCTTCCATTTCGGTCCACGAGACACTAGATCCTCCCACGCCGGCGGGACATCGTCGGGTCGTTCCTCCTTTAGAATGGTCAGCAGCAAGAATGCCTGGTGCAGATCTTTCTCCGCTTTCGCCTTCTTAGAAATGTCCCTGACCTGGGAAACGATCAGCTTGTGCATGGCATACCTCACCGGCTGCGGGACGTTGATTAGGACTGGGTCGGTATCGAGCAGTACGGCAGGGATGGGATGTTCGATCAAGTAACTGAGGAAGCTCAGCGGCTGCGCGGCACAGTTAAACCTCGGGATTACTACCGGATCATCCGATTTCGTTGTTTTCGGGGTCAACAGCTCAAGGCGAAGCTGGCTTTTCCGAATCGCAAAGGTCGTAGAGGGATATTTGAGGTTCATGGCCGGGACAGCGAAGAATCCCATTTTTAGACTGTCGATGACGGCAGGGATATCGGCCTGTACTGGGGGAAGCGCAACGGCTACGGTCGTTCTCTCGGCGGCGAGGTCAACGTCCATCGTCATCATCGTCGTCGGGAACCAACGAACTCCCAACATAAGCCCGATGGCCCTGAAGGCATGTGTGCCGATCAGCACCGCGCCTGAACGAAAAACTGCGGCTTCGGCAAGGGCACCAATGACCCTGGACATTGCTTTGTCCACCAAGAAGGCCGTGCCTGCTTGGACTTGAGCGGCCAGGCGCCGTAGGTTTTCCCGCGCCTCCTGTGACTCCCTCTTCCCCTCCTCGTACTGCTGGATCAGGGCATCCGTCTGAGACCCCTTCTTGCCGACATAGACTTGATGCAGTTTCCCACCTGGCAGGTAATGCAGGAAGTAGACATAGTTCTCGCCGTTGACCTCGCGGGTCGCGAAAGACCCTTTTAGGTCGGCAATGGTACGGGAAGCCTCCATCATCTGCAGCTGCTCAAAGAGTTCGGCATAGAGGGTCATTGTCTGCATGTCAACACGAGGAATGGGGAGCAATCGTCACCTCCAGTGGCTTTGTACAATGGTTAGCTTAAACAATGATACAAAACTTGTATCATGTTATCTCAAATCATAATACAAATATTGCGTAAGTACAATAAAATAAATGTTTTTGGGAGGGGAAAGTCGGCTTTTCCCGCTGCTGGCTCGCACGCATATCGTATATGTGCGGCCACAAGGAAATTGCTAATTACGACTGTGAACACAGATAGTTAGAACAAACTCTAAATCCACTATTTGAGGTTTTCCGTATTTGCATGGCGTAGAGGGAAAATTAAACATTATCAAGCTTATGTTCAGTAAAGAACGGCAAGCTTGGCTAGATTTACGATCTAATTTCAAGGAAAAGACGTTCGAGATTACCGAGTGGCAAGGGCAGCAGTCAACCTCGGGGTGGAAAAGACCCGGGTCACCGGCGGCGAACCTCTTGTCCGTCAGGGGATATTCTTCCCTGGAGATAACATTTTTTGACCGGGCGAGTATTTCAGAAACCGACCCTCCTGGTCCCTTCAATGGACTGGACCGGCTTGATCCTTGGAACGTGGCATCTCATGGTTATCACGCATCTTTTTCCCGGAGGCACATGCGCTCGATTGCTTCTTGACGGCAGCCGGGCAACCGTTATAATGTACCGGCAACCGTATTGGGCGGCAATCCGGTTCAACGTGCCAGTGAGCATTCTCCACATTCCAGCCGGCACGCGATCACACCCGATTTCATACATTGCGGGCAATCTGCCGGCGTCACATGCTCCCCGTGCAGAAAGGTCGGGAGTCGCGTAATTCATTCCGGTATCCATAGGTGGTCCCGGCTCTTTTTCGAGCCATGTGATCGTGGGCTGAACAGAAACCCCGATATGACGATGCTGTAACCGGTGGTACCCCATGCGAAATGTCGCAATCTTTATCCCAGCACTGATTTCTTTACTCATTGCCGGATGCGCTCATCCGGAATTGTTCGGGAAAGAGCGTATTAGTGTCGGCACGGTAGGAGTGAACAGGTCCCTCGATTTCACCGGCGGCCATTTTGACGACAACCTTGTTGTCGACGTTGACGAGAATGGCATTGTGATTCTCTCCGCACAGAAGGATAAAGAGAACATCTTTATCTATCTGTCTCCTGCGGCTCAAGAAAAACTACGGGAGATGCTTAAGGAATCGATTCAACAGGGGTATCTTGCCGACAGGCAAAGGATGGATGTCCAGAAGCCGCTCGGCCACTTGAGGACAAAAGTGGGAGATTACGGCTGGCCCACGGACCTGGTGATGCAATTCTACACAATTAAAAGTGGCACTATCTGGAATGTCAGCTTGGAATTCTGCTATATGAAACCGGAGGAATTTCAGGGCAGCTCCAAAGACAAAATAAAACAGTGCGAGAAGAGCATGGCCCTTTACCTCACGGAGTTCTCGGCAATTCAGCTCAGGGACTGCCTTTCTCTTGCATCCGACTATGCGCGGAGGAGAAAATCTCCTGAGCCGCCACCTGCCCCAGCACCACAGCCGACGGCGCCAAAGAGCAAGTAAACTCACCAGCGCCGGCTTCGGACGGCAAGGATTTTGATGCACTTACACAGGAATGACACAAAGAAAAAAGAAAGGCTTCGCGGTCGGTATCGCAAAGCCTTTCTTTTCAGCTAGTTATGGTGCCCAGGGACGGAATCGAACCGCCGACACGAGGATTTTCAGTCCTCTGCTCTACCGACTGAGCTACCTGGGCGGAAAGACATACTTTATAGCGGCAAATCGTCCGTATGTCAACAGATTTTTCCGCTCCCCGTCTAGGCCCGGGAAATGAAGCGGCCGTCGCGGGTGTCGACCTTGACCTTGTCCCCCGACTCCAGGTAGGGCGGAACCTTGATCTTCAGCCCCGTCTCCAGGATGGCATCCTTCGTCTCGGCGGTAGCCGTGGCATTCTTGATGACCGGCGCCGTCTCGGTCACGGTGAGTTCGACCGTCATCGGCAGCTCCACGGTGACCATCCTCCCCTCGAACAGGCCGAGAATCACGTCGGTCCCCTCCAGAAGATACTGGGCGTTTGCCGCAAAGGCGTCCGCATCCTGCTCGAACTGCTCGTAGGTCTCCAGGTCCATGAAGACCCCCCGGTCGCCGTCGGCATAGAGGAACTGTCCCTTGTGGCGCTCGAAATCCGCCTCCTCCACCTTGTCGCCGGAGCGGAACGTCTTGTCGAGAACCTGGTTGGTGAGGAGATTGCGGAAGCGGGTCTTCACCATGGTGTTCGCTCCGCGGGCCGACGGGGACTGGAAGGTGACGTCGAGGATGAGGCAGGGTGCACCGTCGATCTGGATGACGATGCCGCGCTTGAAATCTGATGTTGTGATCATTGCACCACTCTCCTTTGCAAAATTCCTTCTTTCTTACCAGAAAAAAATGCTAACTTCAACCTGCAGGTGACAATTTCCCGGAGAGGCGAACATGAGGATCGATACGGACCATATCAAGCTGGACAGTTTTCTGAAGTTGATGAATGTCGTCGCTTCCGGCGGCGAGGCGAAAATCATCATCGCCGAAGGGGAGGTGAGGGTCAATGGTGAGATGGAACTGCGGCGTGGCCGGAAGCTCCGCTCCGGCGACGTGGTAGAGGTCGACGGGGAGAGCTATCCGGTGGAGTGAACCCCGTTATCCGCCTCCAGGTGAACCGGGGAAAAGAGCGTCATCCCCGCCGGGATTGCGCCCCTCTCATTGTCTGCTACACTTGAGCAGTCAGGAGAGAATACTGCGGAGCCGGCGGTAACGGGAGGCGATATGGCGATGCGATGTCTGGCTGCTGCTATCTGGATTTGTGCGGTTGCCGTCTGGGGAAGCCCTCTGGCGGCGGTGAAAAAAGCAGCTGAGATCAGGGTCTATTCGGTGGCCGGGAAAGGATACGTCATGACGGAACGGGTAGTGAAGAGCGACGAAGAATGGCACAGGCTGCTGACCCCGGAGCAGTACCGGGTCACCCGCAAACAGGGGACGGAGCGCCCCTTTGCCAATGCCTACTGGAACAACCATGAAACCGGGGTCTACCAGTGCGTCTGCTGCGGACTCGATCTCTTCAGCTCCGCCAGCAAGTTCGAATCGGGAACCGGCTGGCCGAGTTTCTGGCAACCCATTGCTCCCGAAAACGTCACGACCCGTGAGGACCGCTCGTTCTTTTCCATCAGGACCGAAGTGCTGTGTCCCCGGTGCGACGCCCACCTGGGCCACGTATTCAACGACGGCCCCCCGCCCACCGGGCTTCGCTACTGCATGAATTCGGCGGCGCTGAAGTTCACCAAGAGCGAGTGATGGGCACACCCGAACCGGATGCCTGTCGCTGCATTCAGCTGTCGGGGAACTCCCGGAGTATCCAGTCCCGCTGCACGACCCAGATCAGGAGAAAACAGGGGGCGCTCCAGAGTGCCGACATGAAGAGGAAGTCGATCACGCCGACCAGGTAGTACGATATTGACGCCTCGTCCGACGAGAGGCCAACCCAGGTGAGAAAACCGGCACCTTCATAGATGGTGACCACGGCGACACCGGTCCATGCTGCAATGCCGAGCCCCCGGGGCGATTTGGGCTGCATCATCAGGAACCTGCCGGCCATGGTGAGAAAAAAAAGGCTGAAAAGGGTAAAGAGCCACGGGGCAAAGCCCATGCGAAAAAACACCTGCATTGTGGAAAGCGGCTCAAGGAGAGGCTCGGAGAGAATGGTCTGCCAATCATGCTGGTAGTAATTCGTCAGACCGCTAGCGCCGTAGCAGAGGAGCGCGCCGCCGGCAACGATGCACGGCCAGGCCGTTGCCCGCACCGGCATCGGAGCCTCCGCCTTCGCCAGTTCAGCGTCTGGTGACTTGGGAAAATCCTGGTTGCGCAGAGAGCGCTGCAACAGCTCCTGCTCGTGGGACTGCAATGGTCTTTCCTCCGTCTTCAGTTGCGGATTGCGCCGCGAACCATGCAGCAGTTCCCGCTCGTGTTTCAGCTGCTCCTTTTCCCGCTTTAGCCGTTCCCGCTCCTGGTACTCGCTCCCCACGATGCCGCATTTCGGGCAGACCGCAAACATTTCAACGCCATATGTCGAATAGCGGCAAGCCGGGCAGGTATTCATCATCCCGGGTCCCCATGCGGTCGGGGCCGGCTTCGCCACATGGAACGTCTCCTTGCATCGGGGACAGTTTATGTGGCTCCCTTCCGGAGGCATTTCCAGTTCGTTGATCTTTCCGGACAGATGGCAGGTGGGGCACTCGATTTTCATAACCTTGCCGGCTCCTCTCACATCTATTTCGGCAGTGAAACGGTGACCAAATGTGTCAATGAAAACGGCAAAAAACCGCCAATTTTCGGTAACCACCCGAAGTAAGTAGGCAGGAATAGGTGTTGCCGTGCGGGATTACCGTTAGAAAGCAATAATTATGCCGGTCAGAGGACACCAGGACCCGGAGGGCGCGAAGGAGAAAAGTGTCGGCGAGTTAGGGCCTTCCTCCGTCAGAGCCGGTGGCGGCGAGTCCCTACTCCAGGCATCCCCGGTTTTCGAACATGCCGGTTACCCCGATTTTTTCGGCGACCTTCCGGAAGTGGAAGCCATAGATTGCATAGGTGATGGCCAGCGGGAAGAGCCGCGGTTTCCTCAGGAGAGACCAGAAAAAGAGTTTCCAGAAGTGGGGCCTCTCCCTGCCGAACACCCCCAGCACGAGGATCGACTTGCCGAGAGCACCGAGATACCCCCGCTGGATGCGGAATTTCCCCCGGGAAAGTGGCCGGTACTCCCTGAGGAGGCTGATGACGCGACGGTAGTAGTGCTTGGGTGAATAGATGGCGGCGAGAATGGCCCGGTAGCCGTCGATGAGGAGATCCGGATTCATCCGCGGGACGAAATTGAGGGCGATGGCCGTGTTGTTGCCGCTGGCATCCCCCAGGAGCCGCCCCTCCCGGGAGAGGCGCTGATGGAGTCGGGTGCCGCGCAGTGCGGTGAGCATCCCGACCATGGCGGTGACAATCCCGCTTTCCTGGATAAAACGGATCTGCCTCTCGAAGATTGCCGGCGGATCGCTGTCGAAGCCGACGATGAACCCGCCGTGCACCTGGAGGCCTGCCTGCTGGATGCGGCGTACGCTGTCCAGCAGGTCGCGGTGCCGGTTCTGCACCTTGCCGCTCTCGTCGAGGCCGCCGTCGTCGGGGGTCTCGATGCCGATGAAGACCTCTTCGAATCCCGCCCGCACCATCAGCTCCATGAGCCGGGGATCGTCGGCCAGATCGATGGATGCTTCGGTGTAAAAGTAGAAGGGATACCCCTTTCTTTCCACCCAGTCGATCATCGCCGGGAGAATTTCCCGCTTCAGCTTCCCCTTGTCACCGATGAAATTGTCGTCCACAAAGAAGATCGCCCCCCGCCAGCCGCGGACATACAGGCTTTCCAACTCGGAGATCACCTGCTCGGCGCTCTTGCTGCGGGGTTTTCTCCCGAACAGGGCGGTGATGTCACAGAACTCGCAGTCGAAGGGACACCCCCGGCAGTACTGGAGATTCATGGCTGCGTATTCGCGGTGGTCGATCAGCTCCCAGCGCGGAACGGGGGTTACCCCCATGTCCGCCCGCCGGCTGTCGGCGTAAAGGCGCCGGGGCGTGCCGTTTTCCAGGTCTGCCAGAAAGGGGGGAAGGGTCACTTCCGCCTCCCCCAGCACCAGGTGGTCCACATCGGGGAAGTCATCGTGACATGATGTGAAGAGGGGACCTCCGGCAACGGTCCTCACCCCGTGCTCCCGGCAGCGGTCGAGCACCTCCCGGACCGACTCCCGCTGGATGGTCATGGCACTGAGGAAGACGGCATCGGCCCACGCGAGGTCTGCGTCCTCCAAGGGACGGATATTCATGTCCACGAGCCGGGTTCGCCAGGATCCGGGAAGCATGGCGGCAACGGTGAGGAGGCCGAGGGGGGGGAAACTGGCCTTGCGGCCGATGAATTTCAGGGCATGGCGAAAACTCCAGAAGGTATCGGGATACCGGGGATAAACGAGGAGAATGTTCATACGCGCCTCCATGGGAAGATGGCGGGCGGGAAAGGGGGATACTCTACTATAGACCCTTCCCGAAAAACGGAATGTAAATGTATTGTAAAAGAGGAAGAGGCCTTACATCCCCTCTTCCGGCCGGTCGAGCCGGACCATGTCGCGGGTGAAGAGGGGACGCGGAGTCAGGTGCGGGGGAAGCCGCAGGAGGGTCACCCCCGGCGGCAGTTCCAGCTCGTCATAGAGAAGGGCGGATCGCCCCTGGTACGACTTGGAGAGGTGCATGGGAAGGAGAAAGCGCGGCCGGATCCTGTCCACGAGGAGATTGAGATCGCTGGTGCACAGATGGCAAGAGTGCCTGGCCTTGTCCCGATCTTTGGCAAGAAAGGAACAGCTGCAGACGAGGAGCGTGACCCCTGCCAGGAGGGAGTCGACCTGCGCCAGGTTCTCGCTGCCGGCGCCGATGTCGCCGATATAGCCGACGGCAGCGGGGGATTCCTCAAGCCGGATGCGGTCGTAGAGGATTTCCGGCTCCGTGACCGTCCACTCCTCCACTCCTTCGTCCCGGCGTCGTTGCGCCGCGAGAGGTCCGCCAGCTCCGCCGCCGAGGATACGCTTTTTCAGGAGCCGCAGCCAGTCTCCAGGAACCAGCCCCAGTTCCGCCATCCTCGTCTGGTCGATGACAAAGCGGGGACGCTCGGTGATGCGGTAGATAAGGGAGGGGATGCGGTGGTCGCAGCTTGCCGCGGCCACCTCGATCCATTCGTTGCGGTAGACGACCGGGTCGGTGCGCACCGCGTCACCAGCCTGCCGACAAGGGAAACCGTCGGGACCGGGAAAGAGGGCGGTCGCCAGACGTTCGGGGAAGACATCGTGGACCCGCAGCGAACACCAGGAAGGTTCGGTCAGGTTCCAGTCGTAGGCGGCAAGCTTGTGGGCCATTTTTTCGGTGATTCCCGGCGGCCCGAAGATGTCAAAGGTGGCCGGCGATACGTGATTGTGACGGATGAAGGAATCAACCCCCATGAAATGGTCCATGTGGGCGTGACTGATGAAAAGGGAGGTCGTTCGCTTCACCATCCGCTTGGCCAGGTGGTGGACCTGGCCGCAGTCGAAAAGGCAGCTCCTGCCAAGAGGCTTTATATGGACGAGGAGAAGCGGATCGTCGAAGAGCCCTGCGCAGAAAAAAGGTTCAATATGGCGAAAGGGGAGCGGTCGCCTCATTGTGCTGACAGGGCAGTTTTCTCCCCGCTGCCGTCGGGGGAAGGGTCCATCCTCCTGCACCGTGCCGTGACCTCGCCTGCGGTGTGCCGACCGCCTATCGTTTTTCGAGGGGAGGGGTTCCGACACCGGCCTGGAAGAGGACATCCACGTCCCGGGTCTGGCCCTGCCGCTCGACGCGCAGGCTCCCGTGATCGCCGGGGCGTTTCCGTTTCACCGCATAAGTCAGGTCGAGGCTCTCCTTCAAAGGATCGCCGTCAAGGGAGAGGAGGAGGTCACCGGCCGCGATGCCGGAGCGCTCGGCATTGGAGCCGGCCACGACTTTTTTCACCACCAGTCCCCGGCCGGACGGTGCCGCCTCCACCATCACCCCGAGACGGACACCGGTCTCCCGCATCTCCTCGTATGCGAAGAAGGCGAGAAAATCATAGGGGACCATGGGGAAATCGGGGAGATTGATGCTCATCAGCT
>Ga0335083_10004764_pt1 | contig 17237 bp, 18 predicted proteins | sample Lox_Sample_42_FD_206716 | JGI IMG/M metagenome (GOLD analysis project Ga0335083, IMG submission 206716) | Soil microbial communities from Loxahatchee National Wildlife Refuge, Florida, United States - Lox_Sample_4.2 | ecosystem: Environmental > Terrestrial > Soil > Wetlands | place: USA... | reverse complement strand
TGAGCTCGCGCAGACCGCGTTCCGACGCCGACGCCGTCGCGGTCACGCGTGGGAGCGACTCGACGACCATCACCGTCGTCGCATGCAGCTCCCAGGCGTGACCGGCGTCGAGGTTGTCGACTCGACGGTAGGGACGCCCGAGCGAATCGAGCGCCGAGCACAGGCCATCTACGATCGGATCGTTGCCGGAAATCAGGATCATGTTCGTGACCTCACGGGCCGTGAACAGAGCCGTCTGTTCGATTCGATAATCACGCCCCTACGCGGGCGCAAGTGCTCGCGTAGAGGCCCGAGATCACTTTGATTCGCCGGGGTTCAACGCTTTGTCCGCGGTCGCCACGAGGATCCGGATCGAGTCCACCGTGATCGCGAGCTTCTCGAGCGCTCGAAGCTACGCGCGCGAGCCTGGCGCGAGCGCGGCGATCACCGTCTTCGCGTCGGTCACCGTGGTCTGGCGCGCGAACACCTTCTCGACGAGCACGCGATGGACCTCGGGATCGCGGTCGGCGCAGCAGTCGGAGACGACGACGAGGCGATAGTCGGCGTCGGCGCCGTGACGGACGGTCGACAGCACGACGCCGCTCGTCGCGATGCCGGCCAGCACGAGCGTGTCGATGTGATTCGCGCGCAGGATCATGTCGAGGTCGGTTCCGGCGAACGCGCTCACGCGATGCTTCGTGACGACGACCTCGTCGGCGGCCGGCGCGAGCGCCGCGTGCACGCCGGAGGCGGAATCCGCGGCGGTGAACTTGCCGCCCTGCAAGAACGCGCGAAACGTCTGGTTGCGGTCGCTGACCTCGGGATAACCGGCGCGAAAGCCGACGACGATGTAGATCACCCGCATGGCGGTGCGGCGGGCCGCCGCGAGCAGCTCGGCCGTGCGCGCGAGCAGCGCCTCCTTTTCGGTCGGGACCATCTCGACCACGGCGGCCTGAAAATCCATCAGCAACAGCGCGGAAGTCTTCGTGTCGAGTGAGAGAATGGAATCCATGGGTCGCACTCTACTCGCGCTCGCGTCGACATGCGCGGCCGCGTGCGCGGGCCCCCCGCACCCGGCCACCGCGCCGGCGTCGATCGCGCCCGCGGTCGACGTGCCCGCACTGCTCGAGGCCCACGAAAACTTCGGCGGCACGCTGTCGCCGGATGGCACGCGCGTCGTGTTTCGCTCCGACCGCGACGGCGTCGCCGAGCTCTACGTCGCCGAGGTCGCCGAGCCGGATGGGCCGGCGAAGAAGATCGTCGCCGGGCCGGAGCGCATCGCGTCGGGCGTGTTCGCGCACGATGGCCGCTCGCTCCTGTTTCGCCGCGACACCGGTGCCGACGAGAACTTTCACGTGCTGCGCGTGCCGGTCGATGGCGGCGAGCCAGTCGATCTGACGCCGACCGACCCGATGTGGCGCGATAGCCCGCTCGTGCCGCGCGATCGCGCCGACGTCATCGTCTACGGCGCGCGCAAGCCGACCGATTACGCCTCGATGATCATCGTGCAGGAGCTCGACGGAGGCGCGCAGCGCGTCGCGTATCGCGATCCCGGTGCCGGTGCGATGATCGACGTCCTGCCCGATGCGAGCGCGGCCCTGTGGTTCCGCGAGGCGACGACCGGCGGCCACGAGGTGCTCGAGATCGATCTCGCAACCGGGCAGGCGCGTCCGATCGAGCCGCGCGACGGCGCGGCCGAGATGGTGACCGCGGCCGCATATTCGGCGGATGGATCGCGGATCTTCGTCGCGACCGATCACGGTGGCGAGCATCACGTCGTGGTCGCGCTCGATCGCGCGACGCTCGCCGAGCTCGCGACCTATCCCCAGACCGATCCGCCGACCGCCGAGGTCTCCGCGATCGTGCCGTCCCCGCGCGGCGACCGCGTCGCGATCACGATCGACGCCGGCAATCACTCGACCGTGCGCCTGCTCGACGCGACGACCCTCGCGACGCTCGTCGACATCCGCACGCCGCTCGGCACCGCCGCGGTCGGCACGAACAGCGAGACGCGCGTGCGCAACGGCACCGGCGTGTTCGCCGCGGACGGCATGCACTTCGCGATCAACGTCTCGCTGCCCGATGCGCCCGAGGACATCTACCTCGTCGACACGCTCGCGGGCGAGGCCCGGCCGGTGCGCGACGAGCCGCGGGCGGCGCTCGCGAAGCTGCCCGCGATCGCGACGTCGATCGCGAACGTGAAGTCGTTCGACGGGCTCGTCGTGCCGGTCAACGTCTACGTGCCGGCCGGCGCGACGACGCGCATGCCCACGATGGTCTGGCTGCACGGCGGCCCCGACGCGAGCACCTCGATCGAATGGAATGCGTGGAATCGGATCTTCGCCGCGGCCGGCGTCGTCGTGCTCGAGCCGAACATTCGCGGATCGACCGGCTTCGGCCGCGCGTACGCGCGCGCCGATGATCGCGAGAAGCGGTGGGACGCGCTGCGCGACCTCGCCGCGATCAACGCGTGGGCGCGCGCGCAGCCGTGGTGCGATCCGCAGCAGATCGTGATCGCGGGCGCGAGCTTCGGCGGCTACTACACGTTGATGGCGCTCGCGCATCAGCCGGACCTGTGGAGCGCGGGCGTCGATCTCGCCGGGCCGTCCGACCTGCACACGCTGCTCACCGCGCACGCGATGCCCGAGCGCTACGTCGCGGAGGTCGGCGATCCGGTCGCCGACGCCAAGCTCATCGCCGATCTCAGTCCGATCCACGACGTCGCTCGCGTCGTCGCGCCGCTGTTCGTGTATCAGGGTGCGAACGACGACCGCGTGCCGCGCGTTCACGCCGACACGATCGTCGCGGCGCTGCGCGCACGCGGCGTGCGTGTCGACTACATGCTGGCGGGCGACGAGGGCCACTCGGTCGCCCGCCGAGCAAACGAGATCGAGCTGCTGGGGAGATTGTTGGTGTTCATACGATCTGGGCCGCGTTAACACGCGTTAACACTCCTTCACGGTCCGGAGCGCCCCGGGGACTCGGTCATGCGGTTTACTCCGCACATGAAGCTCATCGACGTCTTGCCCGCTCTCGTCTTTGCTCTCCCGCTCGCGGCAGCTGCCGACAACCATCGCCCGGCGCGCCCGGCGTCGCCGCCTCCGGCTCACGCCTCGGCGCCGCGCTCGGTCGGCGTGCACATCGTGCCGCACCCCGAACGGCCGATGCATCCCAAGGAGAATCCTCCGCACGAGGTGATCGTCCACAACGCGAAGTCGAACGTCGACGAGCACCATCGCATCGTCGTCGACCATCGCCCGATCCACGTCATCGATCGCGATCCGCGGCTGCGCGTCGTCGTGCGCGGCTATCACCCGGCGCACGACTGGGTGCGGTTCCACTACGCGCGCGGCGGCTGGTGGCACGTGTGGGGCATCACCGCGTGGGACACGGTCGGCACCGTGACGTGCGAGGCCGCGAACGAGGATACCGGCGCGCTCTATCCGGTCTCGGAAGATCGCGACGCGCGCGGCTGGGACGACGACACGGTCAACGCGATCCTCGACCAGGCGCTCGACGACTGCAACGCGGAGGCGAACGGCGCGCAGTGCTCGCCGATCAGCCCGGCGTGCTCGTTCCAGCCGTGGTGACCGCGCGGGCGGGGATCCCCTCGGCGCGCCGGATGTCATCCGTCGCCCCACGGCTCTCGCGTCGCCATCGCCGGCAGCATACGATAGGTACGTGGGGATCGAGCTGCACGTGTGGGAGCGGGATGGCCGCGTCGAGCGCATGCACGTGCCCGACGAGGGCGTGACGATCGGCCGCATGCCGCAGGCGTTCGGCGCGAGCTACTGCACGCAAAATGCGAGCGTGTCGCGGCTGCACTGTCGGGTCGCGCGCCTCGGCGACGGCTGGTTTCTCGAGGATCTCGGCTCGGCGAACGGCACGAAGGTCAACGGCGAGCTCGCCGAGGGACCGACGCCGGTGCGCGTCGGTGACGTCATCGTGATCGGCGGGCTCGAGAACGGCTTGACCGCGCAGCTCGTCGATCGACCAGAGCCGCGGCCCGAACCGCGCGCCGAAGTGATCGAGCGCGCCTCGGAGATGACGCTCGTCGACGACGTCCCCGAGCGCGAGTCGGAGACCTACGTCACGCACTGGCAGCCGGTCGACAAGATCCGCACCAGCTACGACGTCGTCGCCGAGAAGTACGCGAACGAGCTCGCCGAGGGCATGATGGCGCGCCCGCTCGAGCGCGGCCTCATGATCGCGTTCGCCGAGCTCGTGCGCGCGCTCGGCGACGGCGTGGTCGGTGACGTCGGCTGCGGGCCCGGCCACATCGCGCAGTTCCTCACCAGCCTCGGGCTGCACACGACCGGCTTCGACGTCTCGGCCGCCATGATCGAGCAGGCGCGCGTGAAGTTCCCGGCGCTCGAATTCCGCATCGGCTCGATGCTCGAGCTGCCGGTGACGACTGCTGCGTGGCTCGGCGCGATCGCGATGTGGTCGACGTTGCACTGCGACGCCGACGAGCGATCGCGCTTCTACAAGGAGCTCGCCCGCGTCGTGCGCACCGGCGGGTTCATCCTGCACGGCTTCTACGTGTCGGCGCCCGATCAGCCGCCCGGCAGCACGTACCACCTCCAGCAGTGGTTCGGGCTCAAGGTCGACCTGCCCACGTACTTCGTCGCGATCGAGGACGCGGCCGCCGAGATGGACAAGGGCGGCTTCGAGGTCGCGGCCGCGCTCGTGCGCGAGCCGATGCACGCGAACGAGCTGCCCGCGCGCCGCTGTTACATGCTCGGCAAGCGGCGCTAGAATGCGCGCGCGCATGTGCATCTTCTCGCAACCGATCACCGACGCGCGTACGCGATGACGCTCGACGTCGCGACGCCGGTCGCGATGGTGTTGCCGCTGCCGATCGCTAGCTGACCATCCCGTCGCGCGACTGCCGCGCGCGGGCCTGCGCTTCGTCCCACCACGACATCGCGATCGCGCCGAGGCGGTGGACCGCGGCGTCGCGGACGGCGCGCAGCGCGAGTCCGGCGAGCGCGGCGAACGCCATGTCGGCGAGCTTCGCGCGCACCGGCAGCCTTGCACCGCGCGGCAGCAGCAAGCCGGCGAACGCGCCCGCCGCGACGGCGATGCCGACGGCGGGCCAGCGATGAGCTACGAGCTTCGCGCGCCAGCCGTTCGTAGTCGGTTCCTGCATGTCAGCGCCTGAGCAAGCGCATCGTCACGAAGCCGAGGCCGAATGCGATGCCGATCGCGATGAACGGATGGTCCTTGACCAGCTCGCCGGCGCGCCGCATGCCGGTCTTGCTCGTCGCGATCACCGAGCGCGCCGCGCCGCCCATCTTGCTCGAGCCGACATCGACGAGGTTACGCACGCTCTCCTTGAGCGACTCGAAGCGGTCCTCGAACGCCTCCATCGTTCCGTTCCTGGCCATTTGAAGCTCCTTTCGAGCAAAGCGGCAGCAACCCGCGTGCCCATCCGGCGCGGTGTGCGCTCGTGCCACGCCCGTGCGCGCCCGCTACGGCCGACTAGCGCGGTTTCATCGCGGCTGGAGCGTCGTCACCGGTCGCGATCGGCGCCGCGACCGCCGCGATCTGCGGCGTCCAGCGCGGTCGATGGATCGCCGGCAGGATCTCGGTCGGCCCGTGCTCGAGCACCTCGGCGTCGATGCCGTGGTGGCGCGGCTCGCGTGCGCCGAGCTCGAACGTCTCGTAGTCGCCGGCGTGCGCGGTCGCGACCGCACGGGCGAGCTGGCGCACTTCGAGCGCGCTCGGCCGCAGCGACGGATCCTTCGCGAGCATGCGGTGCACGAGCTCGCACAGCGCGCGCGGCGCGCAGGTCTGCTCGGCGAGCGACGCGGCCTCGCCCTGCATGTGCAGGCACACGACCTCGGCGAGCGTGCGGCCGTCGAACGGCGGTCGGCCCGCGAGGGCTTCGTAGGCGATGACGCCGAGCGAGTACACGTCACACGGCGCGCCGATGTCGCGGCCGGCTGCTTGCTCGGGCGACATGTAGATCGGCGTGCCCGGCGTGAAGCCATCGAGCGTGACGTGCCCGAGCGGCCCCAGCCGCGCGATGCCCCAATCGAGGACGCGGAGCGGAAACTCGCGATCGAGCGGCATCAGGACCAGGTTGTCGGGCTTGAGATCGCGGTGGACCACGCCGCGCGCGTGCACCGCCGCGAGCACGTCGGCGACCTCGGCGAGCAGCACCGCGAGCTCGCCGATCGAGAGCGGGCTGTGCACGAAGCGATGCGCGAGCGTCGTGCCCTCGGCGAGCTCCATCGCGATGTACGGGCGATGATCGGGCAGGATGCTGCACTCGAACACGCGCACGATCCCGGGGTGGCGCACGCTCTCGAGAATCGTCGCCTCCTGCACGATCCGCGTCGCCATCCCGGGCTGCCGGCGCAGCTCGGCGTGCATGACCTTCAAAGCCGCACGCCGTGGCAAAACCGCGTGGCGCGCTTCGTACACCGTGCCCATGCCGCCGCGACCGAGCTCCCTGACGAGTCGGTACGATCCGACGATCGCGTCGGTGCGAAGGTCGATGAGCTCGCAAGGCATGCCGGTTCTTCGTGCAGGAAGCTTGCCTAGGACGACGGCGCGGAGCCTGAGAAAGCTTCTGGCATGCGGTGTGCTGTCCACTCTCGACGACCATGGTCGATGTGTCTCCGGAGCCCACTCCCGGCATCTCTCGCGACGGCGCGGCGCGACTCGGAAGCATGGTGAGCGCGTACCGGATCGAGCGCACGCTCGGTTCGGGCGGGATGGGCTGGGTCTATCGCGCGCGTCACGTCATCGAGAATCGCGTCGCCGCGCTCAAGGTGCTTCGCCACGACCAGCTCGCGTGCGAGCGCGCGCGCGACCGCATGATGCGCGAGGCCGCGATCCTCGCGACGGTGTGTCACGCCGGCATCCCGGAGCTGTACGAGTGCGGTCTCCTGCGCGACGGCCGGCCGTGGATCGCGATGGAGCTCGTCGACGGCACGCCGCTGGCAGCGCGCATGCTCGAGGGCCCGTTCGCCGCCAGCCAGGTCGTCGATCTCGTCGCGGCGATCGCCGACGTGCTCGCGACCGCGCACGATCGCGGGATCACGCACCGCGATCTCAAGCCCGAGAACGTGCTGCTCGTGCCCGACGATCCACGGTTTCCGGTGCGCGTGATCGACTGGGGTATCGCGCTGCATCGCACCGGCGCGCGCTACACGTCGCACGACGAGGCGATCGGTACGCCGACGTACATGGCGCCCGAGCAGGCGCGAGGTGGCCCGACCGAGGGTTTCAGCGACGTCTACGGGCTCGGCGTGCTCGCGTACCAGATGCTCGTCGGGCGGCCGCCGTTCGTCGGTGGCAACTCGGTCGAGATCCTCGTGCAGCATCTCCGCAAGCCGGTGCCGCCGCTCGCGCCGCGTTGTCCCGATGCGCCGGCCGGCCTCGTCGCGCTCGTCGAGCGCATGCTCGCGAAGAACAGCGAGGACCGGCCGACCGCGCGTGGCGTACGAGCCGCGCTCGGAGATCTTCGCGGCGTCGGTGCGGCGTATGCAGTGTACGCGGTGGACGGCGCGGCCGAAGGTACCGGGCCGATCTCGCTCGTGCGGTACGACGACTGAGGCGACGCACTCACGCGTCTGGGCCGTCGCCGAGCGGGATGCCGTCGAGGTCGATCTCCTCGGGCTCGAGGTCTTCGTCGTCGTCGTCGCGATCGTCGCGCTCGTCGCGCTCGTCGCGCTCGTCGTCGGCATCGGCATCGGCCGTCGTCTCGTCGACTTCGATCTCCGGATCCTGATCGTGTTGCTCTTGTTCTTCACGTGGGGTCGGCATGGGTCACCTGCGGATCTGACGGACGATCCTCGGAGCAGGCCGCGTGCCAGCGATCACGGAGCGCGCGGCAGCGTGAAGTAGAAGCGGGCGCCTTCGCCCGGCGTGCTGTCGACTGCGATTTCTCCGCCGTGCGCGGCGACGATGCCGTGCGCGATGGCGAGCCCGAGCCCGGCGCCCTGCTTGCGCCCACGTCCGCTCCGGTAACGGTCGAAGATGTGCGGCTGTGCGGCCAGCGCGATGCCCGGCCCGTTGTCGCGCACCGAGAACACGACGTCGCGTTCGCGTGGCTCGAGCGCGAGCTCGATCGGCGAGCCCTTCGCGTGCTTCAGTGAATTGCCGATGAGCTTGCCGAGCACTTGCAGCACGCGTTCGCGGTCGGCGCGCACGACGACCGGCTCGTCGGGAATACGCGCCTCGATGCGTGCGCCGGTCTCCTTCGCGAGCGGCTCGTGATCGGCGACGGCCTGACGCACGATCGCGGCCGCGTCGATCGACGCGGTCGCGATCACGAGGGCGCCGTTCTCGATCGCGCTCGCGTCGAGCAGGTCGGAGATCAAGCGCTCGGCCCGCGACGTCGCGCGCTCGATCGCGCCGAGGTAGCGTGCGGGGCCATCGCTCGCGCCGCGCGTGGTGCCGACGGCGAGCTCGTCGGCAAGCGCCTCGGACGCGAGGCTGATCGCGTGCAGCGGGCTGCGCAGATCGTGCGAGACGACCGCGAGGATCTCGTCCTTCTCGAGCGCGGCGCGGTTCGCGTGCTCCCGCTGGCGGGCCGACTCGGCCTCGGCACGGCCGGTGCGCATCGCGAGCTGGATGCGCACCGCGAGCCGGGGCGGCGTGAGCTCGGACGCGACCACGTAGTCGGTGATGCCGGCGTCGGCCGCCTGCTGCAACAACGTGTCGTCCTGCTGCGACGACACGACGAGCACGATCGGCACGAGCCGCTCGGCACGCAGCTGCCGCACGAGCTCGATCGAGCCGACCAGCTCGGCGGCGAGCAGGATGCAGTCGGGCTCGCGCCGCGCGATCTGCGCGAGCGCGGCGGCGGCGTCGCCGGCCTCGTCGACGTCGGCGGGCGGCCCGCTCTGCTCGATCGCGCGACGCAGCGCGCGCCGGTCGACCACGTCGTCGTCGACGACGAGAAAGCTCGGACGCGCGGTCATCCGGCGGAGAGCCTACTCCAGGTCGCCCGGTGTTCCGGGCGGAGCGGCGAGCGGTGGCGGCACCGACGGCGCGGTGGGCGGCCGCATCGGCGGCACGTGGGCGGCCTCGACCGGCTTGGGCGGCTCGTCGGTGCGCGGCCGGTCGCTGGCGTTGCGCGGCTCCTCGAGCCGGCGGTACAGCGAGCGGCGATCGATGCCGAGGATGCGCGCGGCGTGCGTCTTGTTGCCGCCGACCGCGTTCAGCACCTGGCGCACGTACCGCCGCTCCATCTCGTCGAGCGTGATCAGCTCGCCCGGCGATTCGGTCGTGATCACGATCTTCGAGCTCTGGTGCTCCTGCACCTTCGCCGGCAGATCGTCGACCGTGATCTCGTCGAGCCGGCACAGCGCGACCGCACGCTCCATGCAGTTCTCGAGCTCGCGCACGTTACCCGGCCAGTCGTAATCCATGAGCAGGCGCGCCGCCGGCCCGCTGATGCCCTGCACCGGCTTCGCGGTGCGGCCCGCGATGCGCTTCAGGAAGTACTGCGCGAGCAGGAGGATGTCGCCGCCGCGCGCGCGCAGGGGCGGGACCGGAATCTGCACGACGTTGATGCGGTAGAACAGATCCTCCCGGAAGCGCTTCTCCTCGACCTCGGTCTCGAGATCGCGGTTCGTCGCGGTGATCACGCGCGCTTCGAACGGCACCTCCTCGTCGCCGCCGACCGGCCGCACCTTGCGCTCCTGCAGCACGCGCAGGAGCTTCACCTGCATCTCGATCGGCATCTCGCCGATCTCGTCGAGGAAGATCGTGCCGGTGCCCGCCTGTACGAACAGGCCGGCGCGCGAGCGCTTCGCGTCGGTGAACGCGCCGCGCAGGTGGCCGAACAGCTCGCTCTCGAGGAGCGGCGCCGGCATCGCGGCACAGTTGACCGCCACGAACGGCGCCTCGCGCCTCGGCGACAGGTTGTGCAGCGCGCGCGCGACCAGCTCCTTGCCGGTGCCGCTCTCGCCGGTGACGAGCACGGTCGCGTCGCTATCGCTGACGCGCCGGATCATCTCGATCGTCTCGCGGATCGCCGGCGAGTTGCCGGCGATGCCGTCGATCGGCACGTCGCGGTCGGCCGCCGAGCGCAGGCGCTTGACCTCGCGCTTGAGCGACAGGTGCTCGATCGCGCGACCCACCGCGATCGCGAGCGCGTCGACCTTCACCGGCTTGGTGATGAAGTCGTACGCGCCGGCGCGGATCGCGGCGATCGCGGTGTCGAGCCCGCCCTGGCCGGTGAGCACGAGGGGGAGCAGGTCGGGATGCCGTTGCCGCAGCTCCTGACACAGCTCGATGCCCGTCATGCCGGCCATCTGTACGTCGGTGACGACCACATCGGCCGGCGTCGTGCGCAGGTGTTCCAGCGCCGCTTGCCCCGAGGTGACCGCATCGACATCGAAACCGCGCTTGCGCAGCGAGTCGCGCAGGAGAATCGCGGTGTCTTCTTCGTCGTCGACGATCAGGATGGTTCCGTTCACCTCGGGTACTTACCTTTCTGCCCGGCTCATGTCACGGGACGGCGACCCACCGCGAAGCTGATGATCGCGAGGATCAGAGCCACGACAAAGATGATCTTGGCGATGCCCGCAGCACTCGCCGCGAGCCCGAAGAACCCGAACAGCGCCGCAAACAGCGCGATGATGAAGAACGCGAGAGCCCAGCCAAACATGATCTGCTCCTTTACTACCCAGGAGCAAAGCAGCGGGCATGCCAGACACCGGCGCACGTGCGCCGACGCGCGTGAGATCGCGGCGCACTGCCATCACGCGCGACGCCTCCTCACGACGAGCTGGTTGTCGACGTGCTCGGCGCCGGGCACCGCTCCGGCGATCTCCTCGATGCGAATCGCGGTCGCCGGGCCGGGGACGCTGCCGACGAGCACGACCTCGCGGCCGTCGACATCGACCGTGACGTCGGAGAGATCCAGCGAGGGATCCGAATCGAGCGCATAGCAGACGCGATCGCGCAGGACGCGCTCGCGCGGCGTCAGCGGATGCGGGCGATGCTCGGTCGGCTGACCGAAACGATGGCGAGCCCAGTGCTCCTCTTCGAGCGAAGGACGAAACGAAAGGTCGGGATTCGCGACGCTGCGCCGCGTGATCTCCTCGTAGCTCGTCGGCGAGCGGCGGGCCATGACGGGGCGCGATCGTGCAGTCGCGATGCCAACGTGAACCACGCGAAATCCCTGAAAGTCGCGGACGACGCCGAGCGAGTGCGCGCGCTGTGACACCAGCGCGCGGCGCGCATCATTTACTCCCGGCGCAACACGTCGAGACCGCGCTACGCGATGCGTTGGTATCGAGCGTGCACAGGCGTTCGAGCGTTCGATTCCTGCGGCGTCCCTGACTCGTGTTCCACCCGCGCGAGCGGATGCCATGACCCCCGTGCCCCCAGCGCGGGTCCCGCCGATACTTCTCCCCCAGGAGTATCGGCGGTTTTTTTTGTAGTTATCATGCGGTGAAAGCGATGGCGCAGATCCGCTTGATCGACGACTGGCTGCGGAGCCCGGCGGCGCAGCCCAGTCACTACCGATCGGTCATGGTCATCGCCGAAAAGTGGGCGGAGCAGCGCGTGCTCATGCGCGCGTACGCCGAGAGCCGCGATCAGACGAGGCCGACGATCCTGCTGCACGGCGCGGAGCTCGCGATCGGGCCGGCCGGGCTCGACGTCAATGGACCGTGGGGGATTCACGTCGGCGATCACGGCGATGGCGCCGCGCAGGTGATCAAGCACGGCCTCGAGGAGGCCGCGCGCCGGATCGCCGGGAGCAAGGGCAATCCGCCGCGCCTGCTCGACGAGAGCTCGACGTTCGATCGCGAGCCGACCGGCAACTGGGCGCCCGGTACGCCGCGGATGGTGCCGCAGCGCACGGACCATCGGCTGCCGGCCGTCGATTACGTCGCGCCGGTCGCCGCCGCGCGCGTGCCGCAGGCACAGATCGCGACGTTCGTTCCGCAGATGCAGGCCGCGGCGCCGCGCGAGGTCGCCGTGCCGTCGAACCCGGAGCTGCGCCGCACGCCGCTGCCGCGCTCGCGCGGCGGTCGCACGCGGCCGCCGCCGCTGTCGGTGCGGACCGCGCTCGGTTACGCGTCGGGGGCCGGCGCGCAGTCGGCGATCGTGCGGCTCGGGCTTGCACCGCAGGTGTCGGCCCAGCTCGGGCGCCTGGTCGACCGCATCGTCCCGGCCGAGTTCCAGCTCGACGCGGGCGAGCGGCGGGCGCTCAACGCGCTCGGCGAGCAGCCCTCGTTGACCGCCCGCGCGATCGGCCAGGTCGTCGAGCTCGCCGACGCCGTCGCGTTCATGGAAGAGCTCGTGAAGAAGCTCGAGATGTACGGCCTGGGCGACCTCGTCGAGCCGGCCGAGCCGCAAGGCGGCGAGCCGACCTATCGCCTGCGCAGGTGATCGTGTGGTACGCAACCTGCCGCCATGCAGGTTCGTATCGAAGACGTCTCGCCCGTCGAGAAGAAGATGTTCGTCGAGATTCCGTGGGAGACGGTCAGCCAGAAGCTGGGCGATGCCTACCGCGAGCTCGGCAAGGGCGTCGCGCTCAAGGGTTTCCGCAAGGGCAAGGTGCCGCGCCCGGTGCTCGAGCAGGTGTACGGGCCGCGCGTCAACGCCGAGGTCGCGTACGAGCTCGTGCGCGAGTCGTTCTTCCGCGCGAACCAGGAGCACAACCTGGCGGCGGTGGCCGAGCCGCGCGTCGAGACCGCGGCGCCGATCAAGAAGGGCCAGCCGTTCACGTTCGAGGCGATCATCGAGGTTCGTGGCGAAGTCGTGCCGCACGACTACAAGGGGCTCGCGATCGAGCGCCGCAAGCTCGACGTGCCCGACAGCGCGGTCGACGATGCGGTCGCGCAGCTGCGTCGCGAGCACACCGAGCTGCGGCCGATCGAAGGCCGCGAGGTCACGCAGGCCGGCGACATCGTCGGCCTCAGCGTCACCGGTACGATCGGCGAGCACCAGATCAACCAGCCGCAGTTCGCGGTCGATCTCGACGACTCCGAGCGCGAGCCGCTGCCGGGGCTGCGCCAGGCGCTCGTCGGCGTGCCGATCGACACCAAGGACAAGAAGATCGAGATCGAGGTGCCGGCCGATCACGCCGACGAGCAGCTGCGCGGCCGCAAGGCCGACCTGACGGTGACGATCCTCGAGGCGCGCGCGAAGGAAGTGCCCGCGCTCGACGACGAGTTCGCGAAGGATACCGGCAAGGCCGACACGCTCGACGGCCTGCGCACGGCACTGCGCGGCGAGCTCGAGGCGCGCGAGCAGGAGCAGATCGATCGCGAGGCGAAAGAGGGCGCGCTGCGCGAGCTGATCAAGAAGAATCAGTTCCAGGTCGCGCCGTCGCTCGTCGATCGCGCGGTCGAGATGCAGTTCGCGCGGTTGCAGCAGATGCTCGGCATGAAGCCCGACCGCAACCAGGGCGTGCCGAACGAGCTCCGCGACAAGATGAAGCCGGGAGCGACCGACGAGGTTCGCGGGCAGCTCTTGCTCGAGGCGATCGCGGACAAGGAGAATGTCTCGGTCACGGACGAGGAGCTGCAGAAGCACGTCGAGACCACCGCGAAGGCGCGCAACGTCGCGCCCGCGAAGCTGCGCGCCGAATGGCAGCGCGACGGCCGCATCGACAGCATCACGCACTCGCTGCGCCAGGAGAAGGTGCTGAAGTTTCTCGTCGAGAACGCGACCGTGACCGAGGTCGAGAAGCTGTCGCAGCCGGGGACGCCGATTCCCGAGTCGCCCGGCCCGGCGCACGGGGAAGCTGGGCACGTTCACGGGCCCGACTGCGATCACGACCACTGAATACGTTCCCCGTTCCCGATGGCGCTAACATTCGGGGCATGGAGAGCGACCGAACCGCCCCGGGGATGAGCGGGCCGCACCCGACCATCACCGAGCTGCGGGACCCGCAGGATCCGCATCACTTCGAGCACCTGACGTCGTGCTCGCTGTGTCGCTCGGTCGTCGCTGCGGATCACGAGGACGCGCCGATCCCGCTCGACCTGCCGAAGGGGCTCGTCTCCGAGAACGCGTTTCGCTGGCCGGCCGATCCGATCGCGCGCGGCGGCATGGCCCAGATCTACGCGGGCGAGGACAAGCGGCTCGCGCGCACCGTCATCCTCAAGGCGCCGCGCGACGACGACCAGATGCCCGAGTACATGCGCGACATGTTCCAGCGCCGGGTGTCGGCCGAGGCGCGCGTGCTCGCGAAGCTGCAGCACCCGGCGATCGTCAAGATCTACGAGCTCGGCAAGGCGAGCGTGGGCTGGCCGTTCTGCGTGCTCGAGAAGGTCGACGGCGTGTCGCTGCGCGATCGCCTCGACGAGCTCGCCGACCAGGAAGCCGCCGACGGCCAGCCGCGCACGCGCGAGCGCCTCGAGCTGCTGTCGAACCTGGTCTCGATCGCGGAAGCGCTCGCGTACGCGCACGAGCGCCACGTCGTGCATCGCGACTGCACGCCGAACAACATCCTGCTCGGCAAGCGCGGCGAGGCCACGCTGATCGACTGGGGCATCGCGCGCGATCTCGACGCGCCGACCGTGAGCTCCGAGCCGAAGCTGTCCGGATCCGCGCCCGGGCTCGTCGCGAGCGGGCAGATGACGATCAGCGCGGGCACGCCGCCGTACCTGCCGCTCGAGCAGAGCCAGGGCAAGCAGGCCGATCCGAGCTTCGACGTGTACAGCTTCGGCGTCACGCTGTACGAGGTCGTGTCGGGAAAGACGCCGTTTCCGTGGAAGCCGGCGTCGTCGCTCGAAGGCCGCACCGCGCAGATGGAGCAGTTCCTCGGCTGGCTGCAGAAGGGCGAGCGCGTCGCGCCGGCGATGCCGCGCGATTCGGAGCTGTCGGGGATCATCCGGCGCGCGATGGCGCACGACCCGGACGACCGGTTCACCGCCGACGAGCTCGTGCGCGCGCTCAAGCAGTACCTCACAGGCGACCTGGTGTTCTCGCATCGCTATTCGCTCACCGGCCGGCTCGCGCGCTGGGCGCGCCGCAACCGTGCCGCGAGCGTGACGATGGCGTTCGTGATCCTGTCGGGCGTGGCCGGCGCGCTGGTGTGGGCGCAGGTGTCGCGCATGCAGAAAGAGGACGCCGATCTGCGCGCGATGGCGTCGGCCGCGCGCGCCGATGCGAGCGAGAAGGAGCGCGCCGCGGATGCCGCGAGCCGCGAGGCCGAATCGGCGAAGGCGCTCGCCGAGCAAGCGCAGCGCGAAGGCAAGAACGCCGAGGAGCTGCGGCACGCGGCCGATCGCAAGCGCCACGCCGCCGAGGAGATGCGCAGGCAAGCCGAGGCGGCAGCGACGCAGGCCAAGGGCACGGCCGACGAGGCGGTCAAGCGCTTCGAAGAAGCGATGAAGGAGAAGGAAGACGCCGACCGGCAGCGCGACGAGGCGAACGCGGACCGCGACGCGGCGCGCGCCGCCCAGGCCGCGGCCGAGCAGGACCGCGAGACCGCGCGCGCGGCGCAGGCCGCGGCCGAGAAGGAGCGCGATACGTCCAACTTCGTCGCGAAGAACGCGGTGAGCGAGCGCGACGCGGCGCGCGCGGCGCGCGAGGCGGCCGAGAAAGATCGCGACGGCGCGCGCGCGGCGCAGGTCGCGGCCGAGAAGGAGCGCGACGCGGCGATCGCGGCGCGTGCCGCGGTCGAGAAGGAGCGCGACGAGGCGAAGAAGAAGCTCGAGGAGCTGAAGGCGAAAGACCAGGCGCCTGCGCCGGCTCCGGCTCCGGCGCCCACCCCCGCCCCGGCTCCGTGAAATGTCAGCGCCGCCGGGAGCTTGGAGTTTTGTTCGGCCCCACCGAATCGTTTCGGTTGCGCCAACCGTGGAGTCAGCATGACGACGAAGATCAAGGGAGACGGTACGAAGGCCAAACCCTGGCAGCTCAAGACGCCGCCGGGAACGTCCAGCTTCGAGGCGTATCGCGACGAAGGCGCGGATCCGCCGGCGCTCGTCGTGCAGGTCGGCAAGACCCAGCTGCGCTATCACCTGCGCTGCCTCGATGACCTGCACGCGATGCTGGTGAAGCACGGCGACTGGATGCTGCTGGGCGCCGCCGACGAGCAGAAGCCGGCGGCGGACGGCACCGTCGAGGCGTGGGGGCGCGCGAAGGGCAATCCGGTGAAGGGCTGGTACGGGCTCAAGAAGGGGCTGCGCGGCCGGTTCGGCATGTATGTCCCGCCGGTGCTCGAGGCGCTCGGCAGGGTCGAGCTCGAGCACGCCGCGAAGAACAACCGCGTCCGCGCGAAATGACGTTATCGTGCGCGCGTGGCAGTCGATCCCACCGCGTGGGCCGAAGCGCGCGAGCAGTTTCTCGCGCTCGTAGGCGAGCTCCGTCCCGAGCTTCATCGCTACTGCGCGCGGCTCACCGGCTCGATCATCCAGGGCGAAGACATCGTGCAGGATACGCTGGCCAAGGCGTTCTACGCGATCGCGATGCAGCCGGAGCTGCCGCCGCTCCGGCCGTGGCTGTTCCGGATCGCGCACAACGCGGCGATCGATCACCTGCGCAGCCACGGTCACAAGTACACCGAGCCGCGCGGCGAGCTCGCCGACGAGATCGGCAGCGACGACCGACCCGATCCCGACGTCGTGCGCGCGGCGCTGTCGCGCTTCCTGGTGCTCACGCTGGCCGAGCGCAGCGCCATGATCTTGAAGGACGTGCTCGGGCACTCGGTCGAAGAAGCCGCCGCGACGATGGACACGACCGTCGCGGCCGTGAAGGCAGCGCTCGTGCGCGGCCGCGCCAAGCTGCGCGACGCCGACGAGCGCGAAGCGGTGCTCGATGCCAGCTCGCGCGCGCAGCTCGACGCCTACGCGCGGCTGTTCAACGCGCGCGATTGGGACGGCGTGCGGGCGCTGGTCGGCGAGGACTGTCGGCTCGATCTGGTCTCGAAGTCGCAGCGCCGCGGCAAGGCCGTGGGCATGTACTTCTCGCGCTACGAAAAGGAAGACGTTCGCCTCGAGGTGGCGGCGCTCGACGGTCGTCTCGTGCTTGCCGCGTACGTCGCCGGCGCGACCGCGCCGTCGTATTTCATCGTGCTCGAGCTCGGCGGCGACCACATCCGATCGATCCGCGACTTTCGCTACGTGCCGTACATCGCCGCCGAGGCCGAGCTCGGCTAGCACGTGCTCTAGCGATTCGTCACATGCCGGCTGGCTACGCCGCGCAGAACGCGCGGCCGCGCCGTGGATCCTGTGGACAGCGCCGACCGTCGACACTCGTGGGATGCGCTGCCCACAGGCTCCACCGCGCCGGACGAGAACGCGTACGCTCCGATCGGAGTTAGATCGGGG
>Ga0335083_10004763_pt1 | contig 17237 bp, 19 predicted proteins | sample Lox_Sample_42_FD_206716 | JGI IMG/M metagenome (GOLD analysis project Ga0335083, IMG submission 206716) | Soil microbial communities from Loxahatchee National Wildlife Refuge, Florida, United States - Lox_Sample_4.2 | ecosystem: Environmental > Terrestrial > Soil > Wetlands | place: USA... | reverse complement strand
GCTTATTCACCTGACCATGACGGCGTGGAGCAAGGTGTTCCGCCGCGACTTCCTGGCCGGCCTGGGCGTCTCGTTCGGCTCCGCCGGGCCCGCCCCGCACGAGGACGTGCCGGTCACCGCGCTGGCCCTGCTCACCGCCCAGCGGATCGCTGTGCTGGACCGCGTCTGCTACCGCTACCGCCAGGCGCGCCGCGGCTCCTACCTGGCCGCCCCCAGCGAGGCCAACTTCAATATCTTCGGTTCTTACCGGCGGGTGTTCAATTATCTTGCCGAACGGGCCGAGCTCCGCGCCCCGGTAACGCCAGCCGTCTACGCGGCGGTTTTCGAGCGGGCCATCTGGCACTACACCACGCTGCTTCCGCTGGTGCCCAGACGCCGCCGCCGGGAGTTCTTTCACCGGATGTCGGCCGACTTCCGGCGCTGGCGTCCCGGCGGGTTCCGTTTCCCTCCCGGCCCGCGCGGCGTAATGTTCCGGCTGACCGCGCGCGACGCCTACTGGGCGTACGCGCTCCTTGACCCGCTGAACCGGCTGCGCGTAAGGCTACGTGTAAACAGATGACGGGCTGGGGCAACGTCAATGATCTCCGGCGTGCTCCGCCGTAAGCTTGCGGTCGGTGAACCACTAAGGGGTTGAGCGATATGCGCCATCTAGTGGGTGTGATGCTGGCGGTCGTCATGGCCGCCGCGCTGTACTTCGCGGCGTCATGGGGTTACCTGAAGCTGCTCATCGGACCGGCCGGGCTCGGACGGCTGCCGGCCGGCGGCGGCTCGCTGCTGCACGACCACGCCGTCCTGGAAGGCTTCGGCGCGATGCTGGGCGTGGCCCTGCTCGCCGGGGTGCTGATGGCGGTGCCGCGGATCTCCCCGCTCGCGGCCGGGCTGCCGGGCCTCGCGCTGCTCGCCTGGACCGGCCTGTACCTGTTCAATGTGCGGCACGCGGTCCACTACATCCCGCTGAAGACGCGGCCCTACGGCGCGGGCTTCGAGGCCATGCTCTTCGACGGGGTGCTAGCCCTGGTGGGCCTGGCCATGGTCGTCCCGCTGTTCGTCCCGTCCCGGTGGCGGGGCAAGCGCGATGTGACCGAATCGGAGCCGTACGCGGGCACCACGGCGAGCTTCCCCGATCTGCAGGCGACCCAGACCATACCCGCCGACAGCGGCCTGCTCTCCGACTGGACCCAGACCACGACCCAGCAGCCGGCCGAACCGGGAAGCGCGAGCCCGCCCGGCAGTTCGCAGGCACCCTGGGGGCCAGCCGAGTACACCTGAGCCGGACCTCAGCGCGTCGATGTGCCCCCGGACCGGAGCGGACCCGAGGGCACATCGGCCGATCGCGGAGCCGGGTCAGGCGGCGTGGAACTGCTCGGCCTCGGTGGAGCCGGACAGGGCGACGGTCTCGGCTTTGGGGGAGATCGCGGAGGTCACCCGGTCGAAGTAGCCCGTGCCGACTTCGCGCTGGTGGCGGGTGGCGGTGTAGCCGGACTTCTCGGCCGCGAACTCGGCCTGCTGGAGCCGGACGTAGGCGGGCATGCCTTCCGCCGCGAAGCCCTTGGCCAGCTCGAACATCGAGTGGTTGAGGGCGTGGAAGCCGGCCAGGGTGATGAACTGGAACCGGTAGCCCATCGCGGCGAGTTCCTTGCTGAACTTCGCGATGGTCGACTCGTCTAGGTGCGCGCGCCAGTTGAACGAGGGCGAGCAGTTGAAGGCGAGCATCTGGTCCGGGTAGACGCTCTTGATGCCCTCGGCGAACTCGCGGGCCACGTCGAGGTCGGGCTTGGAGGTCTCCATCCAGAGCAGGTCGGAGTACGGCGCGTAGGCGAGGCCGCGGGCGATGCACGGCTCGATCCCGTTGCGCACCCGGTAGAAGCCCTCGGCGGTCCGCTCACCGGTGACGAACGGCTGGTCACGCTCATCAACGTCGGCGGTGAGCAGCGTGGCCGCTTGCGCGTCGGTGCGCGCGATGATCAGCGTCGGCACGTCGCACACGTCGGCCGCCAGCCGGGCCGCGTTGAGCGTCTTGATGTGCTGGCCGGTCGGGATGAGGACCTTGCCGCCCAGGTGCCCGCACTTCTTCTCGGACGCCAGCTGATCCTCCCAGTGCACGCCCGCGGCGCCCGCCGCGATCATGGCCTTCATCAGCTCGAAGGCGTTCAGCACGCCGCCGAACCCGGCTTCGGCGTCGGCCACGATCGGGGCCAGCCAGTAGGGCGCGCCGGGCGTCTCGCCATCTTCCGACTCCGACCAGGCGATCTGGTCCGCGCGCAGCAGCGCGTTGTTGATCCGGCGGACCACCTGAGGCACCGAGTTGACCGGGTAGAGGCTCTGGTCGGGATAGGTCTGCCCGGCCAGGTTGGCGTCGGCCGCCACCTGCCAGCCGGACAGGTAGATCGCCTGCAGGCCGGCCTTGACCTGCTGCACCGCCTGGTTGCCGGTCAGCGCGCCGAGCGCGGCCACCGCGTCCTCCTCGTCGAGGAGCTTGCGCAGCCGCTCGGCGCCCCGGCGGGCCAGCGTGAATTCCTCCGTTACCGATCCGCGCAGGCGCACCACGTCCTGGGCGGAGTAGGTCCGCTCGGTGTCCTTCCACCGGGGGTTGGTGTCCCATTCGCTCTGCAGCCTGGCCGCCTGCTGGCCGATCGTCTCCACTGTGGTGCCTTCCTGGTGCATGCTCTGCCGGATTCCCGAACGGTTCGGGGCGCTATTGACAGGTTGTCCGGCCTGGAGACGCCGGGATAGGGGCCAAGGTCCTAAATATTTGCTGTTTTTTACAGTTCGGAAAGTTATACTGAGCTTCATCATGAAATATTCATCAAATTTGGTCCAGACCGATGGTATAGACCTTGTGACGTTCGGACAGCGGCTGCGGCACTTGCGCCGGATGCGCGGCCTGACCCTCACCGAGCTCGGCGAGCGGATAGACCGCGCGCCCTCGGTCCTGTCGCTCATCGAGAACGGCCGCCGCGAGCCGAAGCTGTCGTTGATCGAGCAACTGGCGGCGGCGCTGTCGGTGCCTACGACCGAGCTGCTGAGCAGGCAGCCGCCGAGCCGCCGGGCCCAGCTGGAGATCGCCCTGGCCGATGCGCAGCAGGACTCGTCCTACCGGCGGCTCGGCCTGCCCTCGCTGAAGATCGGCGCCCGCGTCCCGACCGACGTGCTCGAGCACCTGGTCGCGGTGGCGGCTGAGTTGCGCGCCCAGCAATCCAAGCCCGCCGCCACCCCGGAAGAGGCCCGGGCGGCGAACGCGGCGCTGCGGGCCGCCATGCGCGAGCGGGGCAACTACTTCGAGGTCATCGAGCGAGAAGCGGCCAGCGCGCTGAGGGCCGGCGACTACGCCGGCGGACCGCTGTCCCAGGGCATGCTCGTCTCCGTGGTCAGCCGTCACGGCTTCGCCATCCGGTACGTCCAGGACCTGCCGCGGTCGGTGCGCTCGCTGACCGACCTGAAGAACCGGCGGATCTACGTCAAGCAAGAGGCCGTCGGCGCGCACTCACCGCGGGCGATCGTGCTGCAGGCCCTCGGCCACTTCCTGCTCGGTCACCAGGTGCCGCGCGACTTCGCCGACTTCCTGCGGCAGCGGGTCGAGGCGAACTACTTCGCGGCCGCCGTGCTGATGCCGGAAACGGCGGCGGCACCGGTCCTGGACCGGGCCAAGCAGAACCGCGACATCGCGGTCGAGGACCTGGTCGATCTGTTCTCGGTGTCCTACGAGATGGCCGCGCACCGGTTCACTAACCTCGCCACCCACTACCTGGACCTGCCGTGCCACTTCGTGAAGAACGACGCGAGCGGCATCATCTACAAGGCCTACGAGAACGACGGCGTGGTCTTCCCGGCGGACCCGTCGGGCGCGATCGAGGGGCAGCGGCTATGCCGCCAGTGGTCCGGACGGCAGGTGTTCGGGGTCGCCGACCGGTTCTCCCCGTACTGCCAGTACTCCGATACCCCCTCGGGCACCTACTTCTGCGTGGCCCAGGTCGACCCGCGCGCCGATCGCGGGTTCGCCATCACGCTCGGCGTGCCGTTCGAGCATTCCCGCTGGTTCCGGGGCCGCGAGGCGACTACCAGGACACGCTCGGCCTGCCCCGACGGTGAGTGCTGCAGCCGCCCGCCGGCCGCGCTGGCCGAGCGGTGGGACGGCCGGGCCTGGCCCTCGGCCCGGGCGCACTCGCACATCCTGTCCGCGCTCCCGGCGGGCAGTTTCCCCGGCGTCGACGACGCGGACATCTACGAGTTCCTCGATCGGCACGCCCGGGATTGAGCCGCCCTTCCCCCGCGAGCCAAAGGCCTCAAGAGGTAGGCGGGTAACAGAGCCGGACCCTTCAGGTCGTTGCGAGCCTCGTCGGCGATCTGGTGGATCTTCTGCTCGGTCTCGATCAGGCTGGCCTCGGCCCGCGCCGTCCGCTCGGCGGCCCGGCGCTCCCGCCACGTCGGCTTCCTGGTGGCTCGCGCGGCGTGCTTCGATCGCCTGAACAAGCTCATGATCCCGTCCTTCCGATCGCTGGCGGGCCGCCTGCTGACGGCCAGAGGGCTGCTACCCGCCGGGTGCGCATCTATGTCGGAAGAAGAAAAATCACCGGCGCCGCCGACGCCGGATCTCCCGCGGCGGGAGGCCCGTTATGTTACCATTCGGTAACATGGAAGGTGCCGATAGGCCGGGGTTCTCGCTCGAGCTCAGCGACGACCTGGCGGAGATGCGGGACTGGCTACACGGGTTCGCGGAGTCGGTGATGCGGCCGGCCGCCGCGGAGTGGGACGAGCGGGAGGAAACCCCGTGGCCGGTCCTCGAGGAGGCGGCCAAGATCGGGTTGTACTCGCTGGATTTCTACGCGCAGCAGCACCTGGAAGGCTCGGGGCTCGGCATCCCCGTCGCATTCGAGGAGCTGTTCTGGGGCGACGCGGGGATCGGTCTGTCGCTGGTCGGCAGCTCGCTGGCGGCCGTCGCGGTGGTGGCCAACGGGACGCCCGAGCAGATCGGGGAGTGGTGTCCGCAGATGTTCGGCGGCCCGGGTGAGGTGAAGCTGGGCGCGTTCTGCTCCTCCGAACCCGACGCGGGCAGCGACATCGGCGCGATCAAGACCCGCGCGGCCTATGACGCCGCCGCCGACGAGTGGGTGCTGAACGGGGTGAAGACCTGGGCCACCAACGGCGGCATCGCGAACGTGCACGTGGTCGTGGCCTCGGTGGACCCGGAACTCGGGTCGCGCGGGCAGGCGAGCTTCATCGTCCCGCCGGGCACGCCCGGCCTTTCCATGGGCCAGAAGTTCCGCAAGCACGGGATCAGGGCCTCGCACACCGCCGAGGTCGTGCTGTCGGACGCCAGGGTGCCCGGCCGGTGCGTGATCGGCGGCCGGGAGCGGCTCGAGGAGCGGCTGGCCCGGGTCCGCGAGGGCGGTCGCGGGGGCGAGCAGGCTGCCATGAAGACGTTCGAGGCGTCGCGGCCCGGCGTCGCGGCGATGGCCGTCGGCGTGGCCCGCGCGGCGGCGGAGTACGCGACGGAGTACGCGCGGACCCGGGTGCAGTTCGGCCGGCCGGTGGGGCAGAACCAGGCGGTGGCCTTCATGCTCGCGGACATGCGCACCGCGGTCGACGCCGCCCGCCTGCTGACCTGGCGGGCGGCCTGGATGGCCCGGCAGGGCAAGCCGTTCGCCGGCGCCGAGGGATCGATGTCCAAGCTGGTCGCGGGGGAGACCGCGGTCCGGGTGACCGAACAGGCCATCCAGGTCCTTGGCGGCAACGGCTACACGCGGGACTACCCGGTCGAGCGGTGGCACCGGGACGCCAAGATCTTCACCATCTTCGAGGGCACCTCGGAGATCCAGCGGATGATCATCGGCCGGGCCGTGACTGGATTGGACGTTCGGTAGGTCTGACCTGCGGATATAACTATCGTGTACCCAGGGGAGGGGCCGTCCCGCGGTCGCGCGGGGTGGCTCCTTCTCGTGTGGCGTTTGCCCGATTCGTCCTGGTTGTTTCCCGTCGGTTCCGGAGCGCGTGCTGAATCGGTGCTGATACCTGTGGCTATATGGTCTAAACCAATTGCGGTATAGGTCTAGACCAATTGGTATAGTGCGGGCCGGATGCCCAGATCTTATGTTGGAGGGCTGACGGTAGACCACCATCATGCGCGCGTCATGGGCAGGCGCCTGGCGGCTATTTCAGTCGTGGCAGTCCTGCCTTGTCGAACCGTTCCATCAGCGACGGCCGCTTCGCGTACCGTGTGCGCAGCTCGCGTACCCGCGTCGTGAACGCCGAGGTGTCCTCCTCCCGCCGTGCGATCTCGTGCAGGTCTTTGAGGAGCTGGGTGGCCTGGTCGTACTCTTTGGGCTTGGAGAACATGGCCAGCTTCTCTACCTGCTGCCACGTCTCGTCCTTGAGCCCCGCCAACTGCTCTAGGTGGCGTTCGTAGGCGGCGGCCTGCTCTGCCGCCCGTCGCGCCCGGGCTTCCTCCCGTGCCCGGGCCTGTGCCGCGTCCCGTGCGGCCCGCCGGGCCTGCGCGCCTGCCAGCAGCTCGCGCGCGGTGCGCCCGACGGTGCCGGGCGCACTGCCTGCTGGCCGGCCTTCCCGCCGGAACCGCTGCACCAGCAGGGCCTCCACCTGTGCCCCTTCCCCTTCGGCGACCATCGTGAGGTACTTGTCCTTCTCGGTGGCCGGCAGCGCCGTGACCCAGTCCGCGATCCCGTCATCGGTGACTTGCGCGAGGGGGCCGCTGGCCTTGGCCGCGGTCGCGATCAGGTCGTCATCGATCCTCAGGAACTTCGCGACCGAGGCCAGCGAGTCGCTCAGCTGGCGCAGGCCCGCTGGGACCGGTGGCTCGACTTCGTCCGCCGGGTCCTCGTCGTCCTCGTCAAGGTCGCTCAGCTGGATCTTGAGGAGCCACCCGAGGTAGAGCAGCCGGAGGTCGCCGGCGGCCAGCTCGCTACGGGCCTCGATCAGCGGGTCGAGGAGCCCGTCGCCCTCGATCCAGTCGTCGCCCTCATCGTCGTCCCAGCGGAACCGGACGATTACGTGCTCTGCAGTCTCGGTCGCCCATGCCCGGTGCTCCTCATCGCAGTACCTCCGCGCGGTCTCGGCGTCCAGCAGCGCCCGCGGCAGGCGGAACGTCAGTTCCCGCGTCCCCCAGTTCGCCGCGTACAGGTAGGCGTCGAAGTACTCCTCCAGCAGCCGCCCGGGATCCCCGCGGAAGTTCCCGAACGAGTACTCGTTGGCGAGCCGCGTCGCCGAGATCTCCGCCCGGCTCGACAGCGACCGCAGCTGCTGCTGCTGCTCGGCGGTCAGCCGCCTGTCCAGCGCGCGGAACTCGTAGTACTGGTACTCGCTCACGCGATGCTCGCCATGCTTACCTTGATTACCGCCACCGGAAGATACTGCCGCATCCCGGACGCCGCCGCCCGGCAACCGCGAAGTTCGATGAACTACTCGTATCGCGGGCGGTCCCGGTCAGCGGGTGACGATGACCGTCGCATGGTGCCCGGCGGCGTTCTTGAGCTTGGCGTCGCCTGTTAGCAGCTCGCAGCCGAGTGCTTCGGCGAGCGCGATGTAGGCGGCGTCGTAGGCGCCAAGGTTGTGCCGCAGCTCCCACATCCGGGGATGGTACGGCCAGACAGGATGGCGGGTGATCCGCAGGCGCGCGTAGTCGGCCAGCATCTGCTCACCCCGGCGGTCGGTGATCTTCTTCCCCGCGGCCAGCCCCCGGATCGTGGACGCGACCTCGACATCAAGATGATGCGGGGCGTGCAGAGTGCGCGGCGCGGACAGGCGCTGCCGCAGCACCTCGTCCTCCTTCCGGGCGGACAGCGCATCGATGACGAGGGAGCAGTCCACCACGTAGGTGAGGGTCACCGCCGCCCCTCGTCGCGCGCGGCGAGGATGTCGTCCATCGTGAGGTCGACCGGTTCCCGGTCGCGCGCGATCCGGGCGATGACCTCGGCGTTGGTCTCGGTGGCGGCGTCGGCGTCCATCAGGTCCCGCAGGTACCCCGACAGCGACTGGCCGAGTGACCTGGCGCGCTCGCGGAGGATCGCGAGCGTCGCGGGATCGACGTCGCGTACTTGGATGATGCCCCCGTCCGTGGGCTCGCTCATGCTCCTACGGTACCACTGGTTCATGAATGGCGCATGAATCAGTGTCGGCGGGGCCGCCTCGGGCGGGTGCGCTGGGTCCGGGTGACGTGGGCGGCGGTGTGCGGCTGGGGCGGGCCGTGCAGGATCGGGGCGGCGACCAGGGTGCGGAACTCCTCGATCGTCTCCGGGACCGGGAACCCGGAGGCGAGCATGGTGCGGACGAGTTCCTTGCGCCGCCCGGAGGGGAGCTGGCTGAGCTGCCCGGTGACCGCCTCGGGGCCGCCGAGTTCCAGTAGTTCCAGCATGCTGCCGATCATCATCCAGGTGGCCTCTTCCGGGGTCGCGTTCGCCGGGCGGACCTCCGCCCGGCGGGCGAGCAGGGCGACCGGGCGGTGCCCGGGGTCGCGGGACAGGTCGGCGAGGAGCCGGGGGCCTTCCGGCACGGCGCCGGCGAGGGTCTGCAGCAAGGCGACGCGGCGGGTGACGAACGGGCAGTCGTCGATCGCCGCTAGGAGCGGGTCCAGGGAGCCGCCGTGGGCTTCCCGCCAGCGGGCGATCTCCTGAGCGGCGCTGGCGCCGGCGTAGTGCTCGGCGACGACGCTCAGCATCTCCGCAGGGGCGGCTGCGGCGAGCTCGCCGACGAGGCCAGCTTCCCGGCCCTCGGCGAGCATCCGCTCCCGCATCGCCCGGGTGCCCAGCGGCGTGAGGGCCACCAGCCGCACCGGGTCCTTCAGCTGCCTGCGCAGGGCGGCCGACCGGACGCGGTCGAACGGGGAAGCGGCGGGGTCGGCCAGGTCCTGCAGGAACATTCCGTCTGCCTTGGCCCGGACGGAGGTCACCGCGCCGAGTGCCTCGAAGGCGTCGAAGACATGCTCTACGTCCCGGTTCGTGCGGGCGCGCAGGCTCTCCAGGGCATAGGAGCTGGCGTGGTCTAGGTCGAACCTGGCCTCGACCCCCTGCCACACCGACTCCGCCAGCCGGGGGACCGGGACCGGCTCTTCCATGCTGTAGATCGAGGCAAGGACGTCCGGCACGACCACGTCGAATGTCTGCTGCACGGGGGAGGGCGGCTCGTCCGCCCAGGCTGGACGGCACACCACGTCACTGATGGCGAAGGCGGCCTCGAAAGCGCGCTGCCACAGGGCCTCGGCATCCGCAAGAAGCGGGCGGGCCTTCGCGACCGGGAGCAGGCGGGTGCCCTGACGCCGGATGACCCGGGCCTGCAGGGCCCAGCCGATGATAAGGCTCAGGCCGGGGAGCTCGGAGGCACTGCGGAACTTCAGGCCCTCGTCACCGGTGCCGAGCAGGGTGACGAGCTCCCTGGCATCCGCGGGCCTGATGTTCTTCGCCACCGTGAGTTCCCGGCCCTGCGGGCCGAGCCACTCGGCCAAGGCGCGGAACTGGGCGACTACCTTGCTATGTTCAGCCGCGGTCGCGAGTACCTCCGGGGCGGGGAGGGACACCGGGAGCTGCGTCATCTTCCGCTCGGCGTTCAGGACGGGCAGCCTGGCCTGCCGGGCCATTGCGGCCTGGACTACCCCGGGATCGACGTCTGGCAGGGTCCCGGCCCTTCTTGCAGCAAGGCCTCGATGGCCTCCGGATTGTCTAGGCCGGCGGCCAGTGCCATGGTCTTCGCCAGCCCGTACCGGCCTGGGTCAGCTACCGCGGCGCTGAACTCCGCCGCCGCGGCGTCGATGGCCGCCTCGTTCTCCGCGACGGTAGCGCCCCGGGGGTCGCGCAGCCCGGTCGCCGCCAGGTAGCGCAGCAGGGACCGCAGCGTCTCCGGTGCGCCCAGCAGGTCCTCCGGGGCCGCCGTGACCTTCCCCGGAATCCAGTGCAGCAGCGCCCGCTCCACCTGGGCCGGGGTCCAGTACCCCAGCCGCCCGTCCGTGCTGAAGTGCCGCGAGTCCAGCAGCGCCTCAGCCAACGATGGCACCATCACCAGGCCGCGTGCCGCAGTCCACGCCGCGCACCGTCGCAGCAGCGTCTCACGGACCGTCAGGTAGACGTCCGTCTCCTCGATCTCGAACCAGGTACGCACCCCCGAAAGATAGTGTGCCGGGCGCGCTCCCGCCAGGCACCGCGGCATAATGCGTGATGTGCCTGTAGTGATTCCTCCGTGCTCGCCGACCGGGACTGCCTGGTCGCCTTCGCGGCAGTGGTGCTGTGCTCAGATCGCGGCGTGCAGGCCCACAAGATGGCCTACGACTACGGTGGCATCGCTCACCTCACCGCGAAGGGCACGGCCGGGCAGACGGGGCTGAGCAAGGCCGCGGCCGGGCGGGCCCTGCGGCGACTGGAGGAGGCAGGCCTCATCATCAGCGACGGAGACGGTGATGCCTGGCGGACCAGCGCGGGCATCTTCGCCAGCAACGGCGACGGATCACCCGAACCGGGGCAAGACATCGTTCCGGAGACGGCGGGCAGCGAGACCGAGATAGTAGGGGCCATGCCGGGCAAGCCGCTCCCGCCGCCGGTCGCCGCACTGATGCGACAGTTCGGCATGACAGAGACCGATGTTCTCGCGCTCGCCATGAGCGGCCCGGCCGAGGACTTCAGCCTGCCCGACGAGGTGTATGTCGGGGGCAGGCGGGTGCCCCGGCAGGAGTTGCCCCCGCTGAAGAAGTCCGCGGCGACGACCGTCCACACAGTGAAGGCGAGCCTGCACGGGGCAAAGCCGCCGGTGTGGCGGCGTCTCGAGCTGCCCAGCGACCTGACCCTGGACGTGGTCCACGAGGTGATGCAGATCGCGTTCGCCTGGCACGGCTACCACCTGCACCAGTTCGAGACCGCCTGCGCGGCATTCGGCAGGCCGGACGAAGACGGCGACTGGGGCTTCGAAGAGGTCGGCGACGAGTCCGCCGTGGCCCTCGCCCAGGTAGCTGCGGGAGGAGAAGGCGAAGATCGTCTACGTCTATGACTTCGGCGACGACTGGCGGCACGACATCGTGGTAGAGAACATCACCCCGGCCCTGCCGGGCGTGGCCTACCCGCGCTGCACCGGCGGCCGCGGCTGGGCACCGGAAGAGGACAGCGGCGGCATCTGGGCGCACAACGAGGCGGTAGCAGCCGCCGGCCTGGTCATGCCATTCACCCCTGCTGCGCTCGGCGCTCTCAGCAAGCTCGCGAACCCAACCTGATGTCCCTGCCGCCGCTGACCCGAGAAGGGGACCTGGGCCGGGCATGCGACAGCACTCGGCGGCCCGCGTCACCCCTCGTGTGGCCGAGGCTATGCACTGCCCGCCGTTGCGTGGTGCCCGTCGGATGAGGCGGAGCACCGAGCGTGTTGCTAAAGTCGTGGATCGCCGAACCGGTCTGTGATGCGCAGAACGAATTGCCATCCTTCATACGGCGAGAGAGCCTGGCCCAGCTCGTCCCAGCTGACCGCATGTCCGTCCACGACCAGCGTCAGCGGGCCGAATGGCGGGACCGTCTCGATCCGGCCGACGACCTCGGCGGCGAGGCTGCCCTCATCGTGGCAGATCTCCCACTGTCCTGAGCCAGCGAGGGTGAGGCTGCGGCGGGCCATCTCGGTGCCGGCGCGCACGGTGACCAGGTCCAGGAGCATCTCCGGGTCGGCATCGTGGTCGCCGAACTCCTCAAACTCGTAGCCGCCGTCCGGTGGCGGGTCCTGCTCGACCAGGCGTGCAGAGATGCCAGCCGGCCCGCGTGACAGCCGGTAGATCATGGTGTGCGATGAACCGTCGGCATCGGTGATCGCCACCGGAGGGGGCGCGTCGGGCAGGCGCGGCAGGCCGGTGCCAGCCGCGATGCGATCGTCGAAACAGCGGTCACACAACGGCCCCTCGGCACCGAGGTGCATGTCCGCCGGCAGGCCTCCGCACGATGCACAGCCCGCGCTACGCGCTACCGACATCTCTACCTCCAGTCAGTTCGCTGCGCCTGTGTCACATAGCAGCGGTGGGTCAGGGCAGGTCGGGCCCGGGGTGGCTGGCCAGGTATCGGTCGGCGGCGGCGTCATCGATGAGCGACTGCTCAGCCAGCCATTCGACGGCGCGGCGCATGGCCCGGGCGTCGCGGAACTCGTACCAGACCGGCAGCAGGTCCGGGTACTCCTCGTGGAGTTCGTCCTTGAACCGGCGGAATGCCCCTTTGCCGCGGATGGCGCGCTCCAGCCTGCGGCTGGCCTGCTCATCGGAGATGCCGTCGGCGAAGTCGGCCATGTCCTGGTACCAGACCCAGGACGGCAGCGGGTGGATACCGATCAGTTCTCGCTCCTCGAGCAGTTCGTCGAGGTCGATCGGGGTGTTGCCGTCGATCCCGGTGTCAGCCGACCAGTAGACCGTCTCGCCGGTCTGCGGGTCGATCAGCATGAGATGCTCGTAGCCGCCGAACTGGTCGGCCAGGGCGTCCGCGATGTCCCCCAGATCGAGGTTGTCCAGGTCCAGCACGGGTCCAGCGTACTGGCCGAACACCGCCATCGATGCTGGGCGTCATGCGACTCGGTGCACGGTCACTTCATCCGGGGCAGTCCTGCCTTATCGAATCGTTCCATGAGCGATGGCCGCTTCGCGTACCGTGTCCTCAGCTCGCGTACCCGCGCGGTGAATGCTCCGGTGTCATTCTCCCGTCGCGCGATCTCGTGCAGGTCCTTCGGGAGCTGTGTTGCCTGGTCGTATTCTTTCGGCTTGGAGAGCATGGTCAGCTTGTCCACCTGCTGCCACGCGGCGTCCTTGCCTCCCGCTAGTTTCTCCAGGTGGCGCTCGTAGGCGGCGGCCTGCTCCGCTGCCCGCCGTGCCCGAGCGTCTTCCCGCGCCCGCGCCTCGGCGGCCTCCCGGGCGGCACGCCGGGCCTCCGCGCCCGTCAGCAACTCGCGCGCGGTCCGCCCTGCTCGGTCCAGTCCGCCGGGGCATGCCGGGCGCCCGCGAGCCTGCGGATCTTCCTGGCCTCGAGGTCATCGCGCGGTGCGCGCGCCCTTAAGTACTTCGGCACGGGACTCGCCTCCAGAAAGTGGGCTGATCTTCCCATACCTCAATTTAACTACCCAAAGAGGAACATAGCTTAGGTGGCGACATCCCATTCGTTCGCGAGCCACTTGAGGTCTGAATCGGCTTGGACGCGCGCCTTCCGCTCGTCGGCGAATAGGTCGTCGGTCTTGTGCAAGACAAGGACATAGGGGCTGCCCTGGCGCTTGGTCACGTGCGTGACGGGTACTTCGGCGGTGTCGATCCGGGTGTGGACGTGCTGGCGGCGCTGCTTGGCGAGCGGCCAGTCGAGCGTGCGCCGGTCCGGCGCGGCGAGGAAGTCGCCGAGCGCGGCGCATAGGTCGCAGGTGCAGCCGCCCGGGGGCAGCGTGATCGACCAGTCGCCGGGCTCGCGCAGCGGCCGGTCCAGCTGGCCGCGCAGCCGTGCGGCGCAGTCGGCGGCCAGCTCGCGGAACTTCGCCGTCGCGGGTGATGGACCGCCGGCCGGGGCCGCGTGCGGCTCCTTGGCGGCCCGCAGGACGGCGATCTCCAAGGTCGCGACCGGGTCGCCCTCCAGCTGCTGTAGATAACCGGAAATGGCGTTCAACGTGCCGCTGGCCGCCACGGCGGAGGCCGAAACCAGCAGCGCGGTCAGCGGGTTGCCCAGCTCACGTAGCTTCTTGTCCCGGTAGCTGGGCGATGACGATGCGATCCCCGCAGCGGTGTCCTGCCGGATCCGCTCCCACGACAGGTCAAGCAGTTGCCGCGCCGCTCCGCCGCAGCCCATGCCGTGAAGGGTCGTGCAGATGGCGGGCAGTGATCCGGCCACCCATTCCTCCTGGCCGGTTCCCCGGTCCCAGGCCGGCCGGTCCTCACCGAACCATTCGCGCAGGAGTTTCCCCGTCCAGTCGTGCCCGTAGCGGGCGGAGACCTGGCCGAACGCGTCGGTAGCGTACTCCGTGAGGTTCTGCACCCTGAACGGCTTCAGCAGCATGGCGGCCACCGCCGCGTCCGCTACGGCGTCCGCCGCGCGCAGCGCCTTGCCGAGCGGGGGAACCGCGGCCCCGCGGCCCAGGCCGGACCAGACCGGCTCCAGCGTGGCCGCCATGCCCCGGGCGCCGTCCGCATCCCCCGACGACGCCGCGGACACGACCTGATCGAGAGCCCAGGCCGGGGAGGTCTCCGCACGGTTCGCGAACGCCTGCGCCCGGGGCCACACGATGACCGCACCCCGGTGGTACCAGCGGTCGAGGGTATTGCCCCAGTTCCCCATGTAGCCCTCGTAGTCGGACTCATACGGCTCCAGGTCGCCGGACGGAGTCGACGCGCAGACCTCGGTGTCGCTGACCGACAGCGACGTTTCCTCCAGCCGGTTACCGTCCGGGCCGGTCCAGTGCGTGAGCGAGACTTCCGTGTCGATCAGGTCGTTGATCTCGTACTCGCCGGAGTCCGCTGAACCCTCGTCCTCGTAGTACCGGCGGCGGTATCCGTATCCCTCGTCGGCGGGCCACGCGTCGTGCGTCGTCTGGACCTCGGCGAGCCCGAGGATCGCCTCCAAGCCAGCTTCCTTCGCGGCCGCGCGCAGCAGGGGCACGCGTCGGGCGTCGGCGCCCTTCAGCCGCGTCCAGTTCAGCGCGCGGGGCGTGTACTCGTGGTCGAGCAGGTACACGAGCCGGGCCGGCGGGTCGGCCCTGACCCCGCCCCAGGAGGTTGTCGCGGGCGTGCCGAAGTGCTCCCGCAGCAGGCCGGCCAGCTCGGCGACGGCTCCGGCGTCTCCTTCGGCGCGCGGGGTGGTGTCGCCGCGTAGCATCAGGTTGTAGGTGAGGGTGATCCGGTACCCGGACTTGAGCTTGAGCACCTCGTGCTGGCAGTCGGCGTAGAAGGCGATGAGGGAGAGGGCATCCCGCGATCCCCGGTAGGCTTTCCACTCCTCGCCCTTGCCGATCATCAGCTCGCCGCCGGAGTAGGCGGACGGCAGTGTCACGACGAGAGTGCCGATCATCTCGTCGGTCTTCTCGGTGTCCTGGTGCTTGAGGAAGAACTGGTCCGGCTCGTAGACCAGCAGGGAGTGCAGTTCAACCTCCAGCTCCGCGGCGCTCGGAAGCCCGAGCTCCTCCTTCACCGTGTCGAGGACGTCGGACAGGACGCCGGGCTCCCAGGTGGCGCGGACCAGGTCGACCGGGATTTCCCAGGTGTCGCGGACCTCGGGGTCCGTGAGGGTGTCCTCCCCGCGGCCGAAGCGCGCGGGTTTCCCGAGCGTGATCAGCTTGCGTGCCTTCGCGGGCGTCACCGGGAACTTCGCGCGCCCGAATCCCTCGACATCCAGGGTGAGCGCGTCCATCCTTACCGTGAGCCCCGTACTGGACGCGGGCTCCTCGTCGCCACGCAGTGCCTTGCCCAGCCGGTCTCGTGCCGCCGATGCCATGCCCCGTGCCTCCCGTGGCTCCCCGCTGACCCGTGTCAACCGCGACTGTAATGTTTCCGGGGCGGTCTGGGCGGTTATTTCGCGTGCGGAGCGGGCGCTTGGCGAAAACTCCGACCTGGCTAGTGCCGGTAAGGCCCATGAGCGCTCCACCCGTTCATGTGCCGCTGGAGTTCCTCATAGCTGCAGGCGGTGACCTTGGCTACACGCAGTGCCCCGTTTAGCGGATCGGTGCGCGCGGCATGCGCGCGGATCCACGCGGCCCACTCACGTGCAGCCTGCGCATCCGGGGCCTCCAGAGCCTCGGCCCGCGCATCGACCTGGCCGGCGTACGCGCGCATGGCGGCCGCGGCATCGCGGCTGTCGAGTTGGGCCCGGAGCCGTTCGGCGTTGCGTTCGTAGGCCACGCGGACGAAGGCTTCTTCCTGACCTCCTCCCAGCGCTCCTTGCGGATGTCCGAGCGTCGCTCTTCCTCTTTCCGCGCCCACTCGGCCTCAGCCTTGCCGATCTCGAGCACCTGGATGAGGGCGGGCAGTCGGTCCTCCAGGGGTGGATCTGCCGCTGTCGCACTGGCTGAGGACCGGGCGCTGCTCCCATCCTCGTGTCAGCGTCACCTCCAGCCTCCCAGAGGCCGTGAAGTTCTTGTTCACGGTGGTGCGCTCCGTGCGGGTCAGGTAATCGGTCTGGGTGACGAAAGCACGGCCCGGGCGTCCGCGCTCGTCCAACTCGCGGACGGTGACCAGGACCTCGTGCGAGGGAAGTTTCAGCGACAGGTCGGGATGCAGCTCTCCGCAGCCCCCATAGCCGGGCTGGGGCCTGGTCAGGGCCGGCCAGCCCTTCTCGGTCGCGGCGTTCACCAGTCCCTGCAGGTACCGGGCGGCACGGGGTATCTGCGCCCGGGAACGCGGTCACAGCCGGATGGGGCCCGCGAAGCTGCCGGGGGACCTTGAATACCCGTAGTCGCGTCAGCGCCGCGAAGTCAGGCTCAAGGTAGGCGGTCTCCCCGAGGACGGGGTCCATCCGGGTCGGCTCGTGGGCAAGCCGCTGCCCGTCGGGCAGCAGTCCCTCCGGGCTCGATCTGGAGGAAGTAGGCGACCTCGGTGACGATCGGGGCCGGGACGATGACCGGTCCGCGGAATCTCCAGAACAGGGCGGTGCAGGCCTCGTGGTGCTTGTCCTTGGCGTTGAGCATCGCCACCAGCGGCTCGGTGTCAGCGATCAGCATCGGCGCGCTTTGCGGACTTCTCGCGCAGGATCTCTTCGGAGCGCTCGGCGAGATCCGGCGCGCCGTTGAACAGCCCGATGAAGGAGAAATCCGTGCGCGGTACCGGTAAGGGCAGCGGTACCCCCATCCGGAGGGGCGGATCGGGGGCCGCGCGGGCATACCGATGGCCCTTCCCATGTCCTCCAGGATCTTCACCATCTTCGAGGGCACTTCGGAGATCCAGCGCATGATCATCGGCCGCGCCGTCACCGGCCTCGACGTGCGGTAGCTCACTGGCCCCGGGAAGTTGGCCCGGACGTTTAGCAGAGAGCCGATGTGGTGCTGGAAAAGACCATTATCCCAGGGCGAGAGTAATTGCTTCGGGCAGTCCGGGAATCTCCTCATGATTGCCTTCATTCCGGCGGGTCGCTTTTCTCGAACCAATACTGGCAATCAAGCAGGCAATCCTGATTGTCAGGGTGGAGCGCACTACGCCATTCCGGTACCGGCCGACAGTTCCATTCCTGGCATCGAGCACACCATTGTGCCCATCTTGCTCAGACGTGCGTCGGGGTACCAATGACCTCTCGAACGCTAACCTGCGTCTGCCGCACCCCGGCCTGGGCGCC
>Ga0335083_10004762_pt1 | contig 17240 bp, 8 predicted proteins | sample Lox_Sample_42_FD_206716 | JGI IMG/M metagenome (GOLD analysis project Ga0335083, IMG submission 206716) | Soil microbial communities from Loxahatchee National Wildlife Refuge, Florida, United States - Lox_Sample_4.2 | ecosystem: Environmental > Terrestrial > Soil > Wetlands | place: USA: Florida... | reverse complement strand
CCGCAAACCAAAGTCGCTCCGCCATTCCGAAGCTGCTGTAGTTCCTGTTTCCGCGCTGACTGCGTGGCAGGGCTTATTTGAGCGGATAAAACTGGAACGCGGCCAGCGTGTGCTCATCCACGGTGCGGCCGGTGCAGTGGGCAGTTTCGCGGTGCAGATGGCACGATGGTGGGGTGCCCAGGTTATCGCCCCGGTATCATCCGGAAACATGGACTTCGTTCGCTCCCTCGGTGCAAATGAGGTGATGGATTACCGGACCACGCGATTTGAAGACACGGTAAAAGAAGTGGACGCCATTTTTGATGCGGTTGGTGGTGAAGTCATGGAACGCTCATGGAATATTTTGTCAAAGGGAGGCAAAGCCGTCACCGTCGCCACCCAAAGCTCGGAAGCCGCGGACCAGCGGGTACGCGATGCCTTCATGCTGGTGCGGGCCGATGGCGCGTTGCTGGCCACCATTGCCGGCTTGATTGACGCCGGTGAATTTCGCGTATTCGTTGCCGAAGTTTTGCCATTAGCCGAAGCACGGCAGGCTTACGCAATGGCACAGCAAGGTTCGGCGCGCGGCAAAGTCGTCCTCAGCCTCCAGGACGACGCACCGCTTAATTCTTAACGCATGATAGGCGCATGTGTTGCCCCAAATTCCAGATGTTCTTTCTTGGTGTCATTTTGATCAGTTATTCTGCCAACGCCACAGGCCTCCGCGTCAGCTCTGATTTTCCCGGCGGTTCCGCCAGGGTCTTGAACATCGACCCATCCAATAACTTCATCCGCATTACGCCCGCTGGAGATCCTAAACACGGATGGCCAAACTGGTGGTTTTTCCGGCTCGATGGCGCTGATGTCAATAAGCCCGTGCTTCTCGAAGTCGTCGCCAATCAGGGGCCGGTGCAAACGGATACTCCGGGCCAGTTTCGAAAGCTGCCCGCCAATTGGTCCCTGCCTGACCGCGCCGCAGTTTCCATGGATGGAACGAATTGGGAACATACCGCCAAAGGCAGGCGGCAGGGAGATAAGATCGTTTATCAAATCAACACCAGCGCCTCCACGTTATGGCTGGCGTGGGGACCTCCCTTTACGTTGAAGGATGCCGACCAGATTATTCGGGAAACCTGCCATCGTTCACCTGATGCCACGCGCTTTGTCCTGGCTCGCACGCTGGGAGGCCGGTCCGTGCCGGCCGTGCGCATTACTGAACCCGGTGCGACCAACAGTCCGCGTTACGGTGTTTGGATCCAGGCGCGCCAGCATGCGTGGGAGAGCGGTTCCAGTTGGGTAGCGGCGGGACTCCTCGAGTGGCTCGCTTCGGATGATCCTGACGCTCAATCCCTCCGCCGCAAAGCCGACATCACGGTCATCCCCATCATGGATGTAGACAGTGTGGAGACCGGGCAGGGCGGCAAGGACCAGATACCCCACGATCAAAACCGGGATTGGGGCACGACGACATACTTTCCGGAAGTCGGCGCCGCCAAGGACCACCTGGCCGCCCTGATGAAAGCCGATCGGTTGGACATATTCCTTGATTTGCACGATCCCGGTCCTAGTGAACGTGTCGTTGATTTCTATATTCCACCCCTGCCGCTTTTATTTCCGCAACGGATCGCGAACGAAGATGATTTTCTAGCCATCGTACAGGAGCAAGTGACCGGGCCTATTCCTTTCACGGGAACCATCAAGCCGCTCCCCCGGACTTATGATCCGGAGAAGAACAAAAGCTCAGATACCTGGCCGCCCACGCGCAGCGCGCATCACGCGATTTCGCTCACCATGGAAATACCCTGGAACGTTCCCGGCAGCACACCGTCCGGTTACCGCGAAACCGGCGCGCAACTGGGCCGCTCCATCAGCCTCTATCTGCAGCCAAACATCAGGCCAGTTTCGGAAATTACCACGAACATGCCGCCGCGCTTCTGGCCTGCGACGATTTTTAGCCAGTGATCGGCTGTCGTGTTGCAAAATTAGCCACTCACTTATCGTCTCCGTCTGTTACGAGGCCATTCTTTTCTCCGTCCGGACGAAGCCGGAAGCTGATATGGCCTCGAAGAGGATTGCGTTTTGAAGGATGCTTTTAAGGCGTCCCCGGCTTTCGCGGCCAGCCGGAAATCCACCTGCTTTTTAGCCGTGTCCACCGTCGCCACCTGCACTTCCAACTTATCGCCCAGGCGAATCATCCGCCGGGTGCGGCGGCCAATGAGCTGGTTGCGCTCCTCGTCGTAGATATAAAAATCATCCTCCATCGTGGACAACGGCACCAGGCCGCTCATCGCCAGCCCCGGCACATCCACGAAGAAACCGAAGTTGCGCAAGTCCGTGACCAGCGCCGGATATCGTTGCGGTCTGCCGGATGCGAGTTGTGCCTTGAGGAAGGCAAACAGCTTGACGTCTTTGCTGTCGCGTTCCGCGTCGGCGGAATTGCGTTCCGTGTCCGAAATGTGCTCCGCGGTTTCCTTGAGCGGTTTCCCGGCGCGATCTTTTTGAAATAATGCGCGATGCACCACCAGGTCGGCGTAACGGCGGATGGGCGAGGTAAAGTGAGTGTACTTCTTTTTCGCCAGGCCGTAATGGCCGAGCGGATTAACGTCATAACGCGCCCGCATGAGCGATTTCAAAAGGCCGATCTTGAGCGCCGGGCCGATGGGCAGGGTGCTTAGCCGCTGGAGCAGCTTTTGCACCTCAAACGGCCGGCTCAAATTGCCGCACGGAATATGGTGGCTCAAAACGTCGTCGCGATACTCGCGCAACCGCCGTTCGTCCGGCTCTTCGTGCACGCGATAAATCGCCGGCACATTCAGGCTCATCAAGCGCGTGGCCACTGCTTCATTGGCCAGCAGCATGAACTCCTCGATGAGCTGGTGCGAAATGTCATTTTCCATCCTCTCGATGCGCGTGATGCGCCCCCGTTCATCCAGCCGGATTTTGCTCTCGGGAAAATCCAGTTCGAGCGAGCCCGCCTTGAACCGCAATCGCCGGATGCGCTGGGCCAGTTCGCTGGCGTCGTGCAACATTCGTTCGATATCCGTGGCTGGCTTGCGTTGCAACACTTCCAGCGCTTCGCGGTAGGTGAACCGCCGCTGCGAATGGATGACCGCCGGATAAAACTTCGTGGCCAGCACGCGGCCATCCTGCGAGATAGAGAACTCCACGCACTTGGTCAGCCGGTCTACGTTTGGTTTCAATGAACAAAGTTCGTTGCTCAACGCTTCCGGCAGCATCGGGATCACCCGGTCCACCAGGTAGGTGGAATTGCCACGCTTCGCGGCCTCGTCATCCAGCGCCGTGCCGGGTTTCACATAATGCGATACATCGGCGATGTGCACCCACAACGTCCATTCGCCGGTGGATGTCCGTTGCAAACAAATCGCGTCGTCAAAATCCTTTGCGTCATCCGGGTCGATCGTTATCACAGGCAGGCCCCGGCAATCCTCGCGCCCGTGCAATTCATGCGGCGACACGGCGTTGCCGATGGCTCGCGCCTCGGCCAGCACATTTTTTGGAAAATGCAGCGGCAGGTTGTATTGGCGCAGCACCGAGAGCATGTCCACGCCTTCCTCATCCGGCGCGCCGAGCACTTCGATGATTTCGCCTTCCGGATTGGCATTGCGCGATTCCCATTCGCGCAACTCCACCACCACCTTGTCGCCAATCTGCGCCGGGCGGCCCACGTCGCGCGGTTCGGGCACATAAATGTCATGCGGTATGCGCGGATCATCCGGCACCACATAGAGAAACCGCCTGCCGCGCTGGAGCGTGCCCACAATGTTTGTCCGGTGCCGTTTCAGCACGCGAATGACCGTGCCAGTATTTTTGCTTTCCGGCCGGTCGCGCCGCACCAGGACATGGTCCTCGTGCAAAGCCGTCAGCGTCGCATTTTCGGGAATGGCAATTTCCTTAATGGCTGAGTCGTCCGGGATCAGGAAACCTTTCCCGGCGCGATTAATGCGAATGCGCCCGGGAATCAGGTCTGCCTCTTGCGGCAGGATGTAGCGGTTACCTTTGATCCGGGCAATGCGCCCGGTGCGTTCCAGCCGGCGTAATTCGCGCTGTAACTCCTGCTGCCGGTGGCGCGGCCAGCCCAGTTGCTGCAACAGCTCGGGAACATTCGCCGGGGCGTATTCATCACTGGCCAGTAAATCTAAAATTTGTTTTTCCATGCTTGGTTATATCGCTACATTGAGCATAACAGACCGCTCTGCGTTTGCATCGCTTTATCGGAGCAATAAGCGAGTCAGGGCGATTTCAAGAATCGCTGACTATCGACCCTGCTATTCCCCCTCTCCTTGGGGAGAGGGCAGGGGTGAGGGAGAGCTAAACAAAAAGCAGGCGGCGACTTCCATGCGTCCACCCAACACCGCGCTTGAATTAAGCCGCCGGATAGATGAATTTTGCTCCTGTGAAACTGCAACAAGGCCAGGTTTGGAAATGCGGCGAGCAATATGTCCGCATTGTTCAGCTCGAACGGCTCGAAGTCGGCTACAAATCCGCGTCGAACCTCAAGTTCTCCGACGGCAAACATCAGCACACGAGCAAAAAAGATTTCTGCCGCCTGCTCAAAGGCGCGACGCTGGTGTCGCCCCTACCGCCAGAAAAATCCTCCCCACCGGCAGCGCCAACTTTGCCCGTCAGTTGAAATGATATAGTCGCATATAAGTGGCTACACTGGCTACAGTGTTGATAATCAACCACTAAAGTGGCTACACAACTGGCTACAAATTTTTTAAAGTGGCTACATCGTTGATAGCCAAGGACTAAAGTGGCTACACTAACGTTAACGTTTGCCGCACGATAAAGGGGCGACTGTATTCTCATTATCTTTCCCAATCCCATGGGGCCGGTGTAAAAAGTGGCGATTTTTTTTCGCAAAGTGGCGTTGAGAGCCAAATTCAGGAGGCGTAGTTTGATAACGTCCACAAAGCTATCGCCATATGAACTTTTTCGATTCCGCACCGCGCCATGATCGGAAAAGGAATGCCGGCCAAACAATTACGCAGTTGCCAAGATGGTCCTGCTTAATGTTCGTAGTCCTGGCGGTCACCGTGGCCAATCATCTCTCCGCTCAAAATTCCAGTTGGACGGGACTGGGCGGCGATGGTCTTTGGTCGAATCCCAATAACTGGTCGCCGGTCGGTGTGCCGCCGTCAGGCAATCCGACGACTCCTTTCGTTGGTAACGTGACCCTCGATGCCGCAAACGGCTGGTTGACGATGACTGTGGCGCCCGGCCAGGTCGAAAGTCCCGGCGTCGGAAATTCCGTGGAGGAATACAATATGATCTACGGCCCGGAATGGGGAGCCACGCTGAATGTTTATGGCACGCTGAACTGGGATTATTACCTGGCCCCGGTGCAGGACGATCCAGGTTATCCGACGGTGATCAATCTTTACAGTGGCGGCTCGATGTCCGGCCAAGGTATTGGTTTAGGCGATACCTGGTGGTACTGGGGCGGCCCCTACGTGAATTACATGTATTGGGGCGGGCAGGTGAATCTGTACGGCGGCATCCTCAGCATCACGAACGGCCTGACGCTGGACACGATAGATTCCGTTTCTGACGCGACCCGTTCCATGAATTTGGCCGGCGGCGAATTAATCCTGCCAAGGAATTTCACTTCAACAATTAATAATTGGATCGCGCGCGGCATTCTCCTGGCTTATGGAAAGAGCGGAGACAATTCGGACATTGTCATTAGCACGACGAGCATTCCCAACCGGACCGTGGTCACCACCACGCCGCTGGGCGGGACGTTGCAGGACATTCATTTGGCGCTTGCGCCCACGAATATAATGGTGGGTGGATCGGCATTTCTATATGTTCTGGGCGATTATCCGAACGTTCACAATGTCGTTTTGACCTCGTTGAATCCTGCCACGCTGCCGGGAACGATCGCCTACCAGTCCAGCAATACCAATGTGGCCGTGGTGAATGCGTATAGCGATGTGATTGCGGTGGCGGCTGGCAGCGCCACCATCACCGCCACGCTCGGCACGTTTACCAGCACGAATTCGGTCACCGTCACCGTGCCGCTGGTGACCAACTCAGTGCCGCGCCTGCCCGAGGAACAGCCGGTATTCGGCTATCCGTTCGCGCACGATCCCAGCACGATGATTTTTGACGGAAGCCGTTATTACGTTTTTGCCGATGGCCAGGGCATCAGCGAAATCTACTCGACCGACATGCGAAACTGGTACGATACCTATCCGGTATTCCCGGGAAATCCGCCGCCATGGACGACGAATGTGGTGCCTTCATTCACCGGATATTTTTGGGCGCCGGACGTCGTGTACTTAAACCACCAATATTATCTCTACTACGTCTGCTCGGAATGGGGAACGGTGGATTCGGGCATCGGGCTGGTGACGACGCCATCGCTTCTTGCGCCGGTATGGACGGACCACGGCGAGGTGATCGGCTATACCAATGGGATTGCCATCAACTGCATTGATCCCAGCATCCTTTTGGACACAAACGGCACGATGTGGATGTCCTTCGGTTCTTATTCGGATGGTGTCTTCGTGATGCAATTGGATCCGACGACCGGCAAACGCCTCGCGAACGCGCCCATCACAAAAATCGAGGACAGCAGCCTGAACTTTTTCAGCAACACGACTGAAGCCTCTTATCTTTATCAGCACGGCGGTTATTATTATTTGTTTGTGAATTGGGGCGGCTGCTGCGAGGGCGTGAACAGCACTTACAACATTCGCATCGGACGCAGCACGAGTGTCACTGGCCCGTATCTCGATCGTAATGGCAAGAACATGATTGGCGGAGGCGGCAGCATGTTTCTAGAAAGTTCGGGCCGGTTCATCGGGCCGGGGCAGGGCGCTATCCTGAATTTGAACGGCACCAATTGGTTTACCTATCACTTTTATGATGGGAACAATAATGGCGACGCGACGCTGGGCATCGGGCAATTGAATTGGTCGGCTGACGGCTGGCCGGTATTCACCAATGATTGGAGCGCGTTCTATCCCTTCAACACAGATGCGAGTGATGCGAGCGGCCTTTACAACGGAACGCTTCAAAATGGCGCGGCCATCACAAATGAGCTCGGCATGGGAAAGGTGCTGGGGCTGGATGGAGTCTCTCAATATGCCTTGCTGCCTGCTCCCGTCGCTAACGCGAGCACGTTCATGGCGTGGGTGAAATGGAATGGTGGAGCCGCCTGGCAGCGCATCTTTGATTTTGGCAATGGCACGGGTGCCTATTTATTTCTCTCACCCATGGCCAGTTCCGGCAACATGCGTTTTGCGATTACGACGAACGGCAACGGCGCTGAGCAGCAGATTAATGCGCCGTTTCCGTTACCGACAAATTCCTGGTGCCACGCTGCGGTTACGCTGGACGGTTCGATTGGGGTGCTTTATCTGAATGGAGTGCCCGTGGCCACCAATACCAGTCTTACCATTCGTCCCTGGCAGACGCTTTCTGCCACGAATTATCTTGGCCATAGCCAGTTCGGCGCGGATCCTTTGTTTCATGGCGAGATCAGTTCCTTTCGCATCTTCGGCCGGGCTTTGAGTGGTGTGGAGATCCAAAATCTTGCGTACGCTCCGCCATCCCTGGCGCATCGCTACAGCTTCACTTCCAGTTCAACCAACATGGTTTGGGATTCGGTAGGAATGGCGCATGGCGCACTTCAAGGTAACGCAACCGTTGCCAACAATGCCCTGCAATTGAACGGCAGTTATGGAAATTTCGTCAATCTGCCGGGCGGATTGGTGTCTGGGTTGCCGGCGGCTACGATCGAATTTTGGGCGACCTTTGGCGCCAGCGGGAATGGAGCGCAGGTTTTTGATTTGGGAAACATCACCAACCAGGCCGGCCAAAATTATCTATCGCTGACTCCGCAAAGCTTCACTGGCGGCGTGCAACTGGCACTGGCAACCACCGGCGGCACATTTAATCTTAACACATCCCAAAGCCTTAATAACTTGTCTCTGCAGGTGGATTGCATCATCGATCCTTTAAACGGCTACGCAGCAATTTATACCAATGGAATATTAATGAGCGCGGCAAACGGTATCATTCCCTCTTTAAATGGCGTGAGCCTGGCATGGTCTTTTATCGGGCAATCCCTTTTCAGTACGAATGCATGGCTCAACGCGACCCTGGATGAGTTCCGCATTTATGACGGGCGCCTGACACCGGCGCAAATGGCCGTGAACAACCAATTGGGACCAAATCTCGCCACTGTGCCGATAAGCCTTGGCGTTTCAGGCACGCGGTCCAATATCAACGTGGCGTGGCCGTCCTATGGCATTGGTTATACGGTGGAATCCTCTCCCGTTTTGGGCGCGGGCGCGTCGTGGTCACCGATCAGCGGCACACCGGTGCTCAGCAATAATTTGTGGCAAGTGACCTTGCCCGGGACGAACAGTACGGATTTCATTCGTTTGATTCGATGAGCTCCTTTAAAAGCATCGGTGGTTTTTTCGCGATGGCAGCTTTGCTGACGTTCAACGGACGCGCTGATGCCCAGCCTTTCTATTGGGCGGATACAAATTATAGCGTGACCGTCACTCCCCAAATGGCCGCCTATGGCAGCCGCGGAATTCATGTCCACGACCCTTCGGCGATCATTAAATGCGGGGATGAGTATTGGGTTTTCTACACCGGCTACGGTATCCCGTCTTATCACTCGAAAGATTTAACGACCTGGGAGCGTGGGCCGTCGGTTTTCACCAATCCTCCCGCCTGGGCTGAGCACGCGATACCCCAGAACCGGTGGATGCGTTATTGGGCGCCGGACGTGATTCACATCGGCGACCGCTATTTGCTGTATTACGCCGTTTCTGTCTTTGGCAAAAAAACCTCGGCCATTGGCCTGGTTACCAATCCAACGCTCAATCCAGACGATCCGAAGTATCATTGGACGGATGAGGGAATGGTCATCCGGACAGAGACGACGAACAATTTTAACGCCATTGACCCGGCGGCTTCCAAGGATGCCAACGGAAATCTTTGGCTCTCATTAGGTTCATTTTGGACAGGCGTTAAACTCGTTCAACTCGACCCCAACACGGGCAAACGCGTGGCAACAAATTCAGAAATCTATTCCATAGCGTTTAACGATTCCATCGAAGCCTCCTACCTCTATCATCACGACGACTATTACTACCTGTTCGTAAATTGGGGTAAATGTTGTCTCGGCACCAACAGCACTTATGAAGTTCGCGTCGGCCGTAGTCATGAAATCACGGGCGACTATCTGGATAAAGCGGGCGAACCCATGATGACCGGCGGTGGCAGTTATTTTTTGGGTTCGCATGGGCCGTTCATCGGCCCGGGGCAGGTTGGCATTATCTCATTGGGAGGCACGAATCTTTTAAGCTGCCATTTTTATGATGGCACGCGCCACGGTTTTCCCACCCTCGCCATCCTGCCACTGACGTGGGACACCAATGGCTGGCCGAAAGTGTCCTTGCCGTAGCGGCTACGCAAATTGGCGATAAATTTGCGTAAAGTGGGCTTGTTGGCAAACGCTTTTGCGTGATAAGGTGGTTCATTATCCTGCGATTTTTCTTCATATTACCATTAAGCATTCACTATGTTAAATTTAACCGATGCCGTTTGAGACCTCACACGAAGTAACCCAGGTTCTACAAGCCCTCGCCCGCGGCGATGGCCAGGCATCACAAGAATTGTTGCCGCTGGTCTATGATGAACTGCGGCGCCTGGCGGCCATGCGGATGTCGCAGGAATCCGTAGGGCAAACATTGCAGGCGACAGCCCTGGTGCACGAGGCGTGGCTGCGCATGATCGGGGATGGCGACCGGACCTGGCAGAACCGGGCGCATTTTTTCGGCGCGGCGGCGGAAGCCATGCGGCGAATCCTGGTGGAAAATGCCCGGCGCAAATCACGGCTGAAACGCGGAGGCGGCCAGTTGCGCCTGGATATTGATGAGATGGACCTGGCGGCGACACCACCGGATGAAAAAATCCTGCTCATGAACGATGCTCTGGAACAACTGCAGGGGGAGGATGCGGAAAAGGCGCGGATTGTCGTGCTGAAATTTTTTGGCGGCCTGACGAACCAAGAGGTCGCCGAAAATCTCCGCGTGACAGAACGGACGGTGGAGCGGCAATGGGCTTATGCCAAAGCCTGGCTGCTCCGTAAAATCCGCCTGCAACTTTAGAATCCCATGACGAAAGCCACGCAACAGGAAGAAGCGCTGTTTGATGCGGCGCGGAATCTTGCCAGTCCCGTGGCGCGCCGCGCGTTCCTGGACCAGGCCTGCGGGGACGATTTGGAATTACGCCGGCGCATCGAGGCATTGCTCGAGGCAGGAGCGGAGGCCGATAAATTTTTTGACGACGCCCTGAAATTTCGTAATGCCCCTTTTGAGAAACCGCCCGGGGCACCCGAAAAAAATTCGACGGAAAGCGGCGACAGCTCCGAGTTTTCATTTGCCGAGGGATTTGGGAAACGCATCGGCCGTTATAAATTGCTCCAGAAAATCGGTGAAGGCGGCGGCGGCGTGGTTTTTATGGCCGAGCAGGAGGAGCCGGTGCGCCGGCGCGTTGCGCTCAAGGTTATCAAACTGGGCATGGATACGAAGAATGTAATCGCCCGTTTTGAAGCCGAGCGGCAGGCGCTGGCGATCATGGACCATCTCAATATTGCACGCGTATTGGACGCCGCAGCGACGGAAACTGGCCGGCCTTATTTCGTCATGGAGCTCGTGCGTGGCACGAAGATTACTGAGTACTGTGATAAAAATAATTTAGACAACCGGCAACGGCTGGATTTGTTCATACAAATTTGCCATGCCATCCAGCACGCCCACCAAAAGGGCATCATCCACCGTGATATCAAGCCTTCCAACATCCTGATTACGCTCCACGACGGTGTACCGGTGCCGAAGGTCATTGATTTCGGCATCGCCAAGGCGACGGAAACGCCGCTCACAGAAAAAACGCTTTTTACTGCCTACGAACAGATCATCGGCACCCCGGCCTATATGAGCCCGGAGCAGGCGGAGTTGAGCGGACTCGACATTGATACGCGCAGCGATATTTACAGCCTGGGCGTGCTCCTTTATGAGCTATTGACCGGACGTACGCCGTTCGACGCCAAAAAATTGCTGCAAAACGGCGTGGACGCCATGCGCAAAACGTTACGCGAACAGGAGCCGCAACGGCCTTCGACCATGGTCACCACCATGCAGGAAACGGAATTGACCATCACTGCGGAACATCGCCAGGCGGAACCACCGAAACTGATTTCACAATTGCGCGGCGATTTGGATTGGATCGTCATGAAGGCGCTCGAGAAAGACCGCAAACGGCGTTACGAAACCGCTAACGGCCTGGCCATGGATATCCAGCGTTACCTGGGCAACGAACCTGTTGTCGCGCGTCCTCCCAGCCGGTTCTATCGCCTTCAAAAATTGGTGCGCCGAAATAAAATTGTCTTTATTGCCGGGGCCGCCGTGGCGATTGCCTTGCTCATCGGTTTCGGGACCTCTACGTGGCTTTTTTTCCGGGAACGCGACGCGCGCCGCCAGGCAGTATCCGCTGAAGAAAAAGCTGTGCTGGCGCAGGCTAACGAGGCTGCTTTACGGGAGAAAGCTGAAGCGCGGGCAAAAATCACCCAGGCGGCGTTTCTCGTCAACCAGGACCGATTCGCGGAGGCGGATCAACTGCTGGGTGATAATTCATTTTCTGTTCCGCCGACAATTGAAAGCGCGGTCGTCTTTCGTTCTTTGGGAGAGTGGCATGCGCTGCAAAACCAATGGGACGAAGCTGCGAATCGTTTTGAAACTTTGGTGCAGGTGAATCAATCGGATAGCTGGGATAATAATACGCTGGATTATTTGCGGCTGGGCACAGCACTGGTGGAGGCGGGCAATCCGGCTGCTTACCGAAATTTTTGCGAACAAACTGTCAGCCACTTTTGGGGGGCGACCAATCCGGTGATTGCGGAACGTACCATCAAAATCAGCCTATTATTGCCGCCGGACGAAAAAACTTTGGCCAGCCTGCAACCCTTCGAAGAAACGGCCGCCCGTTCATTCGCCAACGCAGACCTGAGTAACGTTGACTCTGTTTTTCACGCGGCCTGGGGCAGTGTTTCACTTTCGTTGATTGAATATCGCCGCGGCAATTACGCCAAGGCTGCTGACTGGTGCCGCCGGTGCCTCGCGTATTCGCAAGATAACCAGCCGCGGACCGCCACGGCGGAAATCATCCTGGCCATGAGCGATTTCCAGCTCGGCAAAAAAGCCGAGGCCGCATCTCAACTCGCCCGGGGGCGCGAAATTATTGAAAACAGGTTTCAAAGCAGCCTCGATCCCGGGGACGGCGAACAAGGCTTTTGGTTTGATTGGATCTTCGGCCGCATTATTTTGAGCGAGGCAGAAAAGCTTCCCTGGCCGCCTTCTTCAGCCAGCCGATAATTCCACAAGATTTCCTGTCGGGTTTCCGGCGTCAATGGCGCATGTAGAGGTATAAGCCACTATTAGACGAAGGCCATGTCTGCAAGCAATCAACATAGCCCATTGGTTTTCAATGGGTTGCCCCAGCCGGATAAGAAAGCATTTACCCTCATCGAACTGTTAGTCGTCATCGCCATTATTGCAATTCTGGCGGCGATCCTTCTGCCAGTCCTGCAAAAAGCAATCGAAAGAGGGAACCGGGTCTCGTGTGTAAACAACCTGCACGAGCAGGGGATAGCTTTTTCTATTTATGCTTCAGAAAATAACAATAAATATCCCGATTTAAGGTACGCTCCATTTACGACAACTCCGGGCACTGCGCTTGGGGTATGGCCCTGGGATATCTCCACTAATTTTACTGACGCAATGATCGCGGACGGTTGCTCGCGTAATGTCTTCTATTGCCCCTCTTACGCCTCATGGAATATGGAGCAGACGTGGAACTTTTGGAACATTCCCGGTAAAAACAACGGCCCCTTCCGGATTCTCGGATACGTTTACATGATTCCGGGCGCCGGCCAGGCTATGTCCACGTCCCAGGGCACCAAGTCAGAGGTGCCGTTCTGGAGAACCAACACGATTGCCATCCCCGGCAAGCAAGCCCCGGCTGACCAGGAAGTCGTCGCTGACCTGGTCGTTCACGACTCAAAGACCCTTAGTTTTACCTCAATATCTGTCGGCGAATTTGCCACGCTTTCTCCACCGATTGTCCAGAAAACGAGTCATCTGGATGGAAATCTGCCCGGGGGCGGAAATGGCCTCTTTGGAGACGGCCACGCCGTATGGAAGAACTGGTTCCTGATGTGGCAAAATGGCTTGACGACCAACTATTTTGGCGGAAATCCCATCTTTGTCTTCTAGCGCGCACACGACACAATTTTTTCCGCACCCTCCACCCAGGTTTATCCCCCATCTCCCCAACCCAACTCGAAAGGAAAACGTAAATGAAATCACACCTAATAAGTTACGCGGTTGCTATTGGCATCGTTATGCGCCTGGCCGGTAATGCTTCAGCGCAGGATTCGCATTGGAATGGCACAATCAACAATAACGACTGGAATGTCGCAACCAATTGGAGCCCAATTGGTGTGCCGCCGCCAGGCAATCCGACGACCACATATCAGGGTAACGTGTGGCTCGATCCGTCACCCGTGGATGGTGATACCTTAATAACCATTCCTCAAGGCGATGTGGAGACTCCGGGCGTTGGTAATTCGAGTGAAGTTTATAATACCATTTTTGGTCCTGAGTTTGGATGCGTTTTGAATATCTATGGCACACTGTCCTTTGACTGGACGATTGCTCCCTACCAGCCTGATCCCACACCCGGCGTACGCAGCATTATTAATTTGCGCGGGAACGGCTATATGTACACTTCCGGTGCGTCCCTGAACCTGGGTTCGGGATGGTGGAATGTTTGTGAAGGAACCTATGTGACGATGAACCTGTATGATAATGGGAATTACAGCAGCCTGGGTGGCGCGGGTTTGTGGTCCGGCGGCCATATTAATATCTACGATAACTCGAGTTTTCTCGCCAACGGCTATGTCAATTTAAACAATGGCCAGGCCAACAACGACGGCACTACCTATTTTAATGTGGGCGGCGGCACGTTGACACTGCCGGAAGGATTCATGACCTCAACCGTTACCAATTGGATACAAAGAGGCATCCTGCGCGATTATGGCAAAGGGTACGATGTGATTGATTGGAATATTTCCGATAACGGCACCAATACATTTGTTACCGCGATTCCCCTGGGCGGCGCCCTGGGACAGGTTTATTTCGAGGCTCTGGCCACCAATAGCCTCCAGGCAGGCGACTTCGAACAAGTAACATTGGTCGGTGATTATCCGTCGATCAAGGGTGTGGTTTTGAGCTCGTCCGAACCCGGCATTGACCCTGCCTCATTTCCGCGTCCGGCTTATTTGTCCAGCAATCCCGGCGTAGCGACGATTGATACCAACGGTCTTTTGACTACGGTTAGCCCCGGTACTTCGACAATCACGGCCACAGTGGGGACATTTCACACTACTAACAGCGTGACGATTACCGTTACATCTGCGGGTGCCACGTTGATTCACCGGTATAGTTTCGCGAGCGATGCCAGTGATTCCGTGGGCGGAGCCAACGGCACACTGAACGGCGACGCAACTGTCGCCAACGGCAAGCTCGTGCTTAGCGGCAACCAGGGGTCTTCTGTGATTTTGCCTTCCGGAATTTTGAGCGGTGTAGATGAAGTCACAATTGAAACCTGGGTCACCTTCCCCGGTGCCATCAATCCTTTTGCCAATCTCTGCGCCTTTGGTTTTTCCGATAACATCCCACTGGATCCCAACCAGGGTTCAGGCGGAAATTACATCACCTTTTGTCCGCATACCGGTGGTGGCACGGCACAAGCCAACTTCGGACAGGGTATTCCGGGCAATCTTGGTGAACGGGATGCAGTGCTGGCCGGGACCGTTTTTGATAACATGACCAATTTGCAAATTGCCATCGTGTTTCATCCCAAGGCCGGGTACCAAGCCTTCTATACCAACGGCGTGCTGTGCGCCACCATCTCAATGTGGAACAACCTGATTGATCCGGTCGCTTACCAGGACCCGGCGTTTACCAATAAAAGCATTCTGTCATACACCCTCGGGCTTGATACGACCAACTTCATCGGCCAATCCCTCTACACTGCGGATCCGGGGCTGCTCGCTAATGTTGATGAATTCCGCATTTACAATGGCGCGCTTACCCAAGCACAAATCCAGGCTGATTACGCGGCCGGACCCAATGCGTTGCCTTCTTCTTCCGGCATGACCATTGTGCTCAGTGGTAAAAATGTAGTCATCAGCTGGCCGGTGGCCGGTTCTTCCGGACTGACACTGATGCAGAGCGCCACCATAGATGCCAGCGCGTCATGGTCGGCAGTACCGGGAACGCCGACCATTGTGGGCAGTAATAACCAAATGACGGTGCCTATATCCGGCAAGACTGAGTTTTTCAGATTATCGCATTAATCCGGGAGAGGGGTTGCGGGAGACAGACACATAAAATAAAATTGGAAGACGGGACCGCTCCTGTCTTCCAATTTTTGTCTGAAAAGAATCAATGAAATTTTCCAGCCTGTTCATCGCTGCGTTGTCGGGCGCTTTATTTTTGATGCCACATGCCGCCACCGCCGGCGCGATTACCCTGACTGTGCGGGCGGATAAACCGGGCGCCAAAATCAATCCCGCCATGTGGGGGATTTTTTTCGAGGACATCAATTTTGGCGCTGACGGAGGGCTGTATGCCGAGATGGTAAAAAACCGGTCGTTCGAATTCCCCGACCCGCTGATGGGCTGGATTAAAATCAGCCCCAGCCTGGCACAGGGGCAATTAATGATCCGCGATGACGATCCTTTTGATGCCAATAATCCTCATTACGTGCGCATCGTTTCCGAAGGCACGGCGCCTTTTGGGATTTCCAACGAAGGCTTCCGCGGCATGGGTGTGCGCCAAGGCGAAACGTACAATTTTTCCGCCCAAATCCGCGGGGTGGACGGCTCCCCCAATTTGCGCATCCAACTTTATGGCGGCGACGGCACAGTACTGGATGAAGCCCGATTGGGGAATTTCTCTTCCAGCTGGCAAAAATATACCGTAACGCTGCATCCCAAAGACACCGATGGTCAAGCCCGGCTCGCCCTCGTTTTGGACGGCAAAGGTATCGTGGACCTCGACATGGTTTCGCTCTTTCCCGCGCGCACCTGGAAAGACCGGCCCGGTGGATTGCGCGCGGACATGGCGCAATCACTGGCGGATATGCATCCCGGCTTTATGCGTTTTCCCGGCGGCTGCATTGTTGAAGGCAGCGTCCTCGCGCGACGTTATCAATGGAAAAATACCATTGGCCCGGTGGAAGACCGCCACTTGCTCATCGACCGCTGGAACTACGAATTTCAACACCGTCCCACGCCGGATTATTTCCAGTCCTTCGGTTTGGGCTTCTACGAATATTTTCAATTGTGCGAAGACATCGGCGCCGAGCCGTTGCCCATTTTAAACTGCGGCATGGCCTGCCAGTTCAATTCCGGCGAGCTGTGTCCGATAGACCAGCTTCAGCCTTATATCCAGGATGCATTGGACCTGGTGGAATTTGCCAACGGCGATACTAACACCACCTGGGGCGCCAAACGCGCTGCGCTTGGGCATCCCGAACCGTTTCATTTGAAGATGCTCGGGGTCGGCAACGAACAATGGGGGCCGCAATACATCGAACGCTACACAAAGTTTGCCGAAGCGTTGAAGGCCAAATACCCGGAGATCCAGCTTGTCTCCGCTGCCGGGCCTGATCCAGGAGACAAGCGTTTTCAATTTGCGTGGTCAAAACTTCGCGCGCTCCATGCTGATATCATTGATGAACATTGTTACGCCCGGCCCGAATGGTTTTTCGCCAACACGCATCGCTATGATAATTACGACCGTACCGGCCCCAAAGTTTTCATGGGTGAATATGCCGCGCAAAGCGACAAGGTTGTTAGTGTCAAAAATCGCAACACCATGGAATGCGCCCTTGCGGAAGCCGCTTACATGACCGGACTGGAACGGAACGCCGATGTCGTGCGCATGGCTTCCTATGCGCCTTTATTTGCCAATACCGAGGCATGGCAATGGACGCCGGACTTGATTTGGGTCAACAGCTTGAACATCTATGTGACGCCAGATTATTACGTCCAGCAGTTATTCGCCTGTAATCGCGGTGACGAAGTTCTGCCGGCGCAATTGGATGGCATTGACACCTCCGATTCCGGAATGCAAAACCTTTAT
>Ga0335083_10004761_pt1 | contig 17241 bp, 12 predicted proteins | sample Lox_Sample_42_FD_206716 | JGI IMG/M metagenome (GOLD analysis project Ga0335083, IMG submission 206716) | Soil microbial communities from Loxahatchee National Wildlife Refuge, Florida, United States - Lox_Sample_4.2 | ecosystem: Environmental > Terrestrial > Soil > Wetlands | place: USA... | reverse complement strand
TGCGGTCAGCTCGACCGACGCGGGCGAGATCGACGAGGGTGCCGACGGCATGAGCTCGACGCTCGCGGGCGCTCTCCTTCGCGTTCATCGTGTGGTTGAGCCGGCGGAAGGCGCGCAGCCTGGCGCGCGAGATCGAGACCCTCGATGCGGGAGAGTCGCGATGAGCGCCGCCCCGCACACGGCATGCGTCGTGTGCCTCGGGAGTCAGCGAAGGCGCGGAGCGCGTGCGGACTTGAGGAAGTGCTCGCGCGGGACGGCCTCGACTTCCTGTGCGAAGGCGATGAGCGAGAGATCGGGATACCCCGTCGCGACGCGCTCGAGCACGCGTTCGGCGACCTCGGTGCTCACCAGGGATTCGATGCGCACGTTGCCGGTGTCCCATATGCCACGGACCCTCGGACCGTGCAGACCGCCGCCACTCGCGAGTGCGATCGTGTATCCGCCCGCGCCGGCCTCCCGCAGATCCTCGATGATGCGATCCTGCAGCTCTGATGACGCGATAATCGTCACGAGCTTGACCTTGGCCGTCGCGATGCCTTCGGACATGGTTCAGCGCTCGTCGATCTCGTTCTTCAGGAACAGCGCGCCCTCGGTGACGATCTTCTGGCCCGCGTGCAGACCGCTGAGGACTCGCACGTTGCCCTCCACCTCCGACCCGACCTCGACCGGCTCGAGCCGGAACGTGTCGTCGGCGTCGACCAAGATGACCCGCGGCTTCTCGCTGTCGCTCAAGATGGCCTTCGAGGGCACGAGGATCACCCTCGCGCCGCCGGTCGCGGTCAGGTCGATCTTCGCGAACATCTCCGGCTTGAGGCGGCCGTCGGGGTTGGGAACGACGCAACGCAGCTTCACCGTGCGGCTGTTCGGCTCGACGACGTCGCCCAGGTGGGCGATGGTGCCCTGGAAGCCCTGATCGGGATACGCGGGCACGTGCACCCTGACTGCGGCGCCCGTCTGCACCAAGGCCAGATCCTGCTCGTACACGTCGGCGAGCACCCAGACCGTTTCGAGATTGCTGACCGTGAGCAGGGGCGTCGTCGCGTCGGCGCGGACCTCCTGTCCGACCAGCACGTTGCGCTCGACCACCGTGCCGGCCACCTGCGCGAGAAGCGCCACGGCCGCCCCCGGGTCCGACGCGGGCACGTTGAGCGACGCCAGGCGCGCGCTGCTCTGCGTCGCCGCCGACTTCGCCTTGACGAGGTCGGACTCGGCCTGCACGACCTCCTTCTCGGCGACCGCGCCGTCCACCTGGAGCTTGTGCATGCGCTCGACGGTCCTCTGGGCGATGGACAGGTCCTGCAGGGCCTTCTGCGCCTCCGACTGCAGCTCGCCCACCTGCGGGGAGGTGAGTCGCACGAGAGGCTGCCCGATCTTCACCCTGTCGCCGGTCTTGACGAGCAAGGCCGTCGCGCGGCCGTCGACCGGCGTCGAGAGGCGCTGCGTGTGATCCTCGTCGAACGTCACGCGCCCCGGGAAGGTAACCGTACCTGCCGCGTCGCTCTCCTGCACGGTTTCGATCTTGAGGAACTGCAGGTGCGGGTTGCCCTTCTCGAGCTTGATCGAGTCGTGCGACTCCATGGCGGCCGCGTGCGACTCGGCGTGGCGCGCGCAACCCGCGAGGGCCAGGGGGATCGCCAGCCAGGGCAGATGGGAAAGGCGGCTCACTGCAGCTTCTCCCCGACGGCGTGCTTCACCTCGGCCAGCGCCTTGCGATAGTCGTCTTGCGATTCGAGGTATTGCATGCGCGTCTCGATGAACGTTCGCTGGGCTTCGAGCAGCTCGAGGAGGGAGATGGACCCGGCCTTGTACGAGGCCTCGGCGACCTTGAGGGCCCTTTCCGCTCGGTCGAGCATGCCACCGCCTTCGTAGACGTCCAGCACCGCTGCAGCCCGCTGGACCCGGCGCGCGGCCTCGGCGACGTCCTGCCGGATGCGCAGCTCGGCGCGCCTCACGTCGCTCTCGCTTCGTTTCGCGTCGAGGCGGGCCCGGGCGACTCCAGCCTGGTTGCGGTCGAACAGCGGCAGTGGAATCGCGAGCGTGATCGCGAGGGAATCGGGGTTGTCGCCCGAGACGGCGAACTCGCTGTGGGTGTACGTCAGCCCGATCGAGGGGTCGGGATAACCTTCCCGCCGCGCGGCCCCCAGCTCGGCCTCGGCGACTTCCTGGCTCTTCCGTGCGGCGAGCAGGTCGGGGCGCTCGCGCAGCGCCTGCGCGAGCAGCGGCTCGAGCAGCGGCAAGGTGCGCGGCGCGCCGGTGTCGCTGCCGACGGCGGTGCCCGGGAGGTCCGCGGGGGATGCGAATGCGAGCAGCGTCGCGAGCTTGCGGCGCGCGAGGTCGAGCTCCATCTGCGCGTCGATGACGGCATTCTGATACTTCAGCCCCTCGAGCTCGATCTTCGCACCCTCGGCCTCCGAGATCTCGCCGGCGCGGACGCGCGCCCGCGCGAGCCGCGACGTCTCGTCGTAGTGGGTCTTGATGCCGCTCACGGCCTGGTACTCGGCCTGCTCGCGCACCACGTCCGTGAACGCTGCGCGGACGGAGAGCACGATCTCGCGCAGCACGTCCTCGACCAGGAGGCGCTGCTGCTCGATGCCGAGATCGGCCGCATGCATGCGGGCGCCGCGCTTCGCCCAGACGTCGATCACCTCGCTCACGCCGATGCTCTGTACGAGCTGCGAGAACGGTCCGGGCTTGAGCCCCTCGTTCTGCGGGTTCCCCGTGCCGACCACCACGTTGCCGGCCGTGTACGACAGCACCGGGTTCGGATAGATCCCCGCCGCGACGCGCTCCACCTGCGCTTCCTCAATCGCGAACCGCGCTGAGATGACCTCGAGGTTGCGCCGCAGCGCGATGGCGATGGCCTGATCCTCGGTGAACGCTCCTTCCGCAGGTGCCTGCGCCGGCGCGGGTGCCGGCGTGGCCGCCGAGGCGGGCGGGGAAGGCACCTGGGCCGCAGCGACGCGCTCGGCCGCCGTCGAGGCGAGGAGCGCCGAGCCCAGGGCGACGAGCCGGAGCGCAGCACGCATCATCGCACCTCCCCGGGGGGCTTGGTCCGGTTGCGTCCGAACCAGCGGTCGAACAGCTCGTAGAGCGTGGGCAGGAGCAGCATCGTCAGCAGCGTCGACGAGATCAGCCCCCCGATGATGACGATCGCGAACGGGCGCTGCGTGTCCGAGCCAATCGCGTGCGACAGGGCCGCGGGCAGCAGGCCGAGCGACGCCAGCATCGCCGTCATCAGCACAGGGCGCATTCGCTGCGACACCGCGTCGAGGATGGCGTCCTGCGAGTCCGTGCCGAGCCGCTCGCGCGCCTGGCGGATGTAGGTGATGAGCAGCACGCCGTCCATCACGGCCACGCCGAAGAGCGTGATGAAGCCGACGGCGGCGGACACCGACAGCACCGTGTGCGTCACGTAGAGCGCGAAAACGCCTCCAACGGTCGCGAAGGGCACGTCGAGCAGCACCACGATGGCTGGCAGCACCGCGCGGAACGTCGTGAAGAGGAGCCCGAAGATCACGAGCACCGAGATCGGGACGATGACGGCCAGGCGCTTCATCGCGCGCCGCTGGTTCTCGAACTCGCCTCCCCACGTCATGTAGTACCCCTCGGGCAGGTGGACCTCCTTCTGGGTCCGGCTCTGCGCTTCCGCGACGAACGAGCCCATGTCGCGCCCCTCGATGTTCGTCTTGAGCGCCAGGAAGCGGCCCCCCTGCTCGCGGTTGATCTGGGTGCGCCCGAGGTCGGTGTGCACCTTCGAGAGGCTCGCCAGCGGCACGCGCGCGTCGCCTGCGGGGATGGGCAGGCGGCCGATGGTGTACGAGTCTCCCTCGGTCGGCGCCGGCAGCTTCACGCGGAGGCCTACCTTGCGCTCGCCCTCCCACATGAAGGTGGCGAGCTTGCCCCCGTACGAGCTCTCGAGCACGTCCTCCACGTCGCCCACCTGCAGCCCCAGGCGCGAGATCGCGTCGCGGTCGACGTCGGCGACGACGTGCTGCGCGCGACCCGCGCGGTAGACCTCGACGTCGCGCGACCCGCGCGTCGCGACGAGGATGCGCCGGACCTCCTCGAGCTTGGCCTGCATGAGCGAGAGATCCTCGCCGTAGATCTTGACGACCACCTGCCCGCGGATGCCGGAGATGGACTCCTCGACGCGGTCCTTGATCGGCTGGCTGAAGTTGTAGGCGACGCCGGGGCGCTTGTTGAGCTCCGTGCGCATGGCGTCGACGATCTGCTCCTTGGTACGCCCCGTCTTCCACTCGCTCGATGGCTTCATCATCACGAACGTCTCTGCCTGGTTGGGGGCTTCGTCGTCCGTGCCGTCCTCCGGGTGGCCTTGCTCGGTGAGCACGTCTCGGACCTCCGGGAACGTCAGCAGGGTGTGGCGCGTCTCGCGCAGCACCTCGGCCCCTCGCTCGAGCGACACGGGGCTAGGCATCGTCACCGTCACGTGGATGTCTCCCTCGTTCATCTCCGGGAGGAACTCGGTGCCCAGCTTCGGCATGAGGTAGACCGCGTAGGCGAGCACCGCGAGGCCGGCGATGCGCGTCGTGATGGGAAAGCGCAGAGCGACGCGCAGCGCGGACAGGTATCGCTTCTTCAGCCACACGAGAAACTCGGGCTCGACCTCCTTCACCTTGCGCTTGCGCAGGAGCACCGTCGTCAGCGCCGGCACGGCCGTCAGCGTGAACATGAGCGCCCCCAGGAGCGCGAACGCGTACGTGAGCGCGACCGGGCGGAAGATCCGGCCCTCGACGCGCTCGAGAGTGAAGATGGGCATCATCGCGGCCACGATGATCGACATCGAGAAGAGCGTCGGGCGGAGGACCTCCTTCGAGGCCCGGGCGATCACGCGAGGGACCTCCTCGGGCGGGGGGCGCTCCTCGGCCAGGTGCCGGTACGCGTTTTCGACGAGGATGACCGCCCCGTCGAGCAGGATGCCGAAGTCGATGGCCCCCATCGACAGGAGGTTGGCGGGCACCCCGACGTAGTAGAGGCCCACGAACGACGTGAGGAGCGCCAGGGGCATCGTGATCGCGACGGCGAGCGATCCGCTGAAGGCGCGCAGGAAAAGCCACAGCACCAGCGCGACGAGCGCCGCGCCCTCGAGCATGTTGTGCGAGACGGTCGTCAGCGTCGTGTCGACGAGACGCGTGCGGTCGTAGAAGGGGACGATCCGCATCCCCTTGGGCAGCACGTCCCGGTTGATGCGCTCGATCTCCTCGTGCACGCCGTCGAGGACGTCCTTCGGGTTCTCGCCGCGTCTCGCCAGGATCGTCCCCTCGATGGAGTCGGTCGCCTCGCCACGGGCCACCGCCCCGCGCCGCGGCGTGTAGCCTTCGACGACGCGCGCGACGTGGCTGACGAGGACGGGCGTGTCGTCGTGCATCGCGACCACGGTCTTCTCGACGTCCGCAGGCGAGCGCAGGTAGCCGCGCGCGCGCACCACGAACTCGCTCTCGCCGTAGGGGAGGTACCCGCCGGAGGTCGACGCGTTCGATCGCGCGATGGCGTCGACGAGGTCCTTCAGCGTGACGCCGTTCGCGCGCAGGCGGCCCGGGTCCGCCAGCACGTGGTACTCCTTCATGAAGCCGCCGAAGCTCACGACGTCGGCCACGCCGGCCACCCGCTTGAGGTGACGGGCGACCACCCACTCCTGCCACCCGCGCAGCTCGCTGGGCGTGTGGTGGTCGCTCTCGAGCGTGTACTGGTAGACCTGTCCCACGGGCGTGTCGTTCGGGCCTAGCGTCGGGACGACGCCGTCGGGCACCTCCGCGTCGGGGAGCCTCTCGGCGATCTGCTGGCGCGCGAAGTAGATGTCGACGCCGTCCTCGAAGGTGACGATCACCTGCGACAGACCGAACGAGGTGATCGACCGCTGCACCAGCACGTGCGGGGTCCCGACGAGCGCCCGCTCGACGGGGATGGTCACCTGACGCTCGACCTCTTCGGCGGCCTGCCCCGGGTCCAGGGTGATCACCATCACCTGGACGTTGGTCACGTCGGGGAACGCCTCGACCTTGAGCTTGGAGAACGTGTAGACCCCGAACGCGACGAAGCCCACGCAGAGCATCAGCACAGCGATGCGTCGCCGAACGGCGAACTCGATGAGGGCCTCGAGCATGTGACGGTGGCCTGCCGATCCGGTCGGCGGCCACAGGCCGTACCATGGCCCCATGACGCTCTTCCAGAGAATCCATGTGGAGCAGAGGGGTCCCCGGCTGAAGATCACGCTCGCTTACGCGAAGCGTCGCAACGCGATCGGCCCTCAGATGACGAACGAGCTGCTCTACGCGCTGGAGGAGGCGCGCCGGGACGACACGGTCCGCGTGGTCGTTATCACCGGTGAAGGCAGTGTATTTTCGGCCGGGGGCGACTTCGCGCAGATGCCGCTCGGGGGCGAATCGCTCCGTCCCCCGCCGGTGGGGGTGGAGGCTCTACCGCCGCAGGGAGACTACGCGGACCTTTTGATGACTTTGTTGCGGTACGACAAGCCCGTCATCGCCCGCGTGAACGGACACGCCCTGGGAACGGGGCTTGGACTGGTGGCGGCGTGCACGTTTTCGGTCGCCCTCGAGAGCGCCCAGCTCGGCACTCCGGAGATCAACGTCGGGCTGTTCCCCGTGATGGTCATGTCGCTGCTGGCGCGCGTCGTCCCGCGCAGGCGGCTGCTCGACATGATGCTTCTGGGCCACAAGATGGATGCGCGAGAAGCCGCGCGCCTGGGGCTCGTGGGCCAGGTGGCCGAGCCGGGTGAGCTCGACGAAACGGTCCGCGAGATCGAGGAGCAGCTCCTGCAGAAGAGCGCCTTCGCCGTGCGGCTGGGCCTGCGCGCCTTCGCCGCGCAGCAGGACATCGCTCTGGCCGAGGCGCTCCCCAAGATGCGCGAGTACTTCGCCCAGTGCCTCGCTTCGGAGGACGCGCGCGAGGGCTTGATGGCGTTCATGGAGAAGCGCGCGCCCTTGTGGGTGGGACGCTGACCTTTGCTCGCCGCAGACACCAAGGAAGACCTTCTCGCCGGCCGACGAGCCTTCGTTCTCACGGACACGCCTGCGCTCTGGCCGACCGGCCTTCGCTCCGGCCGAAGCCTCATTGCGGTCAGGACGGGCTTGCCAGAGCGCTGAACGCGTCGGCGATGCGCTTCATGGCAGCCTGCGCTCGGCCTAGGGTCGCGGAGACCGGCTCGCCCGGGGCGACCTCCTCCCGGACGTCGAAGTAGAACTTCGCCTTCGGCTCGGTCCCGCTCGGCCTGGCGATGACGCGGCTGCCCGAGGCCAGCTCGAAGGTGAGGACGTTGCTCCTGGGGAGGGTCAGCGGCGTGGTCGCGCCGGTCTTCAGGTCCTCGCGGACCCGGGTCTCGTAGTCCGAGACCGCCAGGACGTCGTCGCTGGCGATCCGCGCGGGAGGGGAGGCCCTCAGCCGCTCCATCATCTGGCGGATGGTGGCAAGGCCCGCCGCCCCCTTGTGCGTCACGTTCACCTGGGTGCTCGTGAAGACGCCCCACCGGCGGGCGATCGCCTCGAGCTCCTGCTGCAGCGAGCGTCCCCGGGCGCGGAGAACGGCGGTCACCTCGGCCGCGAGCACGGCCGCCGAGATGCCGTCCTTGTCGCGCACCGCGCTGCCGACGCAGTAGCCGAGCGCCTCCTCGTAGCCGAAGACGAACTCGAATCCCTCGCGCTCGAGCTCCATCGCCCGGTTGGCGATCCACTTGAAGCCCGTGAGCGTCTCCTCGTAGCGCACGCCGAGCGTCGCCGCGATGCGCCCGAGAAGCGGCGACGAGACGATCGACGCGATGACGGCCCGTGGACCGGCCGCGGCCTTCTCGGTCAGCAGGTAGTGCCCGAGGAGCACTCCCACCTGGTTCCCCGTGAGCTGCAGCCACCCCTCGCCCTCGGGCACGGCGACGGCGAGCCTGTCCGCGTCCGGATCGTTGGCGAGCACCAGGTGGGCCCCGGTCTTCTTGGCGAGGGCGAAGGAGAGGTCCATCGCCCCTTTCTCCTCGGGATTCGGGAAGGCGACCGTCGGGAACGCGCCATCGGGCTTCTGCTGCTCCGGCACGCTCGTCACGTTCGCGAAGCCCGCCTCGCTCATCGCCGCGCGCACGAGCGCGTCGCCGACGCCGTGCATCGGCGTGTAGACGATGCGGATGGAGCGATCGCCCTCCCCCGGGTGCACCGCCAGTGCGCGCACGGCGTCGAGATAGGCCCTCGCGGCGCTCGCCGGCGCGTCGCTCACCAGGCCCTTCGCCTGCATCTCCTCGAGGCTCGGCCGCGGCACGTCCTTGGCGGCCGGGGCGCGCTCGATCGCCGCCGCGATGCGCGCGTCCGTGGGCGGGACGATCTGCGCCGCGTTCTCCCAGTACACCTTGTAGCCGTTGTACTCGGGCGGGTTGTGGCTCGCGGTGACGACCACGCCCGCCGCCGCCCCGAGGCGCTTCACCGTGAACCCGACGAGCGGCGTCGGCACCGGCTCGCGGAAGAGGACCACGCGGATCCCGGCCGCCGCGAGGATCGCCGCCGTGTCCTCCGCCAGCTCGCGGCTCATTCGCCGCGCGTCACCCCCCACCACGACGCCCCGCTCGGCCCCCTTGGGAACGCTGGCCAGGAGCTCCTGCGCCACCCCCCACGTCGCGCGCGCGACGACCGCGCGGTTCATGCGGTTGGGGCCGGCGCCGATGACGCCGCGAAGCCCTGCCGTGCCAAACTCCAGCGTGGCCGCGAAACGGTCGGCCAGATCGGTCGCGTCCAGGTCCGGTCGCGCCAGCAGCGCCCGCAGCTCCTCGACCGTACGGGGATCGGGATCTTCGGCCATCCAGCGCTGGGCTTTGCGGAGTAGCTCTTCGCGATCCATGGCAGCGTTATAGTGGCGGCGGGCGATGTTCCGCTATGCCCTACGCCGCATCCTCTGGGCCATCCCCACGCTCCTGGCGACGAGCCTGGTGCTGTTCCTCGTCACGACGCTCGCGCCCGCCCCGCACGCGGTGACCGAGGATCCCATGGAAGACGAGGCCCTGCGTGGGCGCTTCCTCGATCTGCCGCGCTTCTTCAATTCCAATCCGCCCGACGTGAGGACGCGAACCGCGCAGGCGGTGGCCCTCGTGGCAAACGGCGACGCGCACAGCGAGGCGGGCGCGCGCGCCCTCGTCTGGCTCGGCGGGGCGGCCCTGCCCTGGGTGCTGCCGACGCTCGAGTCCTTGCCTCCGGACGCGCGCGGTCGCGTGGCCGTGGCGCTCGCGCCGCTGGCGGAGCGGCTGGAGCTCGTTCACGAAGGCGACCTCACGCAGCCCGACGTGGCGCTGCTCTTCTGGACCCACTTCTGGGAGGACCGCGCGCTCGACTTCACGCGTCCGGCCGTCGCCCGAGCCGTGGGCCGGCTCGTCGAGCACGGGAGCGATCTGCGCGAGAAGGACCTGCTCTCGCTCGACACGTTCGCGCTGCCGGAGGTCGTCGCGGCCATGGCCGCCGCGACCGACGGGCTCGCCCTCGAACGACTGACGCGCCTGGCTCATCACGCGACCCGCCGTGGCCCCGAGCTCGCGGCGGACGCGGCACCGGGCGACGTGCGCCGCGCAATCGCCGACTGGCGAGAGTGGTGGTTCGTGCACGACACCGACTTCATCGCGCTCGACGGCGCCGACCGGGTGCTCGCGATGTTCACCGAGACCCGGTACGGGAAGTGGCTGAAGCGCGCCGCGAGCGGCCAGCTCGGGGTCAGCGTGATCGACGGGGAGCCGATCGCCGAGAAGCTGCGGGACCGCGCGCCGATCACGGTGCTCGTATGCTCGGTGGCGATGCTCCTCAGCTGGCTGCTGGCGATCCCCATCGGCGCGCTGTCGGCGTGGCGGCGCGGCAAGTCGTTCGACACCGCGTCGGGAGCGGTGCTCTTCGTGATGTACGCGATGCCCACGTTCGCGGTGGCCGAGGTCCTGCGGCACATGACGCTCGGTACGTCGGCGAGCGGGGCGCGCGTCGCGCTGGCGGTGATCGCGCTGGCCGTCGGATCCTTCGCGACGCTCTCGCGCTGGCAGAGAGGCGCCATGCTCGAGGTGGTCGGGCGCGATTACGTGCGAACGGCGCGAGCCAAGGGAATGCCCGCCTGGCGCATCGCCGTGGTGCACGCGCTGCGCAATGCGCTGATGCCGACGGTAACGCTGGCAGGGTTGCACCTGCCCGTGCTGCTGGGCGGCGCCTTCGTCGTGGAAGAGGTGTTCGCCTTGCCGGGCATCGGCTTCGAGACGCTGCGTGCGATCGAGGCGCACGACGCCGCGTGGCTCATGGCGGTGGTCCTCGTGTCGGCGGTGGCCGTGACCTTCGGGCTCGTCGCGAGCGACGTCGCCTACGGCGTGCTCGATCCTCGCGTACGCGAGGTGCTCCGGCGGCGTGAGCGAGGGCCGCAGACGTGACGGACCATCGCTTCTCGCACGAGCCGAGCGTCGCGATCGATCTGTCGCGGCGCAAGGACGGGGGCCGCTCGGTGCGCGACTCGATGTACGAGGTGACGCGCGTCGCGGCGCCCTACGTCACGATGGCGCGCCTGTCGCTCCGGCGCCTCGTGCGCGACCGCGTGGCGAGGGCGGGAGCGCTCGTCCTCGCGTGCCTCGCGCTCGTCGCCGTGTTCGCCGACGTGCTCGCGAGCGATCTGCCCGTCGCCTGCAGCTGGCGAGGGACGACGTACGTGCTGCCCAACGTGACGCGACCCGCCGCGCTGGAGGGGCTCGACATCGATCGCATGCGCGCGCAGGAGGGGGCGGGCGACTGGCTCGTGCCGCCGCTCGTCGCGCACGGTCCTCTCGAGACGGCCGGCCCCGAGGAGCAGCTCCTGCCGCCGCTGACGCGAGGACACCCGGCCGGCACCGATACGCTCGGTCGCGACGTCTTCGCCCGCGTCGTGTACGGAGCGCGCACGGCGCTCACGCTGGGCCTCGGCGCGTCGTTCATCCTGGTGGCCATCGGCGTGCTGCTCGGGGCCATCGCGGGTTTCGCGGGCGGCGTGTTCGACTCGCTCGTGACGCGCGCGGTGGAGGCGCTCACGGCGATCCCCACGCTGGTCCTCGTGCTCGTCGTCGTCGCGACGGTCCCGCATCCGACGACGGCGACCCTCGTGTGGACCATCGCCCTCACGCGCTGGACCGAGCTCGCGCGCCTCGTCCGCGCGGAGGTCCTGACGACGCTCGGCACCGACTACGTGACGGCCGCCCGCGCGATCGGAGCCACGCCGGTGCGCATCCTTTGGCGACACGTGCTGCCGAACGCGATCGGACCGGCCATCGTCGCCGCCGCCTTCGGGGTCGCCTCTCTCGTGCAGATGGAGGCCGCCGTGGACTTCCTCCACGTGGGCATGCCCGACACGATGGCCTCCTGGGGCGAGGCCATGGGAGAAGCGCGCGGCCACGAGGGCGCGTGGTGGCTCGTCGTCTTCCCGGGGCTCGCGCTCCTGGCGACGCTGGTCGCGCTCAACCTGGTCGGAGACGGCGCGCGCGACGCGATCGATCCGCGCCAGGCGCCGGTCGGGGGAGGGGCCCCGACCGAGGGACCTGGTCAGTGAGTCGGCGGCACCTGGGGCGGCAGCGAGTCGTCCTGGGTGCACGAGAGCGCATCGAGCAGGAGGAACTCCCAGAGCGCCTCCTCGACGGGGTCCATCTGCGCGCCGGCGCACTCGGAGGGGAAGGTCGAGGCCGAGAGCGTCCCGGCCGACACGTGGAAGTCCGAGTACGCCACCTTCCCGCACGCGGCTGACCCCGCGTAGAAGGAGTACTCGTACACGTTGTCGAGCGCGCCGCCGTCGGCGCCCACCCCGCCGGAGACGGGGCCGGTCATCCAGCTCCTCGCGGGGGAGCTCACCGACAGAACGTCCTCGCGCGCGTTCGTGAGCGAGGCGATGAGCCCGAGCTGCGTCGAGGCGCCCACCTTCATCGCCCACTGCGCGAAGGCGTTGCCCTTGGGGAACCCGAGGTCGATGGCGATGTCGGTCGCCGCCACGGTCGTGAGCGCCTGCGTGTCCTCGACGCCGGTGCTGCTCCACGCGGAGGTGCCGGTCGTCGGCCAGATCACGTAGTCCTCGTAGTGCTCGAGCATCACGCGTCCCCCTTGCGCCGCGAAGGTCTGGATGTTGTCGATGGCCGCCTGTGGCTTGTCGGTGGGAGCGGCGCCCTGGCACGCGTCGATGACCATGTCGTACTGGTTGATGGTCGACTGCGCGTTCCAGAGCGACGTGGCGGGCTGGGTGGTCGTGCCGGGAGCCGTGGCGCCGTAGGCCGTGCTGCCCTGATAGAGGTGGATGCGCCCGTCCTGGGTGCTGTCGGTGAACTCGGCGGTGTCGACGCCCATGTCCTGCAGCGCGCACTCGACCGCATCGAGCCCCGTCGAGATCGCGATGTGCGGGACGTACCCTTCGCTCTTGTTCTTCGGCAGCCGCGTCAGCTCGCCGTCGACCGCGGTGTCCCCGCACGCGGTGACCGTCGGGATGCGCGCGTTCTCGCGCCGCCACTTGCCCACCTGCACGACGATGGGGACGTTGGCGCCCGCGGGCACTCCCTGGAGCTCGAAGGTGCCGTCCGGCTTCGACAGCGTGATCGCGACGGGCTTGCCCGAGGGAGGCGAGCCGCACAGATCGCACGAAGGACCCTGAGCGATCGTGCCGAGCGAGTCGCTCGGGACGTAGACGATGGCGTTGTAGATCGGGTGGGCCTTCGCCGGGTCCCAGACGGTACCGTGGATGCTCGTCGTGCATCCCGAGCCGTCGGTCGAGGCGTCGTGGCCCCCTGACGACGCGCCCCCCGAGGAGCCCCCGCTGCTGCCGCCCGACGTGCCGGACGAGGAGCCACTGCTGCCTCCCGAGGACCCTCCGCCGCTCCCGCCCCCGCTCGAGGACGACGCCCCACCGTCACCGTTGCCGGCGAGGCCGTTCGACGACGCTCCTCCACAGGCCTGCAGAGCGAGGGGGGAAACCGAGAGTGCAAAGAGAAGGCACAGGACACTGCCGCGGCGCATGACGACTCATACGCCGCGACCGGGTCCGACCTGCCCTACTGACGCCGGCGACGCTCCAGGAGGGCCGCACCGACGAGGAACAGGCCGAGCCAACCCGCGTCGGACGACGAGCTTCCCGTCGCGCCCACCGAGCAGCCCCCGCCACCGCCGTTGCCGCCGGTAGCGCCGTTGCCACCGTCGCCCCCGTCCTCGTCGCCGCCATCGACCGAGCCGCCGCTGCCGCTTCCGCTGCCACCGCCGCTGCCACCGCCGCTACTGCTGCCGGCGCCGCTGCTGCTCCCGCTGCCGCCGCCGCTGCTGCTACCCGCGCCGCTGCTGCTGCCGCTCCCGCTCCCGCTGCTGCTCCCGCTGCCCCCGCCGCTGCTGCTCCCGCTCCCGGTGCACGTGTGCGACGTCGTGCACATCGCGCCGTTCGGGCAATCGGAGCTCGACCCGCACTGCACGCAGCCGGCGCTGGGGAGGCACACCTTGCCGTTCGAGCTCCCCGAGCAGTCGCTGTTCGACGTGCACGCAACGCACGCGTTCCCCGTGCAGATGGGCAGCGGGTTGCTGCACTCGGAGTCGTTCACGCACTGCACGCACGCGTGAGTCGTGGTGTCGCAGGCACCCATCGAGCAATCGCTGTTCTGGACGCAGGCGACGCACTGCCCGTTGCCGACGTCGCACGCGTGGTGCGTGCCTCCGGCGCAATCGGAGTTCGACGTGCAGCCACGGCAGGTGTGCGACGTCGCGTCGCAGATGGGCGTCGAGCCCGAGCACTGCGAATCGCTGGTGCACTGGACGCACGCGCCGCTCGTCGAGCACACGGGCGTCGGCGAGCTGCAGTCGCCGTTCCCCGCGCACGCGCGGCACGTGTCCGACGACGAGTCGCAGATCGGCTTGTTCCCGGAGCACTGCGCGTTGCTGGTGCAGTCGACGCAGGTGCCGCTGGTCGTGTTGCACACCGGCGTCGGCGACACGCACGCCTTGTGATTCGTCGCGGAGCACTGTCCGCACGCCCCCGAGGGCTGGCACGCGCTTCCGCCGGCGTTGCCGGTGCAGTCGGTGTCCGACGAGCAGGCGACGCACGTGCCCGTCTTGCACACGGGCGTGTCCGGGTTGGTGCAGTCGGCGTTCGTGGTGCAGCCGCTCGACGAACCGGAGCCCTGCCACTCGCAGTCCAGAGCCGCGTTGTTGAAGAGGCCCTGCACGTAGTAGCTCGCGCCGTTGTACGTGACGGTCGGCACCGCGGCGCCCACCTCGGACGGCCACGCGCACGAGTCGCCGATCTCGCTGCAGCCGGCGCTGTAGTTGTCCCACGCGCCCGGTCGCATGAAGTCGGTCGAGGTGTCGGTCAGCGGCTCGAGGAAGATCTCGGCGTCGGTGGTCGCCTCGGCCAGCTCGTGGGAGTGCACCATGGCGACGTCCTGGTCCTGGCCATCGACGATGCAGTTGGTGGCGCATGCGCCCGTCGTCATGTCCGGATGCACGCCGTAGTAGATGTACTTGCCGGTCGAGTACTGGGTGCCGGCGTGATAGCCGCAGAAGTCGTTGCACGACGAGATGGTCGACCCGGCGAACGTCAGCGTGATCGACGTGACGCTCGGCGCGAAGTCGATCATGTAGATGGTGTTCGAGTAGCCGTTGGCGTCGAACTGCGGCGTGGGCAGCTTGCCGGCCTTGATCTGCGCGACGATCTCCGGGCCGATGGCCGAGTCGTCGATCGACGCGCCCTGGTTCGCGGCCGACGGCGTGATCTTGTAGAGGCCGTGGTAGGTGCCGTAACCGGCGAACGTCTGGTTCGAGCCGGCGTTACCGTCCCGCGCGGCCACGCCCGCGGTGCTGTACTGATCGAGGAGAGACAGGTAGTTCGCCTGCTGGCTGACGATCGCGGGCCACCACGTGCTGAGGTACGTCTCGATCGAGGACGCGACGGAGGAGGTGGGATCGTTCCAGCTCACCTGCACCACGTCCGGCTTCGCGATGATCGGGCCTCCGTAGTAGACGAGCGCAGAGCCGCAGCCGCCCGTCGGCGAGTACGAGGCGGTTGGCGCGTGGGCCGTCTGCGGAGCGAGCTTCGCGCGGGAGCGGGAAGGCGGCCGCAAGATGCCGGCGTGGAGCGCCGGTGCCGGAGCGGCGAGGGCGCCCTGGCCGCGAGCGAGGGGCTCGTTCGTCGAGGAGGGACTCGCGGTGCATGCCGCGACGAGCGCGGTGGCGGCAAGTGGCGAGAAGGACAGGAAGACGCGAGCGATGCTCCTCTGGGGGCTCTTCATCGGGAGAGCCTACGGGCGCTTGCGGGGGGACCTTCCTTTCCCCACCGGCGCTTTCTTGCGTGACGCAGTGCGGTCGAGCGCCGGGTAGTGCCTGAAGATACCGTCCTCGTTGAACGGAATCCGCCGGTCCGAGGCGAGATACGCCGCGATTCTCGGACGTTCAGCGACGCGCGCGCGGATCTCGCGGAGGCGCGGGGTGGTGCGGGAGATGCGCTTCATGGCGTTCGGGAAGGCGTAGGAGAGCCCCTCGACGAGCTGGAACGCCGAGAGATCGGCGTAGGAGAAGGCGGCGCCGAGGAGCCACGGGCCGCCGCCCGAGGCGACGGCGCCTTCCAGCCAGCCGAGGTACTTGGGGATGCGCGCGCGCGTGAACCCGGCGGCGCGCTTCACCGCCTCGCGCTTCTGATCCTCGTAGTAGAGGGCGACGTCGACGGGGTGATGCGTCTCGTGCGCCTCATCGACGGCGTCGGCGATGGTGAGCTGGATCTGCAGCGCCGCCACGCGGCTCGCCTCGTCGCGCGGCACGAGCCCGTGGCGCGGGGCCAGCCACGCGAGGACGTTCGCCGTCTGCGCGACGACCAGATCGCCGCTGCGGAGGAAGGGAGGCGCGAAGGGCGCGAGACGCAGGCCTCCTTCGGGCCGCAGGAGCTTCATCATCTCGCGCATGCCTCCTGGCGTGCGCGCGACGTCGACGTAGTCCGCGCCGGCTTCCTCGAGCGCGAGGCGAACGAACTCGCCGCGGCCCTGGATCCCGGACCAGTAGAAAAGTTCATAGGCAGTCATGGTCGCGTGAGCATGGATGAAGAGGGGGATGTGCGAAAGTGGCGGGACGAGTGGGCGATCGCGTGGCAGAGTCGACGCGAATGCGTGAGGACTCGTACAGCGGTCTCTTCGGCCGGGGTCCTGCGGCCGCACGGGCTCGCGCGCACCGTGAGCAGCTGAACTCCGGGGTCATCGACCTGCAGTCGCTGTACACGACGGAGCTGGAGAGGATGCAGGCGCTGGGTGGCGAGCCGCTCCTCGTGATGCCGATGCCGGAGGTGCCGCTGCTGCCTCCGGTGATGCGAGCGCAGCAGGCCACGGCGATGGACGCGTACGAGGTCGCGCTCACGAGGCGGATCCCGAGGCCCATCGGGTGGTACGCGGTGTTCGTCACGTGGCTCGCGACGGTGACGCTGGCGGCGGCGGCGACGACGCAGGTGCCGGCGCACGTGAGGACGAGGGTGCATCCGATGGTCGCGGCAGCGGCAGCGGCGACGCCTGCGACGGCGGCAGCGACAGCGCCCGCGATGGCGACAGCGGCAGCGCGCGCGACTACGACCGCGACTGCGACTGCGACTGCGACCGCGACCGCGCCCGCGATTCCGACCCCGACCGCGACCTCTTCGGTGCCGCTGTTCCTCGTGTCCGACCTTCCGCAGGCACAGACGAAGGCTGCTCCCCCTGCGCACGCGAAGTGGGTTGCTCGCACCAAGCGACGAGCCGCCGCTGCTCGCGTGCCGGCGCCACCCCCTGCACCGACGCCGACCCCGGCGCCGACGCCGGCCCCCGTCGCAGCCGCTCCGCCTCCTCCGCCTGCCGCGACGACGGCTGCACCCGTCGCCGCTACGCCGCTCTCCAACGGCGGCACGCTCGAGGACCTGATTCGCCGCGAGGTCGCCGCCGAACAGAAGAAGATCCGAGCCGCAAAAGCGCAGTGACGACCTATTCGCGCTCGCCACCCAGATCGAAGGTGCCGCGCAGCCCCAGTGTGAACCACTGGTGAGAGGACTGGCTCGAGATGTCCGACGAAGCGGCCGTGGAAGAGCCAGGGACGGTCACGGACGCCGACTCTGACGTGAAGCTCCCCGACGTGAGCTCGAAGTACGGCCCGATGCCGACCGAGTCGCCGACGTGGTAGTCGAAGCCGAGCGACAGGTCCGCGAAGTTCCAGCCGTCGAGCGTCTGCGTGGCCGTTCCAGTCTGGCCCTCGGACTCGGTCACACTGACCTGCAGCCACTCGT
>Ga0335083_10004760_pt1 | contig 17243 bp, 14 predicted proteins | sample Lox_Sample_42_FD_206716 | JGI IMG/M metagenome (GOLD analysis project Ga0335083, IMG submission 206716) | Soil microbial communities from Loxahatchee National Wildlife Refuge, Florida, United States - Lox_Sample_4.2 | ecosystem: Environmental > Terrestrial > Soil > Wetlands | place: USA... | reverse complement strand
CGGCAGCTGGGGCGCCGCGTCTCGGACTTGCCCTCCTCGCGCTCGGCGTCGTCGCGGTCTTTACCTTAACGCCGGGTCGGCGCGGAGGCACGGTGCTCTGGGCAGCGGTCGGCGCGTTCTGGATCGGCGCCTCCTGCATCGGCCTGCTCTGGATCGCGGAGGATCCCACGAGCGGGCGCCAGACCGTGCTCTGGATATTTGCTCTGGTCTGGGCGACCGACAGCGCCGCCTATCTCGTCGGCCGCTTCGTCGGGGGTCCGCGCCTTGCGCCGGTCTGGAGTCCCAAGAAGACCTGGTCGGGCGCGCTCGGCGGACTCGCCGCCGGCGGGCTGGTCGGCGTCGTCACGGCCAAGCTCATGGGAATGCCGGAGATTTCGACGACGGTCTGGCTGAGCCTCGGCCTTTCCGTGCTCGAGCAGATGGGCGATCTCGCGGAGTCCGCGGCTAAGCGTCGCTTCGGCGTTAAGGATATGAGCGGTCTCATTCCCGGACATGGCGGCATTCTCGATCGCGTCGATGGCATGCTCGCCGTGGTTACTGCGGTCGCATTTCTTGCCCTGATCCGGGGAGCGAGCCCCCTGGCCTGGGGTTGACCCGGCGGGACTCCATGATGCTGTTCATAATTTTGACAAAGACGGGGCCGAATTTGCTGCTAATGTTTGGCCCGCGCACGCCCCTCGAAGGGGCAGGGAAGGAGACGTAAGGACCCATGGCGTCCATCACCGGAGGTCTCGGCTACATCCTGCCCTTCCTCGTCGTTTTGACTGTGCTCGTTTTCGTGCACGAGCTCGGGCACTACCTTGCTGCGCGGCGAAATGGCGTGCGCGTCGACGTCTTCTCGATCGGCTTCGGTCCGGAGCTCTTCGGTTGGACGGCTCGCTCGGGCACGCGCTGGCGCGTCGGCATCGTTCCCCTCGGCGGATATGTGCGGATGTTCGGCGACGCCGATGCCGCCTCACGCCCCGATGAGGGCGCCGTCGAGGCCATGAGCCCGGCCGAGAAATCGGTCTCCTTCTATCACAAGCGGCTTCTGCAGCGGATCGAGATCGTCGCTGCCGGACCGCTCGCAAATTTCATCTTTTCGCTGGTGGTGTTCGCGGGCTTCTTCATGACGATCGGGCAACCCTTCACCTCGAGCGAGGTGAGCGACGTCCTTCCCGACAGCCCCGCCGCGCACGCCGGTATCCAACCGCATGACGTGATCGTTGCCATCGACGGGAAATCGGTCGATCGCTTCGAGGATATCGTGCAGACGATCCTCCTCAACACGGGGACACCCGTCGAGATCACCGTGCGGCGCGACGGCAATCAGGTAACGCTCCATGCGACTCCCGAGCTCAACGAAGAGAAGGACATGCTCGGCAATGTCCGGCGCGTCCCACGGCTGGGGATAAAGGGACAGATTCCTGCCTACGTTCAGTTGGATCCGGCGACCGCAGTCTGGCACGCCGGTCTCGAGACATGGAGCAGGGTCACGAGCACGTTGGAAGCCGTCGGGCAAATGATCGTAGGGAGACGCAGTTCCGAGGATGCGGGCGGCCCGATCAAGATCGCGCAAATGTCCGCCGAGGTCGCGCGCGGCGGTATCTTCGCGCTCATCGATTTCATGGCGATCATCTCGATCAATCTTGGACTAATCAACTTATTTCCCATCCCTGTCCTTGACGGCGGGCATCTCCTGTTCTATGCCGCAGAAGCAATCCGAGGCCGGCCCTTGGGCCAGCGCGCGCAGGAATTCGGCTTTCGCATCGGGCTCGCGCTGGTGCTGACGCTGATGGTGTTCGTCACCTTGAACGATCTCGGGGTGATCGCCTTCCTGAAGGGCTTGGTGACCTAGCGGCTCACGGAAATTTTGGGAGGGTGGGGGAAGCCGTGCGTGAGGTTCTCGCTCGTGCTGTGTTCCGCGCGGCCGCGGCGGCGACCGTTGCGGTCGTGGCGAGCGCGCCCGTGCCGCTGCGAGCGCAGACGAGTCCTCCGCCCACCCCGGCGCCGGGGCCCGGTCAGCCCCCCGCTCGAGCGACGCCGCGACCGGCCGCTCCTGCGGTTGCCCCCGGTAAGCCTCCGGCGAATGCGCCTCAGCAGCAGACCGGTGGCCGCGTCAGCGAGATCCGGGTCGAGGGAACCGAGCGCATCGAGCCCGAGACGATCCGTTCCTATCTTCTGATCCAGCCCGGCGACCCCTTCGACGCCGACCGCATCGACCGCTCGCTCAAGGCGCTCTTCGCGACCGGTCTCTTCGCCGATGTGAGCATCAAGCGCGAGGGCGACGCTCTCGTCGTGCATGTCGTCGAGAATCCCATCATCAACCGCATCGCCTTCGAGGGGAACAAGAAGCTCAACGACCAGCAGCTTCTGACGGAAGTTCAGCTCAAGCCGCGCACGGTCTTCACGCGCACCAAAGTGCAATCCGACGTCAAACGCATTCTCGACCTCTATCGCCGGAACGGCCGCTTCGCCGCGAGCGTCGATCCCAAGGTGATCCAGCTGCCGCAGAACCGCGTCGACCTCGTCTTCGAGATCGACGAGGGCGCCTCGACCGGGATCAAGCGCATCAGCTTCATCGGCGCCCACGAGTTCAGCCCGAGCCGGCTCAAGGAGGTGATCCAGACTCGGGAATCCCGCTGGTATCGCTTCTTCAGCAGTGACGATATCTACGACCCCGACCGCATCACCTACGACCGCGAGCTCCTGCGGAAATTCTATCTCTCCGAGGGTTACGCCGATTTTCGCGTGGTCTCCGCCGTGGCGGAGCTCGCGCCCTCGCGCGACGGCTTCTATCTCACCTACACGATCGAGGAGGGTGAGCGGTACAAGTTCGGCACCGTCGACCTCGTCAACCAGCTCAAGGATATCAATCCCGACGAGCTCAAGGCCTATCTCACGATGCGACCCGGGGATCGCTACAACGCGGACCAGGTCGAGGCGACGATCACCGCGCTTACCGACGCGCTCGGCAATCGCGGCTACGCCTTCGTCGACATTCAGCCGCGCGTGACGCGCCACGCGGACACGCACACGATCGACATCACCTTCGACGTGAAGGAGGGGCCACGCGTCTACGTCGAGCGCATCAATATCGCGGGCAATGTGCGCACGCTCGACAAGGTGATCCGACGCGAGTTCCGGCTGGTCGAGGGCGACGCCTTCAATGCCGCGCGGCTCCGGCGCTCGCAGCAGAGAATTCGCAACCTCGGCTTCTTCAAGAAGGTCGACGTCACCACCGATCCCGGAAGCGCACCTGACAAGACCGTCATCAACGTCAACGTCGAGGAGCAATCGACCGGCGAGTTCTCGATCGGCGTGGGCTTCTCCACTACGGACGGACCGCTCGCCGACGTCTCTATCCGTGAGCGCAATCTGCTGGGTCGCGGCCAGGACCTGCGGCTCGGCTTCACTATTGCGCAGCGGCTGACGCAGCTCGATTTCAGCTTCACCCAGCCCTATTTCCTCGACCGCAACATGACCGCGGGCGTCGACCTCTTCGCCCTGAAACGCGATGAGCAGCAGCAGTCGCAATTCGATCAGGACTCTGTCGGCGGCGCGCTGCGCGCGGGCTATCAGATCACCGAGTCGCTGCGCCAGACTCTGAAATACACGCTCCGCCGCGACGACATCACCAACGTCGCCAGCTCGGCCTCGATCTACATCAAGCAATCCGAGGGCGCGCGTACGACCTCCGCGGTCGGGCAAGTGCTGCTCTACGACCGACGCGACAATCGGCAGGATCCGACCGCAGGATATTTCGCCCAGCTTTCGACCGACCTCGCCGGGCTCGGCGGCACGGTGCGTTATTTCCGCACCATCGTTAACACCGGGTATTACTATTCCATCGCTCCCCAATGGGTGGTTAGCGTGACCGGCGAAGGCGGTTACATCGTTGGCATCAATCAGGCCGTCGAGATCGAGGACCGCTTCTTCATCGGCGGCGACAATCTCCGCGGCTTCGCTACCGGCGGCATCGGGCCCCGCGACGCGGTGACCCGGGACGCGCTCGGTGGAAATCTCTACTATGTGGGCTCGATCTCGCTCGGCTTCCCACTGGGCTTGCCGCAGGAAATCGGGCTTACGGGACGCGTCTTCACAGATTTCGGGATGGCCGCCAAAATAGATCAGGTTCCGGTCCAGACGAATCCGATCTTGGACACCTATAAGATCCGTGCATCTGCGGGGGTGGGCGTTTCCTGGAACTCGCCGTTGGGGCCGATCCGATTGGATGTCGCGGAGCCCTTCGCGAAGGCGAGCTTCGACAAGAAAGAGCTTTTCCGGGTGAGTTTCGGCACGAGGTTCTAGATGAGGTTATCTTGGCTACGGCCGGTTGCGGCCTCGGTCGCACTGGCTCTTTTTGTCGCGATTGCGATCGCCCCGGTTTGGGCGCAGCCGGCGCCGGCAGCTAATCCGGCGCCCGCGGCCAACCCGGCGCCGGCGCCCGCTCCAGCTCCAGCACCCGCGCCGGCGCCCGCGCCCGCTGCCGCACCCACGCCAGCACCCGCCGCCCCGGCCGCGCCGCCGCCGGCTCCCGTCATGGTCATGGTCGACATGCAGCAACTCCTCTACGGCTCCAAGGCCGGCAAGGGCGTGCAGGCGCAGATCGACACGCAGCGGCAGGCTTTTTCCAAGGACGTCGCGCAGCAGGAGGACCAATTGCAGAAAGCGCGCGCGGAGATCGAGCGGCAGCGCGCCTCGATGACGCCCGCGCAGCTCGAAGCGAAAATGCGCGACTTCCAGAAGAAGCTGCAGGAGCTCGATCGCAGCGTGCAGGCGAAGCAGCGTGCCTGGCAGCAGGTCTATTCGGAGGCGATGGGGAAGGTGGAGGACCAGGCGCTCCGCGTCGTGGCGGAGATCGCCAACGAGCATAAGGCCAATCTGGTCATTCAAAAGGGCGCGGTGATCTTCGCCAAGGATGGATTCGACATCACGCCGGAAGCGATGCAGCGCCTCGACGAGCGTTTGCCCTCGGTCACAGTGGCCCAGGCAAAGGTCGCGGAGACGCCGGCTCCCGCCGCGGCGCCCAAGTCCGATCCCGGCAAGGGCAAAGGCGGACCACGCAATCCGCCGGCGCAACCGCAGGCGGGTGCGCAGCCGCCGGCGTTGCCCCCGCTCGACCTGCAGCTCCGGCCGCCGCCGCAGTAATAAGGACCCCATGGCCGATCCCCGCTTCTTCAGGGTGGCCGGGCCCTACAGCTTGCGGGCGCTGGCTGAACGCACGGGAGCGAGGCTCGACGCCGGGGCGGATCCCGAGCGGCTCATGCGTGATGTGGCGCCGCTCGAGACCGCCGGTCCCGACGACGTGGCCTTTCTCGACAACAAGAAATATCTTGGTGCCTTCGAGGCAACCGGCGCCGGCGCGGCCTTGGTCGATCCGGCTTTGGCGGAGCGCGCGCCCAAGGGGATGGCCCTCCTGCTGACGACCACACCCTACCGAGCCTATGCGCTCGTCGCGCAGGCCTTTTATCCCGAGCCGCAGACGCAACCCCAGGTGCATGGGAGCGCGCTCATCGATCCAACCGTCACGATTGGCGAGGGTGCGGCGATCGGGGCCTTTGCCGTCGTTGAGGAAGGTGTGGAGATCGGCCGACGCTGTCGTATCGGGGCATGCAGCGTCATCGGGCGCGGCAGCGTGCTCGGCGACGATGTCAGGATCGGCGCGAACGTCACGGTGAGTCACGCCATCATCGGCTCGCGCGTGACCCTTTACCCCGGTGTTCGCGTGGGGCAGGACGGTTTCGGCTTCGCACCCGATCCGAAAGGGGCAGTCAAGGTGCCGCAGCTCGGCCGCGTCGTAATCGAGGACGACGTGGAGATCGGCGCCAACAGCACCATCGACCGCGGCGCGGGCCCCGATACGGTAATCGGCGCGGGCACGATGATTGATAATCTGGTGCAGATCGGGCACAACGTGCGCATCGGGCGCGGCTGTGTCCTGGTCTCACAGGTTGGCATTTCCGGCAGCACCAAGCTCGGCGACAGGGTCATGATCGGCGGCCAAGGCGGTCTCATTGGGCATCTCACCATCGGCGCGGGCGCACGTATCGGAGCGCAGGCCGGCGTCATGGATGACGTCCCAGCGGGCGCCACGGTAGTCGGCAGTCCCGCGGTGGCGCAGCAGCAGTTCTTCCGACAAGTCGCGTCGCTGCGGCGCTTGGCGCAACGTAGAGGCGGGTAATCATGGAAGCGCGCGAGCACGCGAGCGCGATCGTGAGCGAGATCGACATTCTGCGGATCATGGAATTGATCCCGCACCGCTATCCCTTCCTGATGATCGACAAAGTAACGGATGTGGTCGCGGGCGAGCGCGCCGTCGGCATCAAGAATGTCAGCATCAACGAGTCGTTCTTTCAGGGCCATTTTCCGAAGCGCCCGGTAATGCCGGGGGTACTGATCATCGAGTCGATGGCGCAGACTGCGGCGGTGCTGGTGGTCCACACTCTCGGCACGCTCTCTGCGACGCGGCTCGTCTACTTCATGAGCGTCGAGAGCGCGCGCTTTCGCCGCCCCGTCGTGCCCGGCGACACGCTCAAGGTCTACGTGACGGCGCTGCGCAGCCGCGGCAACGTCTGGAAGTTCGAGGCCCAAGCGAAAGTCGATGGGAAGCTCTGCGCCGAGGCGACCTATACTGCAATGATTATGGACGAGTGAGCTCGTCCGCCATGGCCACCATCCATCCGACGGCGATCGTCGACCCGCGCGCGCGGATCGCGGCAGGAGTAAGCCTCGGTCCCTATTGCGTCGTGGGTCCGGAGGCGGTGCTCGAGGAAGATGTCGAGCTCGTCTCGCACGTGGCGCTCTCGGGCCGCACCGTGGTCGGCGCCGGGACGCGCATCTTCCCCTTCGCCTCGATCGGCCATCAGCCGCAGGATCTCAAATACAAGGGCGAGCCCTCGCGGCTCGAGATCGGGCGCCGCAACGTCATCCGCGAGCACGTCACCATGAACCCCGGCACCAGTGGCGGCGGCATGCTGACGAAGGTCGGCGACGGCTGCCTCTTCATGGTGGGCGCCCATGTCGCGCATGACTGCCGCATCGGCGACAGCGTCATCATGGCGAACAACGCCACCCTCGCGGGCCATGTGACGATCGAGGATTATGCGATCCTCGGTGGTCTCTCTGCCGTGCATCAGTACGTGCGCATCGGAAAGCACGCGATGATCGGCGGCGTGACCGGCGTCGAGCGCGACGTGATCCCCTATGGCCAGGTGGTCGGCGACCGCGCGCGTCTCGTCGGCCTCAATATCGTGGGCCTGCAGCGCCGCGGCTTCTCGCGCGAGCAGGTCCAGGGGCTTCGCACCGCATATCAGATGCTGTTCGGCGAGGGCGGGACGCTCGCGGAGCGCGTCGAGGAAGTGGCACGGCAATTCCCGGAGGTGGAGCCCGTGCGGGACATCGTGAGCTTCATCCGCGCGGACTCCCAGCGCGGCTTCTGCCGTCCTCAGGGCGTCAATGGCGGCTAAGCTCGGCATCCTCGCCGGTTCCGGCGAGCTGCCGCTGCGCCTCGTCGATGCCTGCCGCGCCTCCGGGCGGCCGGTATTCGTACTGGGCTTCCAAGGGGCGGCCGATCCCGAGCGCCTCGGCGATGCGCCCCACGCGATCGTGCGGCTCGGTGCCGCCGCCGAAGGGCTCCGCGTACTCCGCGAGAACGGTGTCGAGGAACTCGTGATGGCGGGTCCGGTGCGGCGGCCCTCGCTCGCCTCGCTGATGCCGGATTGGCGTGCTGCGAAATTCTTCGCCCGCGTCGGTCTGCGCGCGCTCGGCGACGACGGCTTGCTGAGCGCCATTATCAAGGAGCTCGAGAGCGAGGGCTTTCGCGTGGTCGGCATCGAAAGCGTCCTCGGCGGCCTCCTCGCGCCCAAGGGGCCGCTCGGCCGTATCGAGCCCGACGATCTCGCGCGCGCGGACATCGCGCGCGGCCTCGAGGTCGCGCGCGCGTTGGGTGCGCTCGACGTGGGACAGGCGGCGGTGGTGCAGCAGGGGATCGTGCTGGGGGTCGAGGCAGCGGACGGCACCGATGCACTGATTGCGCGCGCGGGTCCGCTCCGCCGCGACGGGCCTGGCGGTGTGCTAGTCAAGATTGCCAAGCCCGGCCAGGAGCGCCGAGCCGACTTGCCGACGATCGGGGTGCGCACGGTCGAGGCCGCGGCGCTGGCTGGGCTGAGAGGCATTGCGATCGAGGCTGGCGCCGCACTCGTCGTCGATCGTGCGGCGGTGGCGGCCGCGGCGGATCAGGCGGGACTCTTCGTCATAGGGGTCGCGGCTCGATGAGCGAGGGATCGGGGACACCGGGTCCGCTCATCTTTCTGATCGCGGGCGAGCCCTCGGGCGACGCGCTCGGCGCCCGGTTAATGGCGGCGCTGCGTGAGCGTACACACGGCGCGGTCCGCTTCGCGGGCGTGGGCGGCGAGAACATGGAGGTTGCGGGCCTCCCGAGCCTGGTGCCCATCTCGGACCTCGCAGTCATGGGCGTCGCGGAAGTCCTGCCGCGGGCGCGGCGCATCTTCCGCCGCGTCGAGGAGACGGTCGCAGCCGTCCGGCGGCTGCAGCCCGATGCCGTCGTCACCATCGATAGCTCCGGCTTCACCTGGCGTGTGGCACAGCGCCTGCGCCGCCGCGGCGAGCGGGTGCCGCTCATTCATTACGTCGCGCCCATGGTCTGGGCCTGGCGGCCCGGCCGGGCCCGTCGTATGGCGCGCTGGTACGATCACTTGATGACGCTGCTGCCCTTCGAGCCGCCCTATTTCGAGAAGGTCGGCCTCTCCACGAGCTACGTCGGCCATCCAGTGGTGGAGTGCGGGGCCGATGCGGGGGACGGCGCGGGTTTCCGTCGCCGGCATGCGATCGAGCCGGAGGCCACGGTGATCGCGGTTCTTCCAGGCAGCAGACGTGGCGAGGCGCGGCGGCTTCTGCCGATCTTCCGCGGCGCCATCGATCGCCTGCGGCATCGCTACGGCGATCTCCGAGCGGTGATCCCGACGGTCGGCACCGTCTTCGATGAGGTGAGCGCGGCGGTGCGGGATTGGCCGGTCCGGACAATCGTGCTGCGGGGCACCGCCGAGAAATACGATGCCTTCGCCGCCAGCAACGCCGCGCTCGCGGCTTCCGGCACCGTGACGCTGGAGCTTGCGCTTGCGGGCGTGCCGATGGTGGTGGCCTATCGCGTCAATCCGCTCACGCACTCGATCCTGCGCCGCCTCGTCAAAGTGCGTTTCGCCAATCTCGTGAACCTGATCCTGGACCGGGCGGCGATACCGGAGCTGCTGCAGGAGGCCTGCACGCCGGAGCGGCTCGCAACCGAGCTCACGCGCCTCCTCGACGATCGCCACGCGCGCGAACGGCAGTTAGAAGCGTGCGAGGAGGGCCTCGCGCGGCTCGGGCGAGGCGGCGTTTCGCCGGGTCTTCGCGCCGCGGATCGGGTGCTGCAGGTCATTGCGGAGCAGGCACGAGCGGCCTAAGGTGCGCGCGCCCAGTCGATACCGAAAGTGCGAGCGAGGAGGCGGAGAGTCATGAGCACGGCAGCGGAAAGCGCGATCAAGGGCCGCATGCTTCACACGATGGTGCGGGTGTTCGATCTTGAGAAATCCGTCGATTTCTACACGCGACTTCTCGGCATGCAGCTCCTGCGCAAGCGCGATGTGCCCGAGGGCAAATACTCGCTGGCCTTCGTGGGCTACGGCGACGAGACCGACAGCACCGTGGTCGAGCTCACCTACAACTGGGACCAGAAGGAGCCCTATGCGCTCGGCACGGGCTTCGGACATCTCGCGATCGGCGTTCCCGATGTCTATGCGACCTGCGCGAAGCTCGGGAAGGAAGGCGTCAAGATCACGCGTGCGCCAGGGCCCGTGAAGTTCGGCACGACCGTGATCGCCTTCATCGAGGATCCCGACGGCTACAAGATCGAGCTGATCCAGCGCGCCTGAGCGGTAGCGGCGTGGCGGGCGTCGCGGTCAAACTGGAGACGCGCGGCGCGCTGGGGCGCGTTGCGACGATCACGGTCGAGAACCAAGGCAAGCTCAACATCCTCGATCCCCCGCGGATGGCGGAGCTGGAACGCGTGCTTGCCGTGCTTGCCGGTGACGCGGAGCTGCGGGTGCTGGTGCTCCGCGGCGCTGGCAGCAAGGCCTTCATCGGCGGCGCTGACATCCGCGCGATGGCCGGGCTCGACGCCTCGACCGCACGCGAGTTCATCTCGGGGCTGCATCGCGTCTGCGAGGGATTGCGGCGCCTCCCGGTGCCGGCAATCGCGCGGATCGAGGGCTATGCGCTCGGCGCGGGGCTCGAGATCGCCGCCGCCTGCGACATGCGCGTCGCGGCCGTCGGCGCCAAGCTCGGCATGCCCGAGGTCAAGGTCGGCATTCCCTCCGTGATCGAGGCGGCCTTGCTGCCGCAACTCATCGGCTGGGGCCGGACCCGCCGCCTCCTCTTCACGGGCGAGACCATCGACGCAGAGAAGGCCGAGCGCTGGGGTCTCCTCGAACGCGTGGTCGAGGCGCAGGCACTCGATGCCGCCGTCGAGGAATGGATTGCAGCAATCCTCGCGGCCGGACCGCACGCGATCCGGCTGCAGAAATCGCTCATCCGGCAGTGGGAGGAGCTCACGACCTCCGCCGCGATCCGCCGCGGCATCGACACCTTTGCCGATGCCTACGCGACAGCCGAGCCCGCGGAGCGGATGGAAGCCTTCCTGAAACGGCAGAGGCCCTAGCCGAGGGCGTAGTGGAGCAGGATTCCCATCAGCGCTGCTGCGGCCAGAAGCAGCAATAGACCGCGCCCGATCCGCTTGGGTGAGATGCGGTTGTCGTTAGCGGCCGCGGGGACGGTTTGCCGGCGCCTGCGCTGGGCTGCGCTCTCGCCGCCGGCGGAGCCGCCGCCGACGCCTTTTCGTTGCGGCCTAGCCACGCTTGTCGACCGGCACGAAGGGGCGGCGAGGATGGCCCGTATAGAGCTGTCGCGGCCGGCCGATCTTCTGGCTCGGATCCTCGATCATCTCATTCCACTGCGCGACCCAGCCCACGGTGCGTGCGATCGCGAAGAGCGCGGTAAACATAGAGGTCGGGAAGCCCATCGCGCGCAGGATGATGCCGGAATAGAAGTCCACGTTGGGATAGAGCTTCTTGGAGACGAAGTACTCGTCGTGGAGGGCGATGCGCTCGAGCTCCATGGCGAGATCGAGGAGCGGCTCCTCGCGAATGCCGAGCTCGTCGAGCACATCGTGGCAGGCCTTGCGCAGGACAGCCGCGCGCGGGTCGTAATTCTTGTAGACGCGATGGCCGAAACCCATGATGCGGAAGTGGTCGTCGCGGCTCTTGGCGCGTTCGATGAACTCGGGGATGCGGTCCCTGGTTCCGATTTGCATTAGCATCTTGAGCACGGCCTCGTTGGCGCCGCCATGCGCGGGTCCCCAGAGCGAAGCGATCCCCGCTGCAATACAGGCGAAGGGATTGGCGCCGCTCGAGCCCGCGAGCCGCACTGTCGAGGTCGAGGCGTTCTGCTCGTGGTCCGCGTGCAGCAGGAAGATCAGATCCATCGCCTTCGCGAGCACGGGATTGACCTTGTACGGCTCGCAGGGCACCGCGAAGGTCATGTGCAGGAAGTTCTCCGCGTATTTGAGATCGTTGCGCGGATACATGAAGGGCTGGCCCACGGAATACTTGAATGCCATGGCGGCAATCGTCGGCATCTTCGCGATGAGCCGATAGGACGCGATGAGCCGCTGATGCGCATCGGAGATGTCGGTGCTGTCGTGATAGAAGGCCGAGAGCGCGCCCACCACGCCGCACATCACCGCCATCGGATGCGCGTCGCGACGGAAGCCTCGGAAGAAGCTGTTGATCTGCTCATGCACCATGGTGTGCATGGTGATGTCGCGCTCGAACTGCGTCTTCTCCGGGGCGGTCGGCAGCTCGCCCTTGGTGAGAAGGTAAGCCACCTCCATGAAGTCGCTGTGCGCCGCGAGTTCCTCGATGGGATAGCCGCGATAAAGCAGCTCACCGACGTCGCCGTCGATGTAGGTAATCTTGGATTCGCAGGAGCCGGTGGAGGTGAAGCCGGGGTCATAAGTGAAATGGCCGGTCTCCGCATAGAGCTTGCGGATGTCGATCACCTTGGGTCCGACCGTCCCCGGCAGCAGCGGGAACACGACTTCCTTCCCGTTGCTGTTGTCGACGAGGGTGACGTTCTCATTGGTCTTGGCGGGGCCCTTAGGCGCCGGGGCCGTGCCCGAACTCTGAACGGTCATCGATCGCTTCCTTGGAACAAGCGTTGTGCGCTGCAACAGAATGAAGCATAGGCTCGGAGCTGAGGCGAATCAAATGCGTGTAGCGGCCGGCTCGGTGGCCAGCGCATCCGCCATCCGGCCGAGCGCTTCCTCGCGGCCAAGTACTTCCATTACCTCGAATATCGGCGGCGACGTGGTGCTGCCCGCGAGTGCGGCGCGGAGCGGTTGGGCATACAGGCCGAGCTTGGCGCCCGCATTTTCTGCACTCGCGCGCACTGCCGCCTCGAGCGCCGCTGCCTCGAAGGGGACGGTCGCGAGCGTGGCCGAGAGCTCGCGCAGCAATCGTCGGGCCTCAGCCGTCAGCGTGGCCGTCGCTTTGTCGTCGAGCGGGATGGGCCGCCGCTCCACGTAAAAACGGGCATTCTCCGCGAGCTCCACGATTGTCTTTGCCCGCGGTTTCAGCCCCGGCATGGCCCGCAGCAAACGCGCCGCCTCCGCAGCATCGAGTTTGCGCCCGAGCTTCTGCTCCAGGCTCGGCGTCACGAGTTCCGCCAGGCGCTGGTCATCGGCCTGACGGATGTAATGGCCGTTGAGATTGGCGAGCTTCACAAAGTCGAATCGCGCGGGCGCGCGGCCGACACCGTCGAGATCGAACCATTCGATCGCCTGCTCCGTCGAGATGATCTCGGCATCGCCATGACCCCAGCCGAGGCGCACGAGATAGTTCCGCAACGCCTCCGGCAGGTAGCCCATGTCGCGATAGGCCTCGACGCCGAGCGCGCCGTGGCGCTTCGAGAGCTTTGCCCCGTCGGGCCCCAGGATCATGGGCACATGCGCGAAGACCGGCTCCGCCCAGCCGAGCGCGCGATAGATCTGCGTCTGTCGGAAGGCGTTCGTCAGGTGGTCGTCCCCGCGGATCACATGCGTGATCGCCATGTCATGATCATCCACCACGACGGAGAAGTTGTACGTGGGTGAGCCGTCGGAGCGCAGGATGATGAGATCGTCGAGCTGCGCATTCGAGACGACGACGCGGCCCTGCACGCGATCCTCGATCACGGTGTCGCCTTCCTGCTCCGCCTTGAGACGGATCACCGGCGGAATGCCAGGCGGCGCGTCCTTCGGGTCGCGGTCGCGCCAGGTGCCGTCGTAGCGGACCGGCCTTCCTTCCTTGCGCGCGCGCTCTCGCATCGTCTCGAGTTCCTCCGGCAAGCAGTAGCAGTGATAGGCGCGCCCCTCAGCGAGGAGCTCTCGGGCGACCGCAGCGTGACGCTCCATCCGCGTCGACTGCAGCACGATCTCGCCGTCCCAATCGAGCTCCAGCCACTTGAGCCCGGCGATGATCGCGTCGACCGCGGCCTGGGTCGAGCGCGCGCGGTCGGTGTCCTCGATGCGCAGCAGGAACCGGCCTTTGTGGTGCTTCGCGAAAAGCCAGTTGAAGAGTGCGGTGCGCGCGCCGCCGATGTGCAAAAAGCCCGTGGGCGAGGGAGCGAAGCGAACGACGACACTCATCGTGCGACTGGGATGCCTGAAAGTGATGGAGACCTCTCGCCTCTCTAACATATCCGCGCGAGAGCGTCATGCCGGGGTCGCCGCGGAGCCAATTGGATGAAAATCGCCGCCGCAACGTCCGCGGGCTGTTGAAAAGTAAAATTCTACCACGGCGATTGGAAATGAGCGCTCTCGCCGCTAGGCTCCCCGGGCATGGCCAACGCAGGGGTGGGGATCGGCGCGGGTGTGGCAGGCTGGGCGACGACGCGGCTGCCGAGCTTGCGTCCCTTCGCGGCCTTAGGCCGCGCCGTCGAAGCAGAGCGTGATCGCTGGTTTCTCTGGCTTCCTGTATTCCTGGGGCTCGGGATCGGAATCTATTTCTCGCTTACGGTCGAGCCGCCGCTCTGGATTGGATTGGCTGCGACGCCGATCGCACTGCTCGGCGTGGCGCTCGCCCATCGGGCCGGGCGCGGGGCTCCGGCTGCGATCGCGATTGCCGCCATCGCCACGGGTTTCGCAGCAGCGCAGATCGAGACGCTCATGGCGGCGGCGCCGGTCCTTGCCAAGGCGCTTCCGCACGCGGCGGTCGAGGGCAAGGTCGTCGAGGTCGAGCCGGTCGCGGCGGGGCGACGCATCTTGATCGAACCCAGCCGCATTGGGCGCATTGACCCTGCGGCGCTCCCTGCGCGTATTCGCATCACTTTGCGGCGCGGCGAGAGCGCGCCATTGCCGGGCACTGCAGTGGCACTGACGGCCGCGCTCTATCCGCCGCCCGGACCGGCAATGCCGGGTGCCTACGACTTTCAGCGCCGCGCCTATTTCGATCGGCTCGGTGCGGTGGGCTATGCAGAAGGGCGAGTGCGGGCGCTGCCGGGCGAGGCGGAAGGCGGCTGGCAAGTCTGGGTCGCTGCGCTCCGCGCGCGGATGACCGAGCGTATTCTCGCGGCGCTCCCAGGGCGCGATGGCGCCATCGCCGCGGCGATCATCACCGGAGAGACCCACGCAATCCCCGAGCGCGACGCGCAGGCCTTCCGCGATGCCGGCCTCGCGCACATCCTTGTCATCGCGGGTCTGCACATGGGGCTGGTCGCGGGGCTCGCTTTCCTGGTGCTGCGCACGGGGCTCGCGCTGGTGCCGTGGCTCGCGCTTCGGTTCAATACGAAGAAGGGTGCAGCGGCGCTGGCGCTTCTCGTGACCTTTGCCTACATGCTGCTCTCCGGCGCTACGGTCTCCTCGCGGCGCTCCTTCATCATGACCGCGCTGGTGCTGCTGGCGATCCTCGTCGACCGTATGGCACTTTCCGCGCGCGGGCTCGCATGGGCGGCGCTCGCGATCATGCTCGCGAGCCCCTTTGCGGCAGTGGGCCCGAGCTTTCAGATGTCCTTCGCCGCCGTCGCCGGCCTCGTTGGCTTCTACGAGACCTTTCGCGCGCCGCTCGGGGAATGGCACCGCGGCGCCGGGTTCGGCCGCCGGGTCGCGCTCTATCTGCTGGGCGTGCTCTGCACCACCGTCGTCACGACCCTCGCCACCGCGCCACTCACGGAATTCCACTTCAACCGCTTCCCAATCTACTCCGCGGCCGCCAATGCGATCGCGGTGCCGCTCACGGGAATATGGGTCATTCCCTGGGCGATGCTTTCCTGTCTCCTCATGCCTATTGGCCTCGAGCAATGGGGTCTCGTGCCCATGGGGTGGGGCATCGAGGCGATTGCGGAGATCGCCCTCGCAGTCTCATCCTGGCCCGGCGCCGCCGCGGTGCTGCCATCGATGCCGGTCTGGGGCCTCGCGCTGTTGAGCTTTGGCGGGTTCTGGCTTTGCGTCTGGCGGCGGCGCTGGCGCCTCCTGGGGCTGGTGCCGCTCGCCCTCGGATACGCGACACTCCTCCTGCCGCGGCCGCCGGACCTGCTCGTCGACGGGGACTCCGGCGCGATGGCGGTGCGCTCGGCCGACGGAACCTATCTCGTCGAGGCCGGCAAGCGCTCCGGCTTCGTCATCGAGACCTGGGCGCGCCGGGGCGCTACCTCGGTCGCAGCGGTCTTTCCCGCGAACGGCACGAGCCCGGACGGCCTCCTCGCGTGCGACATCGAGGGCTGCCTCTATCGACGGAGTGGATGGGCTGTCGCCCTCGCGCGTGACCGAAGCGCGCTCGAAGAGGACTGCGCGCACGCCGATCTCGTGATCGCCTCGCTGCCGAGCCGCGGGGCGTGCCGGCGGACGCCTGTCATCGACCGCTTCGATATCTGGAGGAACGGGAGTTACGCGATCTGGCTCGACGCCGATACCATCACCGTCGAGAGCGTCCGCGATTGGCGGGGACAGCGGCCTTGGGCGCCAGCCCGCGCGCCGGTCAGTACTGCCGCAGCAGCCCGACGAGCCGGCCCTGCACCTTGACTCGGTCGGGACCGAAGATCCGGGTCTCGTAGGTCTTGTTGGCGGGCTCGAGCGCGATCGAGGCGCCGCGCCGACGCAGGCGCTTCAGGGTCACCTCGTTCTCGTCGATGAGGGCCACCACGATGCTGCCGTTCTCGGCGGTCTCGCAGCGCTGAATGATCACGGTGTCGCCGTCGAAAATACCGGCGTCGATCATGCTGTCGCCGGCAACCTCGAGAGCATAGTGATCACCGCTGCCGATGAGGCTTGCGGGGATCCCCACTGTCGTGGATTGGTCGCGGAGCGCTTCGATCGGCGTGCCCGCTGCGATGCGGCCGTAAAGCGGGAGCTGCACGGCCTCGCCGCTGGCAGCGACAGGTGCGCCGGAGAGCGCAGACTTGAAATCGCCGCGAATGACCGTCGGCGAGAAGCGGCCGCGCTCGGCGGGCTTCGGCGGAGCAACCGCCGTCTCCTCCGGAAGCTTCACCACCTCGAGTGCGCGTGCCCGGTGGGCAAGGCGCTTGATGAAGCCCCGCTCCTCGAGCCCGCTGATCAGACGGTGGATGCCCGACTTGGATTTGAGATTGAGCGCCTCCTTCATCTCTTCGAAAGAGGGCGACACCCCGCTCTCACCGAGTCGTCGGTTGATGAAGAGGAGAAGCTCGTGCTGCTTCCTTGTGAGCATCGTCTATCTCCGCGTCTCAGGGATCGCCGCTAGAGGTCTGGAGAAGCATAGGCAAGTGGGGCCACTCCGGCGAAAGAACAAAACAACAACCGGCGCATGTTCTAGTTTAGTTCTCGCGCGGCGTCAAGCAGCGTCTTCTCCGGTTTCCGCGCCTGCTACGTCGTCCGGCGGCGCGCGGGCTGCTAACATGCGTGCGGGAGGGACGCGCAAATGCAGCCTCGTCTTTTTCTCGGAACCATTGGTTTGTCGCTCTGGTATAGCGACGATTTCGGCGAGAGCCTCGGGCGGTATCTCAGCGACTCCGGTCTCTATAGCGAATCTCGGGTCTGGGCGCTAAACCGCGATCCCCGCGTTCCCGACGAAATCCTCGCCGGCACGGATTCCGGTGTCTATCGGCTCGATCGCAAGACGGGCCACTTCACGCACATCGCCTCGCTCATGGATTCGCTTTGCGTCTGGTCGCTCGCGCGCTCGCCGCATGATCCCAGC